>Ga0307984_1000817_pt1 | contig 13314 bp, 15 predicted proteins | sample EllFjometageno78_FD_203169 | JGI IMG/M metagenome (GOLD analysis project Ga0307984, IMG submission 203169) | Marine microbial communities from Ellis Fjord, Antarctic Ocean - #78 | ecosystem: Environmental > Aquatic > Marine > Unclassified | place: Southern Ocean | collected 2014-10-09
AGGCCGAACCTGAATATATAACCGAAGGCAATATCGAGATCGACGGCGAGTCCGTATCGGTTGAAGAGATTAAACTTGGTTACATGCGACAGGCTGATTACACCAAGAAGACGCAAACTGTTGCCGAACAGCGTAAAGCCGCCGAAGAACAAACGGCTACTTACGAATCCTCATTAAGCGCCCTCTTGACCGCTGCTGGAGCAGACCTATCACGGTTCAATAACGTGAATTGGGAACAAGCCGCAGTGGAAAACCCCGATCAATACAAGCAAGCGAAGGCTATGTATGAGCAAACGAAGCAGACGCACGATTTTATTCGCGCACAGGCTAACGAGCATCAACAGCGTTCTGAAAAACAGCAACAGGTGGTAGCAAAAGAAAGTGCCAAAGAAAGCCTGACTGTACTCAAATCGACAATCCCTAATTGGAATAACGACTTGTACTACTCAATTGGTGAGTACGCAACAAAATCGTTAGGCGTGACCTCTGAAGAATTCAACGAGACCCACGACCACCGAATGATTACGGCATTGTACAAAGCTATGAAGTTTGATCAGGCGAAATCGGTTACGCAAAAGAAAGTAAAAGCGACACCGAAAAAAACTTTATCGGGCAAGAAAGCAGAACCAAAAGATTTAGGAAAAAAGGACAACTATCGCAAGTCGCGTCAACGTCTAAAAAATTCTGGCTCTATGGAAGATGCTGTTCAAGCCCTCTTGAACAAAAATTAACTTTTAGGTAAATAATCATGCCAGTAGTAGCTAACACTTTAAAAACTTACGACCAGGTCGGTCTAAAACAAGATATCGAAGATATTATTTATGATATCAGCCCAACACTCACGCCCTTCACCTCTTCAATCGGAACAGGCACAGCTTCGGCCACTTTACACCAGTGGCAGACTAGCGAACTTGCTGCCGTAGGTGCTAACGCCGCAGTTGAAGGCGCGGATGCAGGCGCAGCCGCTAACAACACCACCACAATGAAAACTGCTAACACGCAGATTTTCACCAAAGTAGTTCAGTCTTCAGGAACTTCTGAAGCTGTAGAGAAGCACGGTCGTGATTCTGACCTGGCGATGAACGTGGCCATGAAAGGCAAGGAAATGCGTCGAGATATCGAACACGCATTCGTTGGCGCTGGACAGGCAGGTACTGCCGGTAACGCAACTACTGCTCGTCAGCTAACCTCTGCTCAGAACCAGATCAACGCAGCGACAACCAACACTGCTGGTTCTAACCGTACTTTCACTGAAGCGTTGCTGTTGGGTACTTTGCAGTCTGTATATGAGGCTGGTGGCGATCCAAACCAGATTCAGGTGACTCCCTCTCACTCCGTAGTAGTAGCTAACTTTGCTGCTTCAGCAGGCCGTGAGCGTGACTTCAGCACTGGCACCAAGCTAGTCAACAGCGTGGATTTATACGTTTCGCCGTTCGGCGAGTGCAGCGTGGTACCAAATCGCTTCCTCCAAGTCAACTCTTGTTTGGTACTAGATACCGAATATTGGTCACGCGCAGTTCTGCGTCCAATGCAGACTATCAACCTCGCCCGTAACGGCGACAGCGAGAAAAAGCAAATGATCACTGAGCAAACTTTGGTTTGTGAAAATGACAAAGCGTCAGGTCTTATCAACGCGCTAACTGCTTAAAGCAATAAAACTGGGTGGCCCTTCGGGGCCATCCTTTTATTTATTTAGGGAGGTTACAAATGTCCGGTTTCTCCACTGGCGAAATGATCGCAAATGTTCAACACGATCAGAGCGATGACAAAATCCACATAAGCCACAGTCAAGACGTTAGCGGAATTCTTGAAGCCAATAAAAAGGCCAGAGAACAGGCTGAAGGTCAGCGCATGGGCGACCTGGTTCGCGTAGCGACTATACCTGATGTGGTGGCTGTTGAGTGGATGCAGGAAGGTATAAACGTCATGTCTCCGAATAAAGAAGACCTGGCGAGAATGAAGAAAAAGCTGAACTCTCCAGAGTACGCTTATTTACGCACAGGCGGCGGCAGACTATGAGCATGACAACCCTAGACGGCCTCAAAGCCTCAATTGCTAATTGGTTAAACAGGTCAGACTTAGAAAATGAAATACCAGATTTTATTCGACTGGTTGAAAGTCGAATAGCGCACGAAGTTCGGATACCAACGATAGAAAAAAAGGTCATCGTGACCATAGACTCAGAGGGTAAGTCCACAATCCCCGCTGATTTCTTAGAAGTAAAAGATGTTTTCTACAACGACAGACCGTTACAACGTCTGAGTGGAACGCAACTTCGATCATATGTACAAGATTCTGGGACACCTCAATTTTTTGCTCGCGAAGCAGGAAAACTTTTGTTTTTTCCCACGCCAACACCTACGTCAAGCGACACCTTAGAAATGATTTATTACTTTGAGGTAGACGCGCTAACCGACTCCGCTCCAACAAACGTCCTTTTGCAAACTATTCCAGAACTATATTTATACGGTGCGCTGGCAGAAGCAGGTAATTTTTTAGGCTCGGACAACAGCAGATGGGAAGCAGGATACCAGAACGCTTTTAGTCGCATGATGGCTCACCTTCGTTACAGCGAGTTTTCGGGAGCAACACCAGAAATAGGGAACGGGTACTAAAATATGGCAGGTTTTTACGAGAACATATCAAACACAACTGTTCAGGAAGCGGCTGAAGTCGATGCCCTAGCTTCTAAGAATGCCGCTGCTTTATCTGAAGCTAATGCTGCTACATCAGAGGCTAATGCAGCCATATCTGAAACAAATGCCGCTGCAAGCGCGTCTTCTGCATCAGCTAATGTAGCTACTAACGCTGCAAGCGCAGCCGCTAGTGAAGCGTCTAGGCAAGCCGCAGTGGCTGCCAAAACGTCAGCAGAGACTGCTGAGACTAATGCGGAAACCGCAGAGGCAGCAGCCTTAGTTTCAAAGAATGCTTCAGCGGTCAGCGCGACTGCAAGTGAAGCCTCAAAAGTGACGAGTGTTAACAGTGCATCGACAGCGACTACCAAAGCCTCAGAGGCTTCAACGTCAGAGACAAATGCAGCAGCGAGCGCAGCTACTGCGACTTCAAAAGCAAGCGACAGTGAAACTGCCAGAGCAGCAAGTGTTGTTGCTAAAGACGCATCAGTAGTTGCTAAAAACGAAAGTGTTGTAGCTAAGGATGCTTCGGTGGTTGCAAAGAATGCAGCGGTTGCAGCTCAAGCCGCAGCGGAAACCGCAGAGACTAACGCTGAAACTGCTGAGACCAATAGCGCCAACTCAGCTACAGCTTCGGCCAACTCAGCGACCGCTTCGGCCAACTCAGCTACTGCCAGTGAAGCTTCAAAAGTAACAAGTGTCTCTAGTGCCTCTGCCGCATCTACAAGCGAAACTAATGCTGCTACAAGTGAAACTAATGCAGCCGCCAGTTACGATCTTTTTGATGACCGTATGCTCGGTGCAAAGTCATCTGCGCCTACCGTTGACAACGATGGCGGGACGCTTGTTCAAGGTACGTTGTACTTCGACACATCTAGCCAGACTATGAAAGTCTATGGCTCCAGTGGTTGGGTTCCTGCGGGTAGCTCGGTCAATGGGACTTCGGCACGTTTCAAGTTCGTTGCGACTAACAACCAGACAACCTTCAGCGGCTCTGATGCTAACAGCCAGACTCTTGGTTATGACGCGGGGTTTCTCGATGTTTATCTAAGTGGTTTACGCCTCGTCAACGGTACTGACTTCACAGCGACCACAGGAACTAACATTGTCTTAGCTTCTGGTGCAGCCACGGGTGACATCCTTGAGGTGGTTGCTTACGGTACTTTTGTACTTGCCAATTTTAACGCAGACAAACTCGATGGTCAGCACGGCAGCTACTACACAGGTTATACCGACAGTGCTGTTTCTGCTTTAGTCGATAGCTCACCCGCTGCGCTTAATACTTTGAATGAACTAGCGGCAGCCCTGGGAAATGACGTAAACTTCTCGACCACCGTAACGAATAGCATTGCGACTAAAGCGCCACTCGCTAGTCCTACATTTACTGGCACAGCCACTATTCCTACCGCAGACATCAACGCAGGCACTATAGATGGCACTACCGTTGGCGCATCTACTGCATCAACAGGCGCGTTTACTACGCTAAGTGCGTCAGGCGTTCTTACTACCTCTTCAAGTGATGCCGGATTTGCGGCTACCGTTACAAATACTAATGGCGCTACAGATGCTAATGGCTTGCTCATAAAAGCAGGAACAGCAGGTTCGGAGTATGGTTTAAAAATTGCAAGTACTGATGGTTCAACGATGTATATGCAAGTGATGGCTAATGGCGCATTTAAATCAACACCCGTTGCAGGAGGCCATGCCGTATTCAACGAAGGTGGCATCGACGCTGACTTCAGAGTTGAGTCGGACAACAGCACTCATGCTTTGTTTGTTGAAGGCTCATCAGGCAACGTGGGTATTGGTTCATCACCTGTCAGTTGGTCAACTGGAATGAGAGCGTTAGAGTTAAAAGGTTACTCAGGAACAACTAAACAAGGCTCAATAGCATTTGATTCACACAGTGGCGCTAATGGTTATAACCTTATCTCCACTGACACTGGCAACATGGTGTTCTACAACGGTACTACGAATAGAGCCTCTGCTGTAGAGACGATGCGGATAGCCAGTTCTGGCAAAGTAGATTTCACCCAAAATGGCGCGGCAGTTACTGCCATAAGGATGCTCAATAATAATAATGTTGCGGGAACTTATTCTGACCTTAAATGGCAGTATTCCTCAAGCGACGGTTCTTACGGTTCAGGACTAAGGTTTAAGCAAGTAGATACTTCTCACGGAGGACAGCTAGAGTTTTTCACTGACGGCCCTACTGGTACATACACCCAAGCCTTAGTCATAGACGAAAATCAACAGGTAAAACCTGCTAAAAACATAGTCATGAACAGTGGCTTTGGCATCGACTTCAGCGCCAACGGTAACGCGGGTGGAATGACCAGTGAACTTTTGGATGACTATGAGGAGGGTACTTTTACTCCTGTAATTAGAAATTCAACTACAAGTGGAACAATTATGGGTATATCTTCTGCTGTTGCTAACTACACCAAAATAGGCAATATAGTTACAGTAGTCCTGACCTTTACTCGTAACGACACTCAATCTCTGTCAGGTAATCTGATCATAACTGGTTTACCTTTTACAGCCACAGGAGGTCAACAAATGGGCGGTAATGCGTGGGTAGATAACACCTCTGGAGACGTCTTATGCCAAGTAACAGCATTTAATACATCTACGATGCTTTTAAAAAGTGTTGCCGTACCGAATGATTATGTAAAAACAAGTGCTCTTGCAAACGGTAGACCAATTTATGTAACCCGTACTTATAGAGCATAACAACCATACGCCTATCGGACGGTAGGCACAGACAGGAGCAACACAATGGCATTAACCAAGACAGTAATAGAAGATAAAATAGAGGTAGTTGGAAGCTACAAGTCAGTACAAATAAGGACAGCCACAGTCATCAAAGAGGATGGCGTAGAGTTATCGCGCTCATTCCACAGACACGTTGTAACAGCAGGAGACGACTACAGCAACGAATCAGCAGAAGTCCAAGCGATCTGTGCTGCTATGCATACCGATGCGGTAGTGTCCGCATACCAAGCATCATTGGAAACTGGCGTATAACTGGAGAATAACAAATGTCAAAAGCAAGAGACATCGCTGACTTAAACGTCACGATTTTAGACTCCGTTGAAGCCTCTGCAACCGCAGATCAAACCAACGCAGAGATTCGGGCGGCTGTAGAAGCTGCTACAGATTCTAATGTTTTTACCGATGCCGATCACACCAAGCTAAATGGTATTAACCAAGGCGTAGCTACCACTGATAGTCCTACGTTTGTAAATGTTACTGCTACAAGCCTAGACATCTCAGGCAACATAGACGTAGATGGTATTACTAACCTTGACGTTGTGGATATTGATGGTGCTGTGGATATGGCGAGTACGCTTGTAGTTGCAACTTCTACAACTACTCCCTTTATATCTCTTGGTAGCACTGGTAATTCTTACCAGACTGTAACAGGAAGTGCTGACGGGAACAATGTAACGTACCGTTCTTATCAAAACCACATCTTTAAAAACGTAACTGGTGCAGGCTCATCTACAGATGGGACAGAACGCATGCGCTTGTCTAGCGGCAACCTTTTGGTGGGTACGTCTACAATAACTCCCTATGATGACTCGAGCGGTACTGGTATGGCTTATAGGGATGATGTCGGCATTTTATCAGTCAAAGGGTCTAACATACAGCCTTTAATTCTTAATAGAGTAGCCTCAGACGGCACTATTGTTGACTGCCGAAAAAATGGCGTGTCTGTCGGGTCCATCGGTGTTATTGATGGCAATAATACTTTTCTTCAAGGCTCAGCAGAACACGGTGGTATTGCTTTTTCTACTAATAATGTTGTTCCTTTCAGGGAAGGCACATATCGAGATAATAACATTGACCTTGGACAAGGAGATGTTCGCTGGAAAGACCTCTACCTATCAGGCGTAATGGCCGCAGGTAACGGCAGTGCATCTGCCCCGTCAGTAAGAGGTACAGACACTAACACTGGTTTGTTTTTTCCAAGTGGAGGCGTTACTTGCTTCACCCAAAACGGGGTTGAGCGCGGAAGGTGGGATGCATCAGGAGCCCTGCGTATAAACGGGTCTACTGGGTATTATGGTGAAAAGTTCACTATAACAAGTTCTACGTCTTACACTCAAACTTCAGTAAGAACAGGTACGGGCTACGAAGGTCATATAGTATTCCGAAATGCAAACGGAGCCGTTGGCACAATCTTTACCAATGGTTCAGCCACCAACTACAACACCTCATCAGACCAACGCCTCAAGGAAAACATTGCAGACGCTGATGACGCAGGAAGCAAGATAGACGCTATCCAAGTACGCAAGTATGACTGGAAGGTTGATGGCTCTCACCAAGACTACGGCATGATTGCACAGGAACTACAAGCTGTTGCACCAGAAGCTGTGTCTGGAGATGCTGACTCAGAAGAAATGATGGGCGTGGACTACAGCAAGCTAGTCCCAATGATGCTCAAAGAAATACAATCACTACGCAACCGTGTTGCACAATTAGAGGAATAAAACAATGGCAGTAACTTGGACAATCTCAACCCTAGAACGCAACACATCAGACGATGGTGTAGTTGTGGCACATTGGCGAGCATCAGACGTAGATGGCGAACACTCAGGCAGTAGCTATGGCACTTGTGGCTTTACACCTGACCGTACTGCCGATGGCTACACAGCCTACGCAGAGATTACAGAAGTTCAGTCTGTCCAGTGGTGCAAAAATGCTATGGGAGCCGATGCAGTTACGGCTACTGAAGCCTCTATAGCCGCACAGATTGCAGAGTCTAAGGCTCCTGCTGTAGCTGTAGGGACACCTTGGTAAACTAAATAGTAAGGAGATGGCACAAGATGCTTTTAGTTTTCGCACTCACGGTGTCGCTCAATGGCACGGTGGATGCAAAAGCCACCAGCTACTGGCGATCACTAACCCGCTGTAATTACTTCGCAAGACACCTCATGTACCAAAGCCCAAACACGCACAGATCACGGACTCCCGTGACGGCGTATTGCGTTCCCATTTATAAAAACCCTAAGAAGGCGGTGATTCATGATTGATCCTTTCACGGCTATCGCGGTTGCAACAAAAGCTTTCAACACAGTTAAACGCATGGTGTCTGCGGGTCACGAAATCGAATCGACACTTTCACAAATTGGCATCTGGTATGGAGCAGTCGCAGACTTCAATGAAGCAAAAAGAGAAGCCCACAACCCACCCTTGTTTAAACGCCTTGTATCAAAAAAAAGTGTTGAGCAAGAGGCAATGGATATTTATGTTCAACAAAAGAAAGTCAACAAACAAGAAAACGAACTACGCACCCTCCTACTCTATACCTACGGAACAGGGGGCTATCAAGAACTCGTAGACCTCAGAAGAAAGATACGAGAGCAGCGTGAGAAAACTGTCTATGCCCAAGCTCGTCGGCGAAGATCGTTCATGTGGAATTCAATAGCTTGCCTGGCACTCTCGGCAATGGCCTATGGAATCTATTTAATTATTGCAGTAATCGCGAGACAAGCAAATGGATGATGAAGTTAAAGATATGATTGATATTGCAGCTGGCGGCACCGCCCTCTTTTCGATGGCAGCCTGGCTACCTCCCACCGCATCACTTTTTACAATTGCTTGGCTCGGCCTTCGCATTTTTGAATCGGACACTGTCCAGAAACTACTAAAGAGAGACAAGTCAGAATGAATATTGAACGACTGAGAGAAACCATAACCCGGCACGAAGGCTCGAGACTAAACATGTACCAGGATACCCTGGGCATCTGGACGATAGGTGTCGGCCACAACATACAGGAGAAAGGCATTAGCCCGGCAGTCATGGAACTGATGCTAGACGAAGACATAGAAGAGGCTATTGTTGAACTTAAGAGAAGCGTCAGTTTCTTTTCTAAGATGCCCGAGCAGGTCCAGGAAGCCCTGGTCAATCTATCGTTTAACATGGGCATCCCCAGGCTCATGCAGTTCAAGAAAACACTGGCTTATTTACGCGATGGCGATTTCGAGGCAGCCGCTGATGAGCTGCTAGATTCTAGGTACGCCGAACAAGTTGGCCGCCGGGCTGACGAAGTCGCGGACATGATAAGGACTGCAGTATGAATTGTTGGCACTGCAAAGAGCAATTGATCTGGGGCGGCGACCACGATATCGAGCCTGAAGAAGGCGGCAGCTTTTATATGGTATCGAATCTCAGCTGTCCAAACTGCCATGCCTATGTCGAAGTTTATTTACCCAATGTGGATGAGGAGTGAAAAATGTTACAGGCGTTATTAAGCCCATTGCTCGGATTAGTTGGAACAGCGGTCAACGGCCACCTAGAGAAAAAGAAAGCCCAGGCAGAGTTCCAGGTAGAAAACATAAGGGCGCAAACGAGCATTCGTCAAAAGGTAGTCGCAGGCGAACTTGAGTGGAACCAGGCAATGGCTGAAGCATCATCCGAATCTTGGAAAGATGAGTGGTTAACAATTTTGGTCAGCATACCTTTGATCCTGGCATTCACTGGCCACACCCAGGTGGTGGAGGACGGCTTCGCGGCCCTTGAGGCAATGCCTAGTTTTTACCAGACGGCGGTCGGCGTGGTATTTGCTGCTAGCTTCGGCGTACAGCAGCTTACAAAGATGTTCAAAAAGTAGTAAAGAGACATAGGCAGTCCCCGGTCACGCTAGAATAGGTGATCGGTGTTTTTTTGAGAAGTGTCCACCCTTAACATCGGGGGTTGTACCAACCTGATTATTATAGGTATACTGACCTTCTGTTAACGCAGGGCAAAGGAACATCCTTTGTCGGAGAGAGCATCTACGCTATGGTGCCCGGGGTCGGACTTGAACCGACACGGTGTTGCCACCGAGGGATTTTAAGTCCCTTGCGTCTACCAATTTCGCCACCCGGGCATTCTTATGATGGGTCGCGGATTCTACTGGTAAAGGGACGCTTGCGTCAATGCTCTCAATCATTAGTTTATTTGAGGGAATGACCTATGAAAACTTTACTAGAGTTCACACTTGAAAATGGCCACATAATCTGGCACGACGAGCATCTGAAGATAAGTAAAACCAAGATTGTCCGTTTCACCAATTTCAGGGACTTTAAGACCAAAGCCCTTGACACCTACCTCCCTAAAGACATCTACGATTTCCTAGACCACCTTAAGTCTCAGGATCTTTCGGATTCGACGCTAAATCGGTATACCGCCGCTATTAGCTCAATCATGAAGCTCGCCGTAGACAACGAGGTGATCACCCACGCCCCTAAGCTACGCTGGAAGCCTATCAATAAGTCCCGCCCACGGTTCTTCACTGAGAAAGAGGTGGGGTGCATCCATGACTTCTACGGAGACTCGAAGTGGCCCTGGATGGAAGACATGTTCATCTTAGGAATTGAGACTGGCATGCGGAAAGGCGAGATTCTGGCTATTAATAACCAGGACGGGAAGACCAAGGGAACCGTAAGCGAAGACGGTAGATTCGTACACCTGACGAACACGAAGAACGGCAACGACAGGAGTGTCCCCCTGGTCCAAGAAGCTAGGGAAGCCCTGGCAAGACTCAACAACCGACCTGCCGATTTCTTCAGGCACAAGGCTTTCTATGATGCCTTGGCAGCCTGCAAGGATGAGCTGTTCCGGCACGATTCTCACTTTTGTTTCCACATCACCAGGCACACCTGTGCAACTGTCCTTATAAACAAAAAGAGAGTACCAGACCTGGCGGCTGCAATGATCCTAGGCCACACCAGTTTGGCCACCACCAAGAAGTATGTCCATGAGGATACCGAATCAATGATGTCAATGATGCAAGGAGAAAGACTATGACTAGCGCAACCTGGAAGAACTTCTATGTAAGCGAGTATGACCTCGAGATGCATAGCGAGAACGTCACCGACTTTGCAGAACGGAGAAGGCACACTGACCTGGACCATGCTCTTCAAGCCTTAGACAGGCTCAAGGACACCATCGAGGAGCTTCGCCAATGTACCGACCCCCATGCTAAAGAATCTATCACCTACTCGATTAAAGCAAAACTGAGAGATTCTGAGATTGCGATAAAACATTTGACTTAATATAGGTCGATTTAGCTTTTTATGCGTATTTACATCGTATATATTAGGTACGTCGAAACAGAGTCACAAGAGTGACCAAGAGTTAATCGAGGGGTGGAATTAGAAGTGTCCACCCTCTAGATTACATAATGACGCGAAGGGGTAACAAAATGGTTTTAGGAACAAATGAAAAGGTTGATTTAGAGATCACCCGTGAAAAGCTAATGATAGACAGTGGCCGTCAAAGGTTTTTGAAGCGGCAGGAGGGACTTTTAAACTCTTCTACGCAAAACAATGGGCAAAAGATTATCAATAGTGCGCTAGTGAGGGTAGCCACAGCTATACGCCAGACGATCAAGACACAAGCAGACAGCAAGTCAAGAAACCCATGTTGGTATGATGACTTGGTGAATATAGAACCGGACCTGCTTGCTTACATCGCTCTCAACACCTGCATGGAGTCTGTTGCGGTCAAAGCAACGGTTGCAAGCTGCTTAAGTAGAATTGGCAGGCGTATAGAGTTGGAACACTGGGCAGCAGGTCTCAAAGATCACGACCAGGTCAAGGCCAGAAGAATTGAAACTCAGGTCAGTAAGGCGCACAACTCGACGATATACAGAATAAAAGCAGCTCGGATAACAGCAGCTAAAGACCACACAGATAGTGAGGGAAATATTGTGTCAGGCTATCGCCCTGAGACATGGCTCCCGTCCAGACTTGTTAAAGTGGCCGCACCTCTCCTAAACGCCGTCCTAGAATTTAGTGAAATATTTGATGTCTGGGATGCCTCAAAGCCTAAGAAGACAGTTAAGAAAATGGGCATGACTGAAGAGGCTCAGATTGCCCTGGCAAATATGGACCACAAAGCATCGTGGCTCGAGCCTCAATTTGGACCGATGCTCATACCTCCCACACCTTGGACAGCCTACGACACTGGATGCTATCGCGATGCCCAGCTTGCAAGCCAGGTTCCTTTGGTCCGCGCAGCAACAAATGAGCAGCGCAATGCCATTGTCCATGACATTAAGAAATATGGAGACGCAGGTCCAGAGTACCTGGAAGCCTTAAATGCGATCCAGGCTACACCGCTCCAGATAAACGAAGACATGCTAGAGGCTGTACGTTGGGCGTGGTTTATGGGTATTCAGATTAAAGATTTTCCGATGCGGTCGCGGATGGAGATACCTCCAGTGCCCGTAGATTGGGATGAGCTTGAAGATACGCAGCAGAAAGCCTATTCGATTCTTTGTCGAGACATTGCACGGACAAACCGAGACTCTGCTTCTCAGTCTGTTGTGATGTCCCAGGATATGGCAACTGCCCTCGACTTGACTCAGTTTGATGAGCTTTATCTTCCCTGGAACATGGATTTCAGAGGCCGCTGTTACCCGATACCGCATTTTAATTATCACCGCGACGATCACATTAAGAGTCTTTTCCAATTGGCCCGTGGTGAAAACATCGATACTCAAGGTGCTGCATATCTCGCCATACACCTTGCGAACTGTGGTGACTTTGCAAAAATAAGCAAAGCTTCGCTGTATGCCCGCGAAGAGTGGACTAACGAAAACTCTGACTGGCTCTGTTCGATTGCCGCCGATTACAGAGGAACCGTTGATCAGTGGTCAAAGGCCGACAAACCTTTCCAATTTCTAGCTGCGGCATTTGCGTGGAAAAAGTGGGTGGACCATGGTGAACTGTACAATTGCCAACTGCCTTTATCGCTAGATGGCTCTAACTCTGGACTCCAGCATTACTCTGCGGCAAGCCTGGATGCAAACGATGGAGCCCTAGTTAATCTAACTCCTTCAGAATCGCCAAGCGACATATACCAGTCAGTTGCTGACTTGGTCAAAGAGCGGGTTGAGGCTGTGGCCAGAGACTACAAAGACGAACATCATTTAGTAGCGAAGGCGTGGTTATCATATGGCATAACCCGAAAAGTCTGTAAAAGAAACACGATGACATATGCTTACAGCTCCCCTGTTTTTGGAATGGGCGACCAGCTTATTGAAGACATCATGGTACCGCTGTCTAAGCAGGTCTTGGTGGGAAAAATCCAATCACATCCATTCGGACCGACATCATTCGAGACCACCAAAGCTGCACGATGGTTAGCAGCCATTAATATGTCATCTATCCGCGCTGTTATTTCGTCGGCGCAAAATGGCATGGACTTTCTGAAAGGGGTAGCAGGAGCCCTCAGTCATGAGGGGAAACCTGTGCGGTGGAAAACGCCCATCGGATTCCCAGTGGTTCAGAAGTACACTGAGTATGAAGTTAAGAAAGTAAAAATGACTCTGTACGACCGAGACACCCATGCCAGCAGTAAAGCTGAACGGGAGGTTGCTGAACGGGAGATAGCGGAGATGAAAATACAACGTGATCTGCCGGAAATCAAAACCACTAAGCGCACTCAAGTGACCGTAAGAGAAAGGGCATCAAGTAAAATCAATAAGCGAAAAAGTAAGGGGAGCATCTCGCCGAATTTCATTCACGGTCTAGATAGCGCCCATCTCATGAAGACTGTTTTACGAGCCAAAGATTCAGGTGTCGAAGATTTCTTTTTGATCCATGACTCTTTCGCTTCTATGCCAAATGACACGCCGATTATCTACGCAGCAGTACGAGAAACTTTCGTCGAGATGTACGATGG
>Ga0307984_1000818_pt1 | contig 13310 bp, 13 predicted proteins | sample EllFjometageno78_FD_203169 | JGI IMG/M metagenome (GOLD analysis project Ga0307984, IMG submission 203169) | Marine microbial communities from Ellis Fjord, Antarctic Ocean - #78 | ecosystem: Environmental > Aquatic > Marine > Unclassified | place: Southern Ocean | collected 2014-10-09
TGTACTACTGTGCGCTTCGTCTTCATTTCTCTTCTCCTTGTGATTGATTAAGCTACATACTAATCATAGCTCATGAAGAATACAACAACTATTTTCATGAATTAGCTTGCAATGCCATTCATGAAGGATTATAGTCAAATCTCATTCGGGGCATCCCGCCTCACAGAGGAGAATGAAATGAACGAACTACGCGACAACTTACTAGACATCGAGAAAGGCTACTCATCAGTAATCTTCGATATGGATTTTAGTGAATACTTCCTTCCCAACGAACGTGAGGCCCAGACCAATTTAAGAGTGTCCACTAGGAGTGCGCTTGACTGGATGGAAGCCATCGAAAAGGGTGGCCGCTACGGTCTTGCTAACTCTATGATGCGCCACGAGCAGCTTAGGACTCACGCCGAGGCGATTGGCATGATGCTTCTTGTGGCATTTCGTGACAACACCGATCATGGAGAGGACGGTGAAGATAATGAATAACATGGCAACCAGACGGGAAGACAAACCAAGCCGCGCCGGGACATTCATCACCAGCCTAGCGGCTATAGCCCTTAGCTTCACCGCAGTGCTGGTCTTATCTGGCCTGTCAGAGTGGCTAACAGTGGTGACCCGATGAGCGAAGAATATATGAAGGGACTGGAGGCCTGCAAGAAAGGCATCCCACACGACATCACGGCCAGCGCAGAATACACTCGCGGCTACCGTGATCAATATACAATCGAGCAGGAGTTAGGATTATGAAGCAATCAGAATCTATAGATAAGCTGGCTGCGGCCATGTGTAAGGCGCAAAGCATGATGGGCGGTGCCGTTAAGGATTCAACCAACCCGTTCTTTAAGTCTAGCTACGCTGACCTCACAAGCGTTGTAAAGGCCGTTAAAGAGCCGTTCTCTCAGAGCGGCCTCAGTTATGTCCAGTTCCCGCATTCCTCTGACAGAGGCGTAGGAGTCACTACACGGCTTATGCACACCAGCGGCCAGTGGTTAGAATCAGAGTTTGTCTTGCCTATAGCAAAGAATGACCCCCAGGGGGCTGGGTCTGCTATAACATATGCGAGGCGTTATGCTCTGCAGTCAGTTGCAGGAATCCCAACCGCTGATGATGATGCGGAGGCTGCTATGTTTCAGGCCCGCAAGACTGTCGAGCAGTGGAAGACTGAGTTGGCCACATCAATTTCTGCCATCAAGGACGGCATCGAGTCAGGTGATATGTCGTCAGCAGCAGAAGCATGGTTTGAGCTTAGCGAGGAAGAGAAAACTGCTATCTGGGTAGCGACAACGAAAGGAGGCCCGTTCAGCACTGAAGAGCGAGCTATAATGAAAAGCACTGAATTTAAAACATCACTCACTGGAGAAAATTAAGATGAAAATTGGAATCTCAATCAAGCTGGATGTCCAGAAGATCGATAAGGCGCGGCTGTTTCAGGGGGCGAAGGGTACTTACTTAGACCTGACCACCTTCATAGACACCGAGAATATGGATCAGTATGACAATCACGGGTTCATTAGTCAGTCGCAGACGAAGGAGGAGCGTGACGGTGGAGCTGAGCGAACCCAAATATTGGGGAACTGCAAGGTTTTCTATAAAGATATCTCGGCCCCCGCTGAACGTAGCCCATCTGGTGGGCAGCCTACTAATAACTTTGAGGATGATATCCCGTTTTAGCCCGCCAAACATATTAATAAATAGTGTCCCTAGGTATTGTAGATACCCAAATAATAACTAATACAAACCTAGATCTAGGAGGGATAGATATGAAAACTCACTGCCCTATATGCCTTCAGAGAGAAGGGGAGTCTCATAAGATGGACTGCCAGAATGCTGCTTACGTGCGCGCACTGGAGGCTTCTAGTTTAGAAAGGCAGGCTGTTGCGTGGGTAAAGGTACATGCTCAGCAGGCCGTGAGGATTAGCAAGCTTGAGGAGGAGGGTGCAAGGCTCCGTGAACTACTGAAGTGTGTGTTGTCGGACTCGATGGTAGAGTCGCAACTGAATACGACTAATGGATAAACTGGAGAACGAAATGAAGAAAATACTGTGTATAGTTTTATTGTCAGCAGTCAGCTCTCAGGCTAGTGCTGCGGTGTTGTGCCAAAGCATGAGAGATAGTCAGTTCCAAGCATGGTTTGCGGGCTACACTTGCCCGGCGGGCTACTACTATATTAGAACTAGGTAGTGATTGGTGGCTGAAAAAGACTTCTGGGATCTCGCCTACTTAATAAAAATAAGTAGGGGGGATCGAGTCCAAGATGCTATCGACTATGCCGACAAGGCTTTAGAGGCCAGACGCAAGAGGCGGTCTTAGCCCTACATTCTCGGCACACGAATCTCTGATCTTCCCGGGATTCCTTTGGTTCCGGCCTCTCTTAAAAGCTCTGTATCTTCCTCGTCTAAGGTGCCTTTACTATGGCTTCTTAGCAGTCTAGTAAGCTCCGCCTTACTTAGAAGAATGGCGTTCTCGCCGTACTCTTCAACTGTTGGAGGATTTTCCAGCAGATCTTTGAGGAATATATCGCGACCTACATCCATGCCAACATACAAAGCCTTCTCGAGCTTCTTCTTCTGAACTACGTTGTCTAAGTTTATAAAGCCGCGCGAGTTAACCAGCTTATCCATAGCCTTTCGCCTTGTCTCTCCAACAATCTTTATTAGCTTGTCATAAAGAACATGCCCGTTATCTAGGTCCATCAAGTCAACCTTTATCCCTGCCTTGGGAACAACTGTTATCTTGCTGCTCGGCGGCGATATGGTGACTCCGTTGGCTACCATGCGCTCGCTAGCAATATCGCTTTTAGCGTAGGTGATCTTGATAGGAGACAGCGTGTTGTATAGGTGCAGTGCCTCTCCTCCGCCGGGTAGAGTGATGGTCCCGTCCCAGTATCTCTGTGGAGGAAGCTCGCTACCTATGTTACCGGGGAGCCTTTTATCTGTATACATGCCAAAGGTATTCCAGAAGTCGGCCCCGGGGTATATCTTAGCCGTTCCTTCCTCCGATCCTCTTCGTAGCTTCTCAGCATCACGGAACAGTGCGGGAACAAACCCGGCTAACTGCCTAGCGAAATACTTCTCCTCATTACGGTCTCCATCAATCAGGGCCATAATGTCGCCTATGCCGGACATATAGGTGCTGTCTTTGAAATACTTAGCCAACGCGAATATAACACCTGCGGAATAATCTAAAGCGTCAGCCTCATCTGATGCGTAATTAATTATATCAAGCATATTGGCGATAGCCCCTACAGACATGCCAAGAGGATCAAGCCCTCTGTTGTATGTGTAGTATTTTTTTCCAACTCGGACGCTGTTGCGCTGCACCCCAAGCCTATCTAGTGCCGCTCTTTGCCTGTAATCCGCTGGGCCAGATCCTGTGAGAGACCCCTGCTGGTAAAGCCAGCTAGCGAACACAAACACCGTGGTGCCAAACGCCATCTCTGCTAGGGCCACGTCAGCAGCAGCCCCGCCTTTTGACACAGTCTCTCTGAACTCTTTTTGTAATACGGCCAGCGGCGACATCTTTATGGTTCTGTCAAATAGAGCGGTTGGTGTTTTTATAAAAGGGACAATAAACCGCAGGGCAGGGAATCCAGCAGCCCAGCCAGCAATACCCCTAGATATATCGCCAACCAGTCCGCCTGTTTCATTTGTGAAGGTGACCCGCTCAGCATCAACAATAGCCTGCTCATGCATTGCCTGAGTTATATCGGCCAGAATCTCGCCAGCTCTGGAGCGCGCCTTGCCCCACATCAGCCCTTCCTGACGGGCTTGTCTTATCGCTTGAGAGTATAGAGACTTTCGGTACGCCATAGCCTTAAAGAACTCATCCCCGGCGCTCAGGCCACCGAAGGAAGCCGCCTCCACGCCTCTCTGATATAGGTTGGTTATCTCAGATAGAACGGGGATATTATTTATCCCAACAGCTTCTGAAAACTTCATGTCGTCCTTGGCTATATCGTCTATCTTCCTTCCGCCAAAAGAACTAATGTACTCACCTTGGTTTTTAAATGTACCCTCCATGAACACCTTCCCCGCCATCATCATGGCATCACGGAAGGCGTGATAGCTTGCCAGCATATCGGCACCCATCTCTGATATATAAGCGCCTTCTCCGTCACCCGTAATGGCCCTACGCATAGGAGAGATACCTGCCGCAAGAGGCTTTATGATTGCTGTATCAACCAACTGGAATGATGCGTTGCTGAGTATATTCACTCCTTGGGTTGTCGGGCCGGTTAGAATAGATGCGGTCCACATACTAACTATAGACGCAATTCTACGGTTTATTGGGCCAAGACCGGACATAGAGTCAAGCAGATCAACAGGATCTCCCCCCTCGTCTAGATCGGCAAACATCTTAGCCATCATCTGCACATCGCCTGACCCGCCAATTTCTGCGATAGCCTGCAAGTCACGGCTATTAACTGCACGGGATATAACCTTCATAGAGTTAAGCGCCCGGCCAGCCTCTCGAATCTTCCCCTGCATAAACTTCTGCAACATGACGGCTTGAGGCTGTAACCTTTGGAATATGGCACGGTCCTCGTCCGTAGACACGCCCGCGTTAATTTTATCGACAAGCTCTTTTATCTCGTCAACCATACCAACAAGCATTTGTCTGCCCGCCAGTAGCTGTCTTGAGTTGAGAGCAGAGTTAGGCTCCCCTTTAAACACGGAAGCCATATCAACAGATTCAGCGCCCTTTTCTATATCAGCAAAAGTCTCGCGCTCCACTGCGGGGATCAAATCAGCGTTAACATCCAGAACGCCTTTTATGTCGTCTGGACTATCAAGGTACTCAAAGTTTACATTACGCTCTCGTGTTACTTTTTTCAGCTCCTGCGCCTCTCTCTCAGCAACATCAGCCGCGTACTGTTCAGCATCAATAGTCGGGAAAGCGCGAGGTACAGCCTCCGGCTCTGCCTGCTGTGGGGCGGAAAGTTCGGCAATAGGGGGTTCGGCAAGATCCAGCTCTGTAGCCTGCTGTTGAGGAGTTTCTCCTCTGGCAGCGGCAGTTTGGGCAAGCTCTTCGGCTTGGCTTGGCGTGAGAACCTCGCCCGGGGCCTTAGCCCGAGTACCCTCATCGACCATTTCCTGAGTGGTTCTCTTTGTTCCTCCCCCGTGAAACTCAGGCATAATGCCACGGATAATCTTGCCAAAAACACTGTGGTCAATCATATCCATAGACCCGCCCGGGCCAGTAGCCTCGATCATGCTCCTGCCAGACTGCTGGTCTAATATGTCATCTATACGTTCAGTGTTAGCCATTCTAGATCTCCGCCTATTTTATTTCTGGAGGGATTTGTGACAGCAGCTCAGCCGTCATCTCCACGCCCTGCTCTGGGTACGCCATCTCCAGATAGTTTTTCTTTGTAAGTGGAACCCCGTACTCCTTCATTGCTTCCACCACTGCGTCCGACCCATGCTGGGTTGCTTGTTCCGCCTGCAAGTTCATATATCTTCTCCTGAGCTTTCAACTGGGATATTTTACCACGTTTGTAATCCTTCCACACCTCGGCTACAGCGTCTACATTAGCCTTTGTTTTCCATGTGTCACCGAACAGTGTGCGAACCTCCTCCCACACAATGGACTGCATCTCTCGGGGAAGAATGCCCCTCTGCGCCGCAGCATCTCGGTAGGCATCTGCGTATATACCATAAGTGCCCTTCGCTCCAGTAACGGCGCTAGACGCACCTCCAGCCCGGCCTTTAAGAGAGGAAGACGCGAAGTTTTGGTCTACCTCGTAACCCTTGCCAGACAGAGGTTTAAGTAGAGCTGCTGCCACAGCGTGTGTGTCGATAGTGACCTCGCCCTTATCTGACATTGGCGCAATAATGTTGGAGTAGAAGTTACGAACTTTGTGCTGCCCTCCCATCTGGTTTGAAATATTATCCAAGCTCCCATCGACCATTACACTGACACCCTTGCCTATTTCTGCCAGAGATCCCCAGCCCGTACCCTTTCGGTTGCCGTCTTTCTTTGTGGCATAGTCATGCATAGACCCGTCAGGGTGGATTATCTTATGGTGGCGGGGGTTGTGTGTTTCGTCGTAGATTCTAATCCACATAGCCCTTTCCATATTTGTTTCCATCTCGGCCAATGTCTTACCTTGGATCTTGTTGTATATCTCGCGATTAGCTTTGGCGGCAGGAGTCTTCCCCGAGGCGCTGAACATAGCGTCACCTCTAGCAACCATCCCTGAATCCATCGCAGTCCCTTGGTGGCCTGTCCATACGTCCATCATTCTCTCAGCCAGACTCATATTCATGAACCAGTCTTTCTGGGGTGACAGCGCCGCTATGACAGCGGCGACCTGACGATCCTTTAGCCCGTACTGCTTAGACCAAATCTCAGTTTGCTTGCGCGCACCGTTGTACCACTGGCTGGCGTGTGCCCTGATCTCGGGGTCCATCTGGTCGTGAAGCCACAGCAGGTTATCTACAATATGCTTTTTAAATCTTGTAGCAACCTGCTTATCGGTCTTAGCCTTCTCCGAAGGCCGATAGTTGTCATACTCTTTTACAAAGTTTATATTCTTAGCAAATGATGCGCCGTCAGATTCCATTGCATCTATTCCAATGACAAGATTGTCTGCCATAGAGTCTTCAGTGGCGCTCACAGCAGTAGGTCTTCTGGTGCTAATCCTGTCGGCCTTGCCAGACATTGGGACAAACCCGGCCAAATCTCCTATGGCTCCAGTCTGCGAAGATAGACGGCTAGGTCCACCTGTAGCTCTAGCGTTGTCTAGCATCTTTCGGCCAGCGGCTCGGTAGTGCTTAACAGCATAAGGAGATAGCAAAGAGCCGACAACCGGCCCGAGGGCGCCCCCAATCACAAGACCGGCTCCAGTGTGAAGACCGGCCTCACTGAGGTTAATGCTTTCCTGCTCACCAGCAGATACCTTTACCGACTGTCTTGCGAGGTTCTCGCCGCCGGAGAAGGCCGCCCCCTCTACCGCACCAATAGTGGAAGATTGGATTAAGAACTTCTTGAGCCTGTTTTTTGTGACTTGAGCGGCGATGCCTGCACCAATTCTTCCTGCACCTAGACCGGCGTAAGTAAGGGGGTCGGTGGCCAGCGCACCAACTGATCGACCAACCACGCCCCAGTCTGTATTAACCCGGTCATACATCTCAATTAGTGTCAGTAGGGACTTGGCATAATCTGCCCCCTGAACACCGGCCTGAGTTGCGTAGTAGGCCATTGATGTTCCGTTTAAACCTTTAGCTCCAAGAATGCGCCAGTTGAAGTTCGACATCTCATTCAAGCCCCAGTCAACAAGCTCTTGGTCTGACCCCTCAAACCTGCCGGCGTTCTCGATGTTCCATAGGAAACGGGCGTTATCAACCCAGTCAGGCTCATTGATAAGGTCTTCTGTATTTATGTCTTGCCTGCCAGTGGGGGGCAACTCGGCCACATCTTCCTCGTTGGTAGGAGCCTCAAGATAGTCTTGTATTTCCTGTTGACCTTTTGCCCTAGCAGCCGCGTTCCACCCAAGCAGCATGGCTGGGTCGGAGACATGAACTTGATCAAGGGCGTTCTTATATGAGTTGAAGTCGCCCCCCTCAAGCTGGATGCTTCTGGCAATATGGGACATGCCTCTAACCCCACTGTCGTTAGGCCCATTGATTGCGCTGTTGGTTGACTTTCGTAGGAGTCCTACGCCGATACCGACATGGTGCTCTACACCATCTACATTGAAGTCAGCCGTATTTAATTTCCGTGTTCCCGTGGCAAGGTCAACACCTTGAACTGTTCGAGTGTCAGGCTTTAGATACTCGAACGAATACTCACCTTCCTGCCTGGGCCGTCCCTTCTTTTTATCGTCTGTGTACTGCTGGACAAAATCGAAATCATTCTGTATGTCGGCTAGGTAGGGGAGGAAGTCATCAGAGGTTGTCAGCTCTACGTCTTTTTCCTCTGGCTCATCAAGCCCCTTAACGGGGCCGTTAAACCAGTCACTGTTCTGCATTTCATTGCCAGCAATCTCGCGCCTAGTCTCTATGTCAGCATGCTGGTCTGCGGCAAACTTCTGAAGTGTGGGCGACTCGTCTTGCAGTTGCAGGTTGCGCTGGGCAACCATATCATCAGTGATTGACATAATCTCTTCCTACTCCTGTTGCCCATGCGTCAAATGTTTGTATATTAAGCCTAGATTCTTCTATCGCCCTGTCGTCTGGCTTTGTGGCATTCATCGCTTGATTTAAGACTACAACTAGTGCCGCCGACGTGTCCTTGTAATTAACTAACCCATCTACATCTGTCACCGCTGAAACTCGTATTGTGCGCGGCATCCTAAAGAACGACAGCTTGGAATTTTTCATTAGGAAGTAAGGCATCCTCTTTTCACGCCATTCACTTACATCTGCCTCAGTCCCTCCGTTGTTGTCTACGAACTTGCGAAGAGATCGTTGTGCCTCTTGGTTTAGGTTGGCCGAGTCCGGTGTGGCCGCGCCTAGCCCTGATCCTGCAAACATATCATTATCTGCGTACCCAAGTATCCTGTGGCTAACCTCCTTTGAAACTATTGCAAACTGACTGTCTGAGTTAAAGGGCATAGCGGCAAGCTGATCAAGCTCATTGAACAGCTTCAAGCTATCGGAAGATGTAATCTCGACACGCTTCTCTCCAGTGATCGGATCAATGACAATAGTTGAGTTTTTAACTTCCTCCCTTACCGCGTCCACCTGCTCACTGTAGGATAAGGTTTCACTGTAGTCACCTGTCTGGATCTGAAGAATGCTCTGCGTGATTACCGCAAGCGTGAGCTGATCTGATTTAACATTTGTATCTTCTGTGTCCATTTGGTTTATTAAATATCTGAAGTCGGAATTCGTTAGCTTTGCTCTCTGCTCTGGGCTTATCGAGGAGACCGTGCCACCAATTATCCCAACAAGAAGGTCATTAGATAGCGCCCCACTTTCCGCGCTGAACCGCGCCTTCTCTTGTATCTGCGCCGCCTTGCTGGCCGCACGAATAGTCTTAGCCCACGCTGTATGCTCGACATCATTCCAAGGCGTGTTAACTATATTGTCGTCGTCCTCCGACTCTATTGCCATCATCTCAAGATCGGAATAGTCACCGTCCCTTACTGCATCACTAATGGCGCTGTCTAGCTCTGACTGTACTTTGCTCCCATACTGAAGTCCCTCAAGCTCTCTCTCTAGCTTGTTGTGCTCTCGCTCTAGCTTCGGTGTGTGGACCGGCATTGAGCTAAGTGCTTGGGCTGCACCTAGGTAATTCCCTGAATCTTTTGCGTCTTCATATCGGTCAATAGCGTCGTTGACCATCTCTTGTATGCCCATATTGGCAGACTCTTGTATTGATCGCTCAATCGAGGGAGCCGTCATGGCCTTCGTGTCAGATATCCACGCCTCACGCTTTGAGTTACTTGAAATCATTCCTCCAAGCTGCTTCTGTACGTCGCTGGTGAATTTCTCTAAAGCAACGGTGCGAACCTTCCATGCAGGAACGTCTCCTTCAGAGGTATCTACAGAATCCTCCAGCCCCATTGTCTCTATCGCTTCCGGGGTAAAGGTCTTCTGCTGGTCGTACCAGTTATTGTAAGACTGCACTAGATCCCTGTAGTCAGAGTTAGCATTAGACAGCTGCTGCTCATCCTTAACCTCAAGAACATTATTGATCATGCTGGCTACTTGTTCGCCCAGCCTAATCTTGGCCAAGTGTGGAGCCGCCGCCTGTGCTGGAGACATTGACTGTGCTTGCTGTGCCCTAGAGCGTTGTATTTCTGGAAGTTTCATAATTAACCCTTTCCTGACTTTTCGCCCAAGTACCATCCTGTAGTGCCATTTCCATTAGCACTAGCATGTGCGCCAAATGCAGAAACGGCGGTTGAAGCATAGCCAGCAGCTGAGGATATGCCAGAGAACATTGCCGCCTGCCCTGCTGCCGCACCCGTCATCCGAGCGAACTTGGCATCCATCCTAGCCTTCTGTGCGTCCCAGCCCATCTCGAGCTTAGTGTTTGCTTCATAAGCGCCCCTATACTGGGCCGCGCTACCAGACATTAGCAGGTTGCTTGCAGCTACTGATGCCGTTATACCGCCCAGCTGCTGGTTTAGATCTAGCATTCGCCTGCGCTGATTCTCAGCCTCAGTAGCCTTTATGATTTTAGACTGAGCCTTTCCAGCTGCCTTGGCCGCCTTGCTTCCTGCAATGCCACCCAAAATGGATGTTGCAGTGCCAACTACCGACATTCCTACCGCTACCCATGTCATATTATCTCCAGTGCCTCGTAGCTTTCTGCTATCAGCATGTTCTCAAGTTCACTCATATCCTGAGTGTTGGTTGGGTTGCCGTGTATCGTAGTCCAGATACAGTCTTCAATAGCGACTATAGCTCGCTTTGTGCCAGCACGACTAACCCATGTATGTGGAGCTGTATAAGTGTCAGATTCAAACTCACCCTCAACCCGTACCGCGCCCTTTGATAGTATGTTAACGCAAGAGAACCTGTGTAGCTTCCCCACAATCAGGCTGTCCTTGCTTAGCGTCATCTGCCGGGCGTAGGTCTGGTGGCCAAAGAAATGCTCAAGCCCCTCCTCAAACCCCGGGTCCATGCCAATCATAGATGCCTCTAAGGCTAGTATGTCGCCTCTACTTCTGAGGGCACTACCCACTTCCCCACCTCGCGTCGATCAGTGCTTCTGACTGGATAACCTCGTTAGATCCTTGGAGTCCATCCGACATAGCGGCCTTCTCAAGCTTGGCCCCGTACAGCTGCCAGAGTGCGCCCTGCTGATTAACATTCTGAGTTATGGGTATGCACAAGTCGGCGGCTATTCTTGCAGCAAGGCACTGTGTAAACGCCTCACTGAAGTAGGACGTAGCAGTTACCTGCTTGATGCCCCACAGGTACACGGTCGCTTCCTTGGTTATGATAAAGTTGCCCTCTCTCACCCATCCCATAGAATCCAGCTTACTCTCGTTGGTCACCTTTCTGTAGACCCGGAGGACTTGTAGCCAGTTCGGTGGTACAGAGTGCTTATAGTTATGACCCCAAGCGTCAAGGTCTGCGGTAACAGATGTAACTCTGTCAGTAGCAAATGTCCATGCCATCTCAGTCATAACCGCATCCCGGAGGATTGGGTAGTTGTTCTTACACAGTTCCGCTGTTGTGCTTCTGTCGGAAAGAGAGGTTATGCTCTCGGCCCCCAGCCAGCCCAGTGCCTGATTACAGATAGACACTTCTGATGTCTGTACACCCATTAGAGTTCTCCTCCCATCGCAACAATCTTGGCCTCAAGTGAGTCCACTTTATCGCTCATATCCTGCATGGCCTTAACCAGCATTGGGACTAGGTCGCCCTTAATTCCCAAGTGATCGCCATCCTCCACAACAAACTCAGGAAGAACCTCTCGCATTTCTTGAGCGATAAAGCCGTAGCTTAATGATCCGTCGCCATCGTTATATACGAACTGTCGAGGAGTCAGCTGCATGACTTCGTCCAGACCGTAAGGCAGGTCCTCGATGTCGTGCTTGATATTCCTATCAGAAGGATTGACGTTTGTTAGTATTCCAAAAGCTCCACTATAGACTATGCCTGGAGTTCCTAGCGATACAGAGGCGACAGTGCCAAGCGAAGATACGTTAGCAGCAGTCATATCACCAGTTGCGGTTATGCTAGTGCTTACTGTCAGAGCTTGCGATATGGCTACATCACCAGATGAATCGATCTGTAGGTTGCTATTAGCCAGCCAGTTAGATCCGTTCCAACGCAGAGTGTCGTCTAAGCTCCCGCCAGCAGGCAGCTTGGCATCAACATAGCTCTTGTTTGTGGCGTGACTAGCGGCAGTCGGGTCATTTGGTAGGGATAAGAATCCGGAAGCAAACGCAAACTGCTCAGTCAGGGCCGTGTCCGTGTAGATACTGAACGCGCCAGCAGCTGTGCTCGGGGCTAACTTCAGCCAGTTGACACCAAGCAGGTCGCCAGTTGTTGTGTCCCAAGACTCAAGTGTGTGCGATCCGTGTGTGTTAAGAAATCCTACACTTCCAAACACGCTAAGATCAGCCTGACCCGGGGTAGTTACATTATCTAATGTGATGCCGGTTGCAACAGCCCAGCCTGCACCTGTACCAACCAGCACGTTCCCGGCCACCTCAGAGGGTAGCCCTCCAATTCCAGACACTACGCCATCGACATAGAGCTTAGTCACCAGAACCTGATTGTCATCTCCTGCCCCAATCACGCCACTTGTCAGTATCTTGCCATCCTCTCCGTGATTGAAAAACTCAGTCGTGCTGGTATACAGGATGATGGGGTTTGCGGTGCGTAGGTTAGTGGTGTTATCGAACGAATAAATACTTAATGCGTTCTCTGCCCCTAGGAAGTCAACACCCTTAATAACCCAATACTCTTCGCTACCAGACAGCGAGCTAGGTATATTGAGTTCGCCGTCCTTTGAGAATCTGAACTGATTACTATTGCCAAGTGTATCCACTGTTGTAATGAACATCTCAGAATCAACACCGGTGGCAGTAAATACCATCGAGTTTATCCCGTACAGGTCGCCCTGAGACTGGCTCCACGATGGGCCGGTGTTGTCATGGTCCCATATAAGGGCACCTGTTATGGGTAGGTTCACTTGTGTCCCGGCCAAAGGGACAAACGGGCTGTTAACGGGTGATCCGCCACTGCCGCCAAAAGGATCTCCGAGAAGATAGTCGATAAAATCACGACTCTCTTGAGTGATCATGGTCAGCTTATCCAAGCCAAACTCATGTGTCTCGGCCGGGAAGGCATCATATGCCTGATAGTCAATGAGCTGAGTTATAGCTGTGGTTCGCTCTACCTCAACACTAACCGTTCCAGCCAAGTGAGCCGATGAGAAAGTGATCGTGCCACCGTCCCACAAGGGAGGGCCAGAACCATTCAGCACGTTGTTGTAGTTTAAGACAGTAGTCTTTAAACCAGCAGCGTTTACTTCGTATACCGTAATGGAGCTTATGCCACTGTTCTCTATCACATAGCTATATACCCGAGCTGCGTTGATAAGGAACGATTCGCTCGTTATGTTAGAGTCAATAGTCATATTGCGTTCTCCTGTAACTTCCCTGAAATTCCCAAGACTTCTGACCTAAACGGTACTGTCTCTTCGATTGTTATAAATTGAAATGGGTTCTGACCAAGATTGTACACAGTATGGTCGTTAACGTAGGCCAAAGGTTCACTTGTATTCATAAGAGTGCTAGGCGTTCTATCCTTAACCCTCTCGCCGTTTATGATTGTTGTGGTTGACCCCAGAACCCTAACAGAAACATCAGTATATCGCTTCTTGCTAGTTGGGTCATTTGACGG
>Ga0307984_1000821_pt1 | contig 13290 bp, 11 predicted proteins | sample EllFjometageno78_FD_203169 | JGI IMG/M metagenome (GOLD analysis project Ga0307984, IMG submission 203169) | Marine microbial communities from Ellis Fjord, Antarctic Ocean - #78 | ecosystem: Environmental > Aquatic > Marine > Unclassified | place: Southern Ocean | collected 2014-10-09
TTCTTAAAAAAGAAAGCATATCAAGACAAAGCGGTTGTTCTGGGGTTTTGCTTGGAAGCCACAAGAGAGATTTATCGGAACATGGTCAAAATTGCGGACTACACCGGGGCATTAAAAGCAATTCAAGAGCTAGAGAAATTTTCAAGGGCATCGGCAAAGCTAGAACCAGAGGGAAAGACGGAAGAAGAGGGAAGCCCCCAACAAATAGGGCAAAAAGCGACAACGCCGGAGTTATTGAGGATTATCAGGGCGGGCAATGGCTAAGCAACCACCAGAGTTTGAAACAGCGGCAGGGATCGGGCTATTGATAGGCGCAAGCCGCCAAAAGGTGAATAAGCACATTAAAGCCGCAGGGATAAAAGCAAAAAATGGCAAATACGAAGTTAGGGCGGTGCTTGAGGTAATAGTCGAGAACAGGAAGCGAGACAACAAGCTTTTAGGATCGGACCCGGCGCGGATAGGCCAAGCAGAAGCCAAAACAAGATTGATTTCAGCCAACGCGAAAATGGCAGAGATAGAGTTAGCAGAAAAAGAGGGCCGCTTTGTTGATATTGAATTGGTTGAGGAGCATTTAGAAACAGTTTACACGATCATAAGGCAGAAGATTTTAGCAACACCGACAAAGCTTGCGCCCTCATTGGTGGGTATTGAGAGCCGAGCAGAGATTCAAATAATTTTAGAGGCAGAATTAGCCGGGGTTTTGGGTGAGCTTGCAAACTACGACACAGACGCAGAAAAATTACCGAGCGAAATCGCCATTCATAGCGAGGCTTGACCAGAAGCGCGGTGTTTTACGCCCGCCTTTAAAGTTGAGCGTCAGCGATTGGGCGTTGAAATTTCGACGGTTGAGTTCCGGCACGTCGTCGGAGCCGGGAAAGTTTACATTGTCGCGGGCGTTCTTCCAAAAAGGATGGATGGACGCAGTAAGCGACCCCGAAGTCGAAACAGTCGTAGTTATGAGTTCATCCCAAGTCGGCAAAACGGAGAGCTTTATAAATAACGCAGTCGGATATTTCATTCACCAAGACCCGTCGCCAATGCTTGTAATTAACCCAACGCTTGAAATGTCGAGAACGTGGTCGAAAGACAGATTCGCCCCGATGTTACGGGACACCCCAGTTTTAAAGGGGCTTGTTAAGGAGGCGCGGTCGAAGGATTCAGATAATACCATTCTCCATAAGTCATTCCCCGGCGGTCATATCACAATGGCGGGCGCGAACTCAGCGTCAAGCCTTGCAGCGCGACCCGTCCGAGCTTTGTTCCTTGACGAAATCGACCGATTCCCGGAAAGCGCAGGAAGCGAAGGCGACCCGGTAGACCTTGCAATAAAACGGACAACGACATTTTGGAACAGGAAAAAGCTTTTAACCTCAACGCCGACAATCAAAGGTGCTTCAAGGATTGAAGCCGCATTCGCCGAAACAGACCAGCGAAAATATTTTGTTCCTTGCCCCCAGTGCGACGAGTACCAAGTTTTAGATTTCAAAAATTTAAAGTGGGACAAAGAACAAAAAACAGTGCCAGCGGATAGGACACTCGACAAAGCAATCCACAAGCCGGAGACAGCCCATTTTGTTTGCCAGTTTTGCGCCGGGATCATAGAAGAAAGCGACCGGAAGCGAATGACCATACGCGGCGAATGGAGAGCGACCAAACCATTTACAGGCGCGGCGGGTTTTTGGATTAACGAGCTTTATTCCCCGTGGGTTAGTTGGGCCGATTTCGTTAAAAGTTTTTTGACGGCTAAAAAATTTCCCGAGACTTTAAAAGTTTTTACAAATACGTCGCTAGCAGAAACGTGGGAGGAGAAGGGCGAAGGCTTAGAAAAGGCCCCGTTATTTGACAGGCGCGAGAAATACGAAAGCCAAGCACCAGACGAGGTTTTGGTTATCACCATGTCGGTAGACACGCAAGACGACCGCCTAGAGCTTGAGTTCAAAGGCTGGGGGATAGACGAAGAGGTTTGGGGCCTTGGCTACCATAAGATTTTTGGGGACCCGGCGCGGGTTGACGTTTGGAACAACCTCGACAACTACATAAACAAGACATTCAGGACAGCGTCAGGGGTTGATTTGCGGGTTGAGTGCGTGGCGATAGATTCAGGTGGGCATCACACTGAAATGGTTTACGACTTTTGCAAAACAAAGCAGCGAGCGGGCCGGATGGTTTACCCGATCAAAGGGTCGTCAGAGCGGGGCCAGCCTTTGGTTTCCAGTATGTCAAAGAAGGGAAAGCAAAACGTAAACCTTTTTATTCTTGGGACCGATACCGGGAAGTCGCTTATTTCGGGGCGGTTGCAGATCGAGGAACCGGGGCCGGGTTATTGTCATTTCCCCACTACATACGACGAGGATTATTTCAAAGGCTTAACGGCGGAGCATTGCGTTACCCGATTTATAAAAGGGATCGCGTCACGTCGGTGGGTTTTGAAACAAGGCCACAAACGAAACGAACCGCTCGATTTAACCGTTTACAATTTCGCCGCGTTTAAGATTTTGGACCCCCAGCTTGAAATTTTAGCAAGTAAGAGAGGCATAGAAATAAAACGCGCAAACAAAGAAGGCGACCCCGCAATTCCAAACAAGAAGGCGGGTCCGGGGCGGGAAACTAAAAGGCCGTTCTTGCGGACTAACAAAAAGAGGTGGATTTAATGGGCGGGATTCTAACACCAAACAATATACCAACGACAGAACCAACGGCAATAAGGGCGGGGCTAACTCTTAAATGGAAGCGTAACGACATGGTGGCGGATTATCCGTCAACCGTTTGGGCGTTGTCATATAGCCTTTTAAGCCCGGCGGAAAAAATCGGAATCACAGCGACAGCAGACGTGACGACAAATGGTTTCAACATTAGCGAAACGCCGATAACGACGGCATCCTATCCGGTTGGGCTTTATAACTGGATCGCCGAAGCTACAGACGGAGCCGACGTTTTTGAAGTTGGAACCGGGGCGATTGAAGTCAAAGCGGACTTGTCTCAAGTCGACACCGCCGACGGACGTTCACCAGCGAAAAAAATGGTTGATGGATACGAGGATTTATTCGCGGGCCGGGTAACAGCGGCGACGCTTGACCAGCAAGGGTATTCGATAGGGGGCCGGACTATACAAAAAGCGAGCCAAGCCGAAATCCGAGAGGATTATTTTATATGGCTTGAAGTGTACAAAAGAGAGCAAGCCGCAGAGAAATCAAAAGCAGGAGTGGGAATTAATAGATCAGTCAAGGTGAGGTTTGCCAGATGAATATAGCCAGACAGTTTAAAAGACTTTTAGCTAAAAAAGCAAAACGACGGTCGTTCGACGCGGGAATGATGGGCCGTTTATTGGGAGACTGGACGACGCAAAGCAAGTCAGCCGACGCAGAACTCCGGGGAACACTTGTAAAAATAAGAGCGCGGAGTCGAGAGCTTGCGAATAATAACGACTACGCGAAGAAATACCTTTCAACCGTCGCGGTCAATGTGGTGGGGCCGAACGGGGTAGGACTCCAAAGCAAAGCCAAGGACTCAACCGGGAAGTTTGACAAACCCGACAACGACAAAATAGAAGCTGCTTGGGCTAAGTGGGGCAAGGTCGCCGAAACAGGGGGCCGAATGAGCTGGGTCGACTTCCAGAATAGCGCGATCACAGCGGTAGCGAAGGACGGCGAAGTTTTAATACGGTTACACCGAGGTTTTGACAACCCTTTCCTTTTGGGCATTCAGATTCTAGAGGCCGACCACTTAGACGACCAGTTAAACAAGACACTAGAGAACGGGAACCGGGTCCGAATGGGGATCGAACTAGACAAGTTTGGACGGCCTGTTAATTATTGGGTTTTAAAGCAGCATCCCGGCGAAACCGGACTATCAGGTCAAAAGCATTCGACCGACTACGAAATTATCCCGGCGAGCGAAATAATACACGCCTATAGACAGGACAGACCGGGGCAAACGCGGGGCGTTCCGTGGATGGTTACAGCAATGACACGGCTACACCAGCTTGGCGAGTATGAAGAGGCCGAGTTAGTAGCAGCTAGGGTCGGGGCTTGCAAGATGGGATTTTTTACCACGCCAGAGGGCGGAAGTTTTACAGGTCAAAGCGTGGACGGCGACGGGGCGCAAGTCGTGGAAGCATCTCCGGGGACATTCACCCAGCTAGAACGCGGGCAAGAGTTTAAAGAATTCGACCCAACGCACCCAGCGGGAAACTTTGGGCCTTTTATTAAAACAGCATTACGGGGGATTTCGTCCGGCTTAAATATTTCTTATAATTCGCTCGCTTCAGATCTTGAAGGGGTTAATTTTTCTTCTATCCGTTCTGGAGTTTTAGAGGAGCGCGAGAGTTGGAAGTGCTTGCAGGAGTGGTTTATTGCCCACGTTTGCCAACCAATATATGACGAATGGTTAGCTATGGCCCTTTTATCTGGGCAGCTTGCACCAATACCGTCAAGCAGACTTGAAAAATTTGCGTCGCCAAGATGGAAGCCGCGCCGCTGGTCATGGGTGGACCCCTTGAAAGACGTTCAAGCAAAAAAACTTGCGGTCCGAAACGGTTTTACAAGTAGGAAAAGAGTCATTGAAGAAGTCGGGGACGACCCCGAAGAAATTTACGCCGAGATACTCGCCGAGCGGAAAGAAGCCGAAGACAACGGGCTTGTTTTTGAATCGAACCAAAGCGACGACCCCGGTCAAGACTTAAACACGGACAGCGAAGGGGGACCAGATGGACAAAATTAAAACGAGCGTTTTTTATAGAAACACAAAAGTTGAGCGCGTCGAGGACGGCACCGAAGGCGACTCGCGCTTTATTGACCTTGCTTTTTCGTCGGAAGAACCCGTTCAAAGGTTTTTCGGACTTGAGATTTTAGACCACGGGAAAGACGCGGTGAGACTGGGAAGAATCGCCGCCGGAGGTCCCGTTTTAGTAAACCATGACCCCGACGACCTTGTAGGGGTGGTGGAGAACGTATCAATCGGAGCAGACCGCGTGGGGCGGGCTAGGGTGAGATTCGGAAAATCGAACCGGGCCGACGAGATATTTCAGGACGTAAAAGACGGAATCCGCATGGGCGTTTCGGTCGGATACCAAATTCACAAATTGGAAGAGGTTGAGGGGTTCGACAGAGACAACGGCTTGAAAAGTTTTCGCGCCGTTGACTGGGAACCGCTAGAGGTTTCACTCGCTTCGGTCCCGGCAGATTTGACAGTAGGGGTCGGACGAACCAAAGACGAGGAAATCGAAACTAAAATTATTTATCGAAAGGAAGAAAAGAAAATGGAACAGAAAATCGAGATTGTTAAGGAAGCGCAGCCAACTATTGACATTGAGAAAATCAAAACCGAAACCCGCAACGCAGAGCAGGAACGGGTTCGCGAAATTATGTCGCTTGGCGAAAGATTTAAGTCGCAAGATTTGGCGAAAGATATGATTTCCGGCGGCGGTTCTATTGTGCAGATGCGTGAAAAACTTCTTGAAGGTATCGAGAAAAATGCGCCCTCACCTATCGAGTCAAACCCAGATATTGGTTTGAACCACAAAGAAAAGCGCGAATATTCTTTTATCAGGGCAATTGACGCAGCAGCCCGACAAGATTGGTCAGGGGCCGGACTTGAGAGAGAAGCTTCAGAGGCGGTCGCGCAGAAATTGGGCAAAGCAGCCAGAGGCTTTTTTATTCCGTCCGACGTTCCTTGGAGCAGCGGCAAGCGCGACCTGTCAGTAGGCACAAACACCGCTGGCGGTTTCACTAAAGGCACGGATCACATGGGCGAAGAGTATGTCGACGCACTACGGAACCGCCTAGTCGTTAAAGAAGCCGGAGCGCGTATTTTGACCGGGCTAAAAGGTGACGTAGCGATTCCAGCATTGAACGCGAAAACAAACGCCGCTTGGGTTGCTGAAGGTGCTAGCCCGACAGAAGGTGCGCCGACTTTTCGTCAAATTGCAATGTCCCCAAAAACCTGTTCCGCCTTTATCGACATTTCACGTCGATTGATGCAGCAATCCGACCCTAGCGTTGACGCGCTTTTACGGGACGACATGATAAATCAAATTGCTGCCGCAATTGACGACGTGGCAATCGAGGGTGGAGCATCGTCCGCACCAGTGGGCGTTCTGCAAACATCTGGAATCGGCGACGTTGCTGGTGGAACTAACGGGCTGGCCCCGACATGGGACCATCTTGTAAAAATAATGGAAAATGTCGACGTTGCGAATGCACTCGCGGGGAATCTCAGTTGGTTAATGAACGCTAAAACGATTTCCAAACTGCGACGCACCTCAAAAGTTTCGTCAACCGATTCCGTGATGATTTTGGCGGATAAGCTAGAACACTTAGGTTATCCAATCCTGAATACAAACGGCGTACCGGGCGACCTTACAAAAGGCAGCGGAACGGCTTTGTCTGCGATCATCTTCGGTAATTTTTCCGATATGTTAATCGGAGAATGGTCAGGAATCGACGTTCTGGTCGACCCTTACACAGGATCAACCGCTGGAACGATTCGCATTGCTACCTATACAGACGTAGACGTAGCGGTTCGCCACGCGGGTTCTTTCTCCGCAATGCAGGACGCAGTAACAGTATAAAAAACCTTTGAGTCGACCGGGTCGCCCTTGTTTTTCGGCCCGGTCGAGTCATTGATCTTATTGAATAAAGGGGGACATTTTGAAATTTATTGAAATCATATCACCTTGCGCGGTTAAAGGTAAAAGCCAAGCGGTCGGGGATATTCCAGAGTTCGACGATAAAACCGCCGACGATCTGGTCGCAATCGGGAAAGCAAAATATTCTACAGGCAGACCCAAAGGACCAGAAGTGACAGCGAAAAAAGGGAAAAAATAGTGGTTATCAACTTCAACGCGGACAACAAATACCTTTTTCAGTTGAACGATTTCGCCGAGCGTTTCACATGGTCCGGGCAGAGTTTGGAAGGAATTTTCGACCTTGAATTTAATCTTTCGAGCTTGGGAAACTTCGACCTTGAAGGGACGGCCCCGACGATGGAAACCCCATCGGGAAACGTCGCGGGCATTCAGCAGGGCGAGATTATCGCGGTTCGTGGAGTTGATTATAAGCTTGTAAGGGAAGAACAGGACGGGCTTGGGATAAGTTTTTTAATACTTCAAAAGGCCGTTTAAATATGAACGCATCGGGGCAAATAGCAAACGCATTCAAAGCAGTATTGACAGGGCTAACGACAACGGGCGCGAAAGCGTACCGGGCGCGGTCCTTATCGTTGGGAGAAGCAAATTTGCCAGCGATATTAATAAACCTTGGGGCCGATTCATTAGTCGAGGACGAGCTTTCAGGCTTGAGCGACGGGGGACTAGGGGAAACATGGGTTCAAGAGGTTTCGGTCGTGGCGTTGACGAAAGCCGTCGACTCCGAAGTGGGGGAAGACACTCTTTTGCTGATAAAAAGCGAGATCGAGGTCGCTTTGTTCACCGACCCGACACTAGGGATTTCAATAAAATATTTAGAAATAACGAGTGTCTCGGCCCCCGAAATAAGCACCGAAGGGGAAAAGACGGGACTTTCAATCGAGATTAATTGCGCGGCAACGTATCGGATCAAACAAGGCGTTCCAGACGCTATCATAAATTAAAGGGGGTTCAAGATGGGCGTACAACACGGACGAAGCGGTAAAGTTATGATTGCAAGCAACGCAGTCGCGGAGGTTCAAAGTTTCAACCTAAAGAGAACGACACAAATTCTAGAATACGACTCAATGGAAGACACTGCAAAAACCCGGCAAAACGGGGTTGATGATAGTTCGGGGTCGGTCGAATGTCTTTACGATTTATCAGACACAGCCGGACAAGTCGCCTTGATAAACGGGACAGCGGTAACCTTATTGCTTTATCCCGAAGGCAACGCAAGCGGGAAAATTGAGCTTACGGTCCCGGCGATTATTAGCGACTTTGACATCACAATAGAAAAAGACAGCTTTAATAAAGCGACTTTCACTTTTGTGGGTAACGGCGACGTTACAGAAGCAGCGGTTATCTAATATGAGCCTAATCGACAAGGCAATTAAAGACTTTGAGGGGACAGAAAAGCAGAAAATCGAGGTCCCCGAATGGGGGGACAAAAGCGGCCCCGCGATTATATATTTTTCCCCGATAACGGTTGCGGACGAAGAAAAAGCCCTTGCACTCTGCGGGGGCGCGGACGTTTCACAAATAGAGCTAGGGGTTCAATTGCTGGTCTTGAAAGCTATGGACGAGGCGGGGAAAAAATGTTTCGCGCAAGCCGACAAAGGGGACTTGATACAGCGGACCAAAAGCAAAACAATCGGTCGGCTGATAGCGGCAATGGGAGCCGATTCGGTGGAGAAAAAAAAAGAGAATTTGGATTAAATCCGAGGCGGGTCGCGGCCTATAAAGTCGCAATCGCTTTCAAGATTCCAGTCTCGACAGTCAGAGCTTTTACGATCGACCAGTTAAACGAACATATCGCTTATATAGAATTGACAGAGGAAGCCGGGGAAAATGCCTGAAAAAAATATAAGTTTTAAGCTAACGGCAAAAAATAAAACTAAAACCGCGTTCGGGGCGGTAACTCAAAGCCTAAGAGGGATAGCTTCGCAGTCGGCAAAACTTGCGGTGGGGCTTGGCGTGGCGGGCGTAGCATCGGCGGCGGCGTTCAGTCTTATAGCGAAACGCGCCCTTGATTCAGCGGACGCGATAGGCAAAACAGCGAGCCGGGTCGGTCTTTTAACAGGCGAGTTACAACAAATGCGGTTTGCCTTCGGTGAGGCCGGGGTCGCAGCGGAAGCGGTCGACAGTGGGCTGCTAAACTTTGTCAAAAGATTGGGTAAGGCGCGGGAGGGCATCGGGGCTTTAGCCGGGGGGCTAAAAGGAAGTAACTTGGAACTTCTCGAGACGATTAAAAACACAAATTCAACAAGCGAAGCCTTGAGAGTAGTTTTCGATGCAATGGGCGCGGCAAAAGACCAAGCCGAAAAACTGGCAATCGCGGACGCAGCATTTGGAGGGGCGGGCCTAAAAATGACCGCTGCTTTTAACGACGGAACAGACGCTTTTCTTGCAGCAACGCAAGCCGCGTCGGATTTGGGTTTAATCTTGTCAGACGAAGCGGTTCGCGGGGCAGAAGCAGCGAACGACGCGATCGGGAAAGTGGTTCAAGTTATCCAGACTATGACGGGCGAGATCGTGGGCGCACTTGCGCCGACATTGACAGCCGTTTTCGGTTTTGCGTCCGAAGGGTTTGCAGCAATGGCGCAAAGTGTAAGGGATAACCGAGGCGCATTTAAAGACCTTGTCGAAAACGGGGTCGTCCAATTGCTCGATTCTCTGGTCCTTGTTGTGCGAACCGTAGGGGTCATTTCAAACACTTTTAAGGGGTTGAAGTTTGTCGCGATAGGGGTCGTCAACTCTATAGCCGTGGTATTCCGCGCCCTATTCCAGACATTGACAGGGCTTTTTAAGGAATACCTCGAGATTATAAGCGTAATCCCCCTATTTCAGAACCAGCTATTCGACGGGATAATCGCGGGGATAAATGGCGCAAACGCGGCATTCGACGGGTTTATAACCGAGGGCGTGAACGGGTTGTCACGGGTCGCGGACGAAATTATCGAAACCGATAAAACTTTCACCAGACTAGCGGACGGAGTCGGGGATTTAAAAACCCGATTGTCGACCGCAATCAGAAGCGCGTCGGATTTAGCGAGAGCGGGAAGCAATGCCGGGGGCAGTTTCGCGGACGCGCTCGCAGATGCGACCAATGGTGCGGGGAGATTAAATTCCTCAATACAGGCCGTAGGAAATACAGCGGCTGGCGTTTCTCAATTCATATCAAGGGCGAATTTTACGCCGACATTCAGAAACACAAGGCAAGCGTCCATTTCAGCATTTAGCGGCGGAGCATCGGGGCGGATATTCGACAGACAGGTGAACCCCGCGAACACAGGTTCAATCTTCACAGCAAGCGGCGGCGTTCCAATTACGCGAACAGTCACAAATCAAAGGTTTGTCCCCGGACCAATACAGCAGCAAGCAACAACTTCGCTGCCCACACAAGCCCCGGCAAAGCCACCAGTTATAACCATAAATTTAGGAGGCGTAACGATAAACGGCGCGGTCGATCAAAGGACCGCCCAACAACTAGCGTCAATCCTTGCGCCGGAAATTCGCCGCCAATTAGGAGCATCTAGTTTTTAAATGAATATAGAATTCAGATTTCCGACAGTCGCGGCCCCTACGTCGTCATGGGTCCCAACAAGACAACCGCGCTATGGCTTGGAAGAGTCTGCGGATTATCCAGACCAAGTTATTTTAAAGACAGGCGACGGGGTCGAATACGTTCAAGATCAAGGCGCAAGGCTTAAAATTTTCGCTTTATCTTTTACGGGGTTGACGACGACCGACAGAGATAATTATTTAGTTTTCTTTGATGCAGTTAAAAAAGGGCTGCGCCCGTTTGAATATAAGGACCGATACGGAGCAAGCCACACGGTCAGAATCACAAACGCTTTTGAACTCACGGAAACGGCTTTTGTCGCAAGCGGGACCGGGTGGTTTTCTGGGACGATCGAATTGCGCCAAGCATAAAGGATAAAATTTCTTGAGAGTATTCCCCACAAATTTCAGCACGGCGATTAACAGCAGGGGCGTTATTCCCGTTACGCTTATAAAAATAGACATTGACGCATTTGGGGGAAACCCAGCGTTAACTTTAAGGCTATCGACAAAGGGCGAAAGCACAGATAAAACGCGCTTTAATACCGGAACGCTTGACTGGTTGACGCTAATCACAGACCTATCGGACATAACGCAAGATGTTGACGCGAACACAGGCTTTATAAATGCAGACGCAAAGCTGGATGTGACCGTTTTAAATTTTGAGAGTGATTTATTTACGCCGATTAAAAGGTTCTCTTCAATATTCAGAGACTACCGACCCGACAATTCGACGGTTAAGGTTTACCAGTGGTTCGCCGACGAAGGATTAGTCGAGGCCGATATAACAAACGACTCATTGCTGATTTTCTCGGGAGTATTGACAGCCCCAGCAGACTATAACGAAGGAATTGCACGTTTTCAGGTTTCGCAGGTTTCCGCGTCGCATGGTTTAAAACCAGTCGGGCGTACCCTTGCTTTGGGCGACTACCCCAGCGCGCCCGAGGAAAGTATCGGGAAGTTTTTACCTATACCAATAGGGGCGGTTGAGAAAACCCCCGGAATAAAGATATATACCGCAGCGGAAACCCGTTTGTCAGGCGTTTTGCTGCCTACCGATTCGATCACCAGCGTAGCGACGACCGCCGGGTTCCCTATATCGGGGACCTTCTTAATTGACGAATACCAAATCCAATACACAGGGCGAACAGCGACATCGTTCACGGGCTGCTCGGGGATAGTAGAGATACATTATCGCGGAAATATTGTTTCGGAGAAGTTGACCAATTACCCATATTTATTATGTGATAAGAATTTCCCGATAAAAGGAATTAATAATATTTATAACGCCGGGCATCTTTTACCGCCCGCCGACTATACGCTCGACCTTGCGGAGGCGACGGTTACATTCGACAAGAAGCCGCAATTTGAAGATTCACAGGACTCGCGCTTTCTCTTCGCACACTTTGACACCGTGGACGGGGCAAATACATCAGTGACCCCCTTGGACGCTATAGACTCAAACGAAACCACAGACGCGGCAAAAATAAGCGCGGGATACCCAGTTTTTGCGGTCAAGCAAGTTGACGTTTTGCAGAATCAGGGACAAATTGGAAGGGCTTTTATACAGGTTGCCCATCATGCGTCGGGGTTAATGCCTAGCGACTCGATCGCCGTTGAGGTCGTCGGAGAGGGCAGCCTCGGGACGCTATCGAAGCCGGGGCAAGAAGACGCAACCACCATAGTTGGAGATATTGATTTTTCTCTAAATGTTCTTGACACGATCACAACGACTTTCAACGATCCGGGCCATCAGCACTCAACCAGTGGTGGGGGGGCGACACAAATAAGCCAAAGCGCGAATTCTGGGACCGGAACAGCGTCAATATTTTTCAACAGTTCTCCGACGGCGGGGGGGACATATTTCCACGATATAGGATTTCCCTCTTTTACCGGAATCGCGAGTTCGATTGAATATTCGCTCACGATTAACGTCACTTCGATCGGACAAACCGCATCGACTTTGCCTTTCCCAACGAAATTGGGGCCAATTGGACAAACGGTCAGTGCGGGGCTTATTACCTCCACCGGGTCGGTCAGTATATCGGCTATCCTTGTGGGGCAATCGAACACCGTTCAATTTACTTGCCCACAGGCAATCGTTAACAAGATAATATTTTTAACGAGTGGAAATTATACCGCATACAATTTTATACGGTTTCAAGTCACGGCGGCTTCTAGGGTCATAACGATAGCGGATGGTTCGATCATCTCAAATATGACGGGCGGGAGTGTTAATAAATCGGGGACGGTTGAGGTTACAAAGTCTGCATTAGATTTAACGGCATTAAACGCGGACTCGACTTCTAACACTCATAACGACCACATCGAGATCACAAGCTTGGTCAATGGGGATTGGGACTGGTTTACGAATAAAGTTTTAAAATTAACCTACACCGGATCGGCAGACGGGCGAACCGCTTATTTAATTGTCGCCCGACTGGTTATCGAATACGCCGCGAACAAAATCACCTTTTCCGACGAAATTACCGCCGACATTGACGGAGTTACCGACGACGGAGCGGGAACCATAACAGGCACCCCCAACTTATTACTTGAACGTCCCGACCACGTTTTCCAGTGGAGCATCGAAAACGCAATAGGACTTCCAAACAGCATAATCGACAGTACCAATTTTGCGGCGACTGGGGCAAAGTTTGCATCAGAAATTTTCGGGGGCTATAAATTCGCGGGAGTGATTGACGAGAAAACCGAGATACGCGAGTGGTGGGCGAAGTGGGGCAAAGAGTCGAGAGGGATTTTATATTTCGACTTAGGGAAAGCGCGTTTATTTTTCCGGCCTTTGACCTTTGCAGCGAGCGGTGAAGTATCTCTTAGAGCGATCGGCCCGAGCGCGATCATTAAGCAGCGGGCGGGCGATATATCATCGTTAAGCCTTGAGCGAACCCGCGTCGAGGATGTCGTTAATTCGGTAAATTTAAGTTTCAAAAAAATATTGGGCGGGGACGGATACGCGAAACAAACGCAAGCGATCGACAGCGTTTCAATTGCTCGATACGGAAAAAGAGAGAGCGACGACGATTTCAATTTTGATTTTGTTCGCGTTGATGCAATGGCGGAAAGCTTGCGCGATTTCTATGTAA
>Ga0307984_1000823_pt1 | contig 13269 bp, 21 predicted proteins | sample EllFjometageno78_FD_203169 | JGI IMG/M metagenome (GOLD analysis project Ga0307984, IMG submission 203169) | Marine microbial communities from Ellis Fjord, Antarctic Ocean - #78 | ecosystem: Environmental > Aquatic > Marine > Unclassified | place: Southern Ocean | collected 2014-10-09
CTCGTATTCAATTTCTTTTTTTGCTTCATGAAGACATTTTTTACACTCACACAAATCCATTAATGGTGTGTAATGTTCAGAATCTATTTTATCCTCACTGCAATGACACCCATGGCCGCAAGTTTTACACTTAACCATCATGTTATTTCTTCTTTTTTTTGTTAAAAAAACTAGCTATCTTAGCAGTAGTATTATCAATGAATTCACAGAATTTTATAATGTATTTATCAATCATGGTTTTAGCGTAAAGCCCTCCTACAGTTAAAAAAAATAATAAACCTAGTATAACATAAATCAAGACGTCTAAAAACATCCAGTATATTTTATTTAACACTTCCATCTTCTTCTAGCTTGTCTTAGTCTAGAATTAGGATCTCTTGCTGCTTTTGGAAACTGCTTCATTTGTCCAGCACTTCTTGCACAGTATGATTTTCTACGTTTAGCAGCTTTACTGCCTTTTTTAACTTTACCTGTAACGGCTGTCTTTAATTTTGATCCGGGATTTAATTTTCTGTAAGCTATAACACCTCTACGTGTCATTCCTGCACCAGATTTAGTGCTACGATAGTTTTTCTTATTACGTTTAGGCATTCCACCTTTTGCAAAAGAATCTATGTCTATTTCGCCTATTTCTAAACCTAGATCAGCGTAATAATCCATGTTACGTAAAAGTTATAGAAACGTTTGGACAGTTAGTTACTGTAACGTGAATACCATCTTCAAAAAGAATACCATTTCCTGGAACATAAACAGATAAACCATCTACACCAAATCCATAAGTAGCTATTGTAGAACCAGAAGCTCCACCACTTTTAAAAACTAATAATGCTGATGCAATACCTTCTCCTTGAATAGAAGTTAGTCTAACTCTACCGCCTGTTGCAACTAGTTGTGCTGTAGCAGTTGCATGAGCATTACCTTGATCTGATGAAAAACTTGAACCACCCATTATCCGTTACTCGTTGTTAAGTTAGGGCCAGAATATTTATCTGTTAATAATGTGTAAGCTTCAATATTTGTTGAAGTTTTAACAAATATTCCTTTTGGAAATAAAATACCATCGTCTGGAAAAGAAAAGTTAATCACATCGCCAGTTGGACAGTCTGCAATAAATAATGTATCCCCAGTATTTGAAGTGGTAGTTAATTCTAAAAGACCTGCTCCAACACCATCGTTAGCAACAATAATTCCTTTTAACCTTATTGGTTGTGAAATTACGGCAGTCCCTGTGTTTCCTGCTGTTGATCTTGTAGCTTGTATATCGCCTTTAAACATAATTCTCCTAGTTCATGGCTCCCGAAGGAGCCACTAATTATTTATTAAGCTATTGTAACGCCTGTATGTGCAGATAGAACCCAACCAATAGTACTGTTCCATACTAAAGTAGCTGATTCAGCCACTGCATCGAAAGCTAAAGTTGTTCCATTTGCAAATGTAACTGGAGTAACTGTTGCAGTTCCACCACCATCAACAATCATGTTAATGATTTTGATTTGGCCTGAAGTTGTTCCATCTGCTAAAGTAACTGCAGCAGCACCTGCTGCTGTTGTAAGTTCTGTTACTAAATTTGTAAGATCAACTGCACCTGCACCAGATAATGATTGAACACCACCTGTAATAGTTGCTCCGTAAGATGCGTTTACTGAAACTGCACCTGTTGTTTCGTTTTTTGTAATTGATTCAAAGCCATTTTCGGATCTAACCGGGCCTGAAAAAGTTGTGTTTGCCATAATAGTTTCTCCTGTATAGCGGTTATACTATGTAGTCTCTATACCGTCTGCTTAGTCAGTCTACATAATAATTTATTCTAAGTGTTTATATTATACATAAAAAAAGGGACGATGTGAACACCGTCCCTTTTAAGTAATACCGCTAGGTATTTAATCTAAACGATTATTAGCTTGTAGGTAAGTTTCCATTACCAAACACGGCTCTAGGGTCAGACCAACCGAAGCTGTATCTTTCTCTAGCTTTAAATCTTACGTTACCAGTATCGAAGTCGCCTTCCATAGCAGTTTTGATAGGTGATCTAACGAAATGTTTAAATCCGTTAGGCGTATCAGTAAGAATAAAGAATGAATCAGTGTCAGATAAGAAGTTATTAACTCTGTATCCTTCAGGAATCATTCCCATGTTAACCATTGCATTGATATCATTATCAGCAGTGCCGACTCTTTGAGGTGACTTCATTAGTCTTTCAGCAGTAAATTGTAATTCTTTTGGAATTATCATTTTAGTACCGTTAAGAGCAACTTTTAGTCCTCTTTCGTCAACAAAACCTGCAATGTCAATCAAAGATTGCTCAAGCGATGTTTCATTCAAATCAGCAGCAACAGCTAGTACGTTTGAGAACGTTCCACCAGTTGCTAACGGATGCGCAGCATTAACCAAAGACACACCATCACCACCGATAGCAGTAGTAATTTGTCCATTGTTTAAAACAGCAGCCGCTTTGACTTGTTTTGTGTTAGACATAGATCTTGCAAGTGCTCTAGTATATCTAGCTGCAAGTCTGTCGTACAGATTGTCTTCAATAGCTTCTTCTGTAATAGAGAATGCTAATGCGATTGTATCGTGTGTGTATCTAGCTGTAAAAGTCTCTTGAGCTTGATCGAACACTACTCCAGCACCTTCTTGTTTAACTGGTGCTGAACCGAAACCGCTTAACATCACTTCTTCTTCAAAAGCTCTGTCAGACGCCTCAGCAGGGAAAATTTCCGCATGCTGATTTTCGTATCTGTTGTATTCCAGGCCGAATAGTGCATTCAATCCTGGCTCTAGTTCTTTAACTAGTTGTGATCGTGATATAGCCATAATTTATTCTCCTATTATAGTCCTGTGCCACTTCTGTAGAAGTGATTGTTGATTCTAACTAAAATATTCGCGTTAGCTGAACTAGTATCTGAGTTATCAGGGTCTTGCGAAATATCTATTGCTTGTACAATAAATGTTGCATTAGTTCCTGATTCAGAAACATCAAGTTGCTGTTCCGAATTTCCAGTTTTAGTATTTCCACTAACTGCTGTTAGTGAGTAGTTTTGAAACAGATCCGCTCTTGCGAACGTTGCATCAGCATCAACTAAAAATACTGCGTCAGGGTCATCAACAACGAAAGCTGTAATATCAGCTGTTGCAACTGAACCTGGGTAGTAGTTTGAGAAGGTCGGCTTTTGCGTAGTAGGATCTGTGTAAAAACATCCATTGAAAACACCCACAACAGCTGTTGAAGTATTACCAGGGTATCTTTCAATATTTCCACCAGTAACTGGAATTACCATGTCACCTTGAAATATTGCTGTACCGTAGTTACTTGCAATAGTGTATCTGTTTTGAGCGCCAACAAGTGGTGTACCGTCTAGTTTTCTGTAGGGTCTAAGACCGAACTTTTCTAATTGGTTTGACATTTGTTTTTTCTCCTATTATGTTTATTTATATTAGCCGCCTTAGGTAGTTATCGTTAAGAAATTATTTCTTAGAATTACCGCCAAAGGTCACTCGAGATTGCCTATCAATATTGATTGGCATCCCTGGTTGTTGCTCCCTCATAAGATCATTATCGACTGCGGTCATTTGGTCTTGAGTAATTTTATTAAAATACTCAGCGCGCGATTTTAAAATCTCTTCCGGTATCCTTGCCAACACAAGGCCTCCAATTCCAATGCATCCATCGTATTGACCTGATTTAATTACAGGATATTGGCCTAAGCTTGGGTTCGAAAGAATCTCATCTGCTCTTACAAATTCCCAACCTTCTCTGAGTTTTTTAGTTACGTTAGCCGTATCCTCAAACCCAGTCACAGATGTTCTTATCCATCTATGAGCGTATCCCTGCGGTGCAGGTGGTGCATCCAAACTTGATGGTGGAGCCCAAGCAGTTTTTGTCATAGTTTCTTTTCTGCTTTCTGACTCGCGTGAGGTTCTTTTTATAGTATTATCCATTTGCATTCTCCTTCACGTATTTTGCGTATTCCTCTAGTGGCACCCCTAATTTTTTAGCGATAGCTATTTGTGAACGAGTGAGTTTCACTGATCGGCGTCCGTTTTGGTTTCGTTGAGCAGAGGCCACAGTTTGGACGATTTTCTTTGGCTCCTGACGATTAAACTTATGAGGGAAATTATCCTTCATTGTTTTATCAATTTCATTATAATACTCCTGACTCTCTACGTCAAACCCCTGGTCTATAAGATCTTGGTGAATTTGAAACGCAGCACTTGTCATAATCTTATCTGACCCAAACCATTCATTACTTTCAGCCCAATTTTGAGCCTTTCTAGATGGTTCTGGATAAGTAGGATTTTGAGGTGGTGGAGTAGTTTGTTGAGTTTCAGCTTGAGTAATTTCTGTTTGCCTAGCTGCTTCTCTTTCATCTTCTTCGACTGCAGTCATTTTAGCTTTTTCTGCTTCAATGGCTAACTTGGCTACTAAAGAATTTGCATCAGCAATTTTATCTGCATCTTGATCAACAATTGCATCTTTTAAAGATTGTCTTGCTTTCTCTTGTTCTGCAGCTACTCTAGCTGAGTATTGTTCAACATAACTTTTACTAGTTTTAGTATATTTAGTTTCAGATACATCTAATTTAGATTTAAGAGATTTTGCATAATCTAATGCTGCTCTTTCTCTTCTTTCAGACTCTCTGATTTTAAAAGTTAGTTTATCAATTCTTTTTTTAACTTTTTCTGAAACATCGGATAAATCATCAACCTTAGTTTCTTTTTTATCTTCTTTTTCTTCAACTGAAATACCTTCGATTCCTGCAGTTTTAGGTTCTGTATATCCTAAATCAACTTCTTCTCTAGGTTCACTTTCATTCGATTCAACTTCTGATTGTTTTTCAACTTCAATCGACTGTTCTTGGATACCATCGGTATCTAGTTCTACCTCTTTGGAGGTATCATTATCTTTTTGATAATCACTTTTTTCTAACATTTGTAGCTCCTGTTTTTGCGTATGTATTAAAATTGATGATGTATATCCTCTGGATCGTTGATCTTAGCAATAATTTCATCATCGTTTAGAAGACGAACTTCTCCGCCATCTATCTTAAATCTAGATCCTGCATATCTTCCGAAAATTACCCAGTCACCTTTTTCACACCAAGGTCCTTCTGGAAATTTAACTTTATCTTTGTAGGCTAGATCACCAACTTTCAATACGAATGCACATACGGTTGTCATCTGTATTGTTTCGCTAGTTGTTTCTGTTAATAGAATTCCACCTTTAGTTTTTTTAGGTCCTGCGTAAGGCAATACTAAAAGTCTCCAACCTGTTGGAGTAGGTAGTTTTTCTAAAAGAGGTTTATTGTTAGATACTTCATCAGCATCTAATCTTGTTTCTTTGATTTCTTCTTTTGTCTTATAAGCATCAAGTAATGCTGTTTTAACCTTCGGGGTCTCTCCCGAAGTTGTTGAGTTCGCCGTCATTTAATCGCTCCTGTTTAAGCTGCAGGTCTTTAAGATCCTGAAGCAAAGACTCTAGGCCTTTGATTTGCCCTCTAATATAGTTAAGTTGCTCCAAGTTGTCAACCTGGTGCACTATAGTGTCTTTTAACGATTCAATTCTTTTATTAGCAACTCTACGAACTACTCCGTAATCAAGGCCAATTGTGTCAGTGTCATCTATCATAAATAGATTTAATTTTTCCTTGAGCTTGTAATTTTTTAAGATCACCTTTAGTTAATTTAGAGTGATCAATAGTAACTTCTTTATCTAATAACAAAGGTTCTTGTCTTTTAGGTGTAAATAATTTTTTAATCCAATTCCACATATTATTTTCTCTTTATCAGATCGGTTGCTTTAAGTCCATAGACACTCGCAATAACACCAACAAAAATTGTTTGATACCAAAAAGGCAGGTTTCCAAAATGAAAAAAGAATAATTCCATTTTTTCCATATGTACAGGATTATCTGACCATACTGACCATCCCAACATTACGATTGGAATTGACAGCAAAACCAAAATAAATTCGTCTTTCCAGTCTGATTGTCTAGCTTCTAGTAATTTTCCAGAATACTCTAATTCTCCAGTACTCATTTTCTGAGCATGTTTCATAGCAGCATCTGACATAAGCATTTTCGTCTGTTGCTTATTTTTGTAAATATGAGTACCAGCATTCATTGCTAGTTTAATTGCACTTAACCACATTATTTTGCTCCTTTATTTTTTATGAGCACTATTTTTCATAATGCTGCCATCAGGCATTTTATGATAACCTGCTTTTACTTTTACTTCTTTTTTACTTCCCGTACTTAAACCTTGTGGGTTTGGACCACGTTTAGGTGGTGGCCCAAATTTCTTGCCAGAAACTTTATGGGGCTTATCCTTAAACATTATTTTTTCATGTGTTTACCATACTTGGCTCTAACCATTTTTCCAGGTGGTAAAGATTGATCTTCTAAACCCATTCCAGATGTTCTAGCAGCACCATATCCTTGCATCATGCCACCGCCCATTTTTTTATCTGTTTTAATATCGCTGTAATCACCTTTTTGGAAATCAGCTTTTTTCTTATTAAATTTATTTTTAGCATATGAATATCCTATTCCAATACCTGATCCAACATTTACTGCAAGATTTACTGCTCTACCAATAGGTGTTTTACTAAAAACTTTTTTACCTACATTTAAAAGTTTTGAGTTTGCCACACCTGAAACGTTTGGAAAAGTTCCAATAGATTTATAAACTTTACTTAAAACTCCTGAAGGTGAATTTTTATTTACACTTGTAAGTAGTGAACTATATTGTTTGTCTAATCCTAATTTCTTACCCATTTTTAGCTCCTTTGTTTTTTAAATTCATTTTTTCTCTAGCAACTTCCAATCTTTCATCAGATTGTTCGTCATTTACTTCTAATTTTACTTTATCAAAATCCAGTCTGTCTTCAAACTGTTCATCTTGATTATTAATTCTTAAAGCATCCGTTTCTGCTCTTCTTTGCATATCCATTGCTCTAAGATCTAGCTCTCTCTGTTTTAACATAATTAGAGGGTCTTGTTTAGCCCCGTCTTGCTGTGATTCAGCTTGAGCTAACTCAGAAGTTATTTGTGCAATACGTTTAGCTACTTCAGAATCCATCATTACTTGAAATTGTTGTGGATTTTGTTGTGCCATCATCATCATTTGCTGATCTTGTTGCATCATAGCCATTACTTCCTTCTGTGCTTTAAAAGAAACGTGTTGAGATATGTGTCCTTGTAGTAAAGCATACACTGGAGGGTTAATTTGTACCATTCTAGTTCTTAGAAACGCTGAATGGGCTGCTATATGGGCATCATGATCTTGTTCTGGAAACGCTTGAGCTATTTTCATCTGTAAAGCCTCTGCATTTTCTATCGCAGGGTCTTTTGGAAAAGGTTTAACTTCTGGTTTTAGTAATTCTGCTATTTGTTTTGTTCCTAAGGCTTCGTAAACACGAGTATAAGCTTCATGTAGGTTATGAAGTTGTGGATTTGTTTGTGCAATTTGCAATTGAGTCTGTGCTAACGTCACTCTTTGTGCCATTGAAAATATATTTGGATCTGCAACAGGTAAAACATCTACTCTTGCATCAAAATCTAGTGATTTAATTATTCTATCTGCACCATAAACTGCATAAGGGTATTCAGGTGGCAGGTATTCTGCAATAACTTTTGATAAAAGTTTAAATTCTTGTCTCATTGCATAGTAACAACGCTTATGAATAGCACTCATTACTCTGCTGCCTCTTTCCATTAAAGCAATTGTAGTTCCAACAGCAGCATTTTGATTACCTTCTCCAACAGCTGTGTCTGTAGTTAATGCAAATCTTCTTCCTGCATCTACACAAAAGCCCATAAGGTTAAATAATGTCTGTGAAGGTTCTTTGAAAGGTAGTAATTGAAACTGATCTCTGATGTTTCCACCCGGTGCATCTACATCTCTAAATTCTCCTGGTTGAATAGGCTGATCATCATCTCTAACTTTCATTCCTCTAGATTTAAATCCAGCAGGTAAATTAGATAAAGTTCCTGCATCTAATAATTGTCTTAAAGCAGCAGTTGCTGTTCGTGACAGGCCACCGATCATATGAATTAAACCGAAACCATAAAAACCTAAACCTGGTAAAAATTTAAAGTGAGTGAAGTAATCTTTTCTAACAAATTTAGCATCACCTTCTACGTAATTTCTATAAATAGATAAAACTTCTCTAGACGATTCTTCTATAGTTACAATGTAAGGAATTTTAATTCCAAGTGAATCTTCTTGATTGTCTGAAATGTAATCCGATAAATCTAAATCTACATGAAGCTCTAAAATAGAATACATCATGTCATCTGTCTCTGTCTTTTTAGTTCCTTCTAGAGAACGATACTTATCTTTAATTGTGTCGTCTTTTGTTTGAGGCTTCATTAGCTCTACTTCTCTGTAGAAACCCGAAGCCATCTTTTTTAATAAATCGTTTTCTGATTGTCTTATTACATGAGTAATTCTTGGAGCCTCTTTTAAATCTGTTGCGTAATAAGGAACTACTAAATCTTCTGCAGGTACAAATTTAGATACTGCTCTTTCTAACATTGCATCGTAATAAACTTTTTTAAAAGTAGATCCTGCAAGTGGAAGATAGAATAACATCTGGTCAAACTCTGGAGTATATTCCTCCATTTTTTCCATGATCATATAGTTCATGAAATCTTTAACTCTGTTTGCTTGCTCTGTAGTCTCGTCAGTTTTTAATCCAAGAACTTGAGTCTTAACTGGACCATCGCTTGGCAATAATTCTTTGTATGCTTGTGCTTGGAATTGGGTTACTGCTTCTGCAAGAAGGGGGTGAGTGACACCGGCCGCTCCTCTAAAAGGTCTGTTCTGTTCTACGTATTTAAAACCTAGAAGGTCTAAACCTTTTAAGTAACCATCTTCCCAATCTTTTCTTGACTCTTTGTCTTTTTGGTAATCAGAAATAAGATCTGAAGATAATTGATTAAGGACTCTCTCATCCATGTCTTCTGCAATGTTGGCATAGAAATCCTGTTCAGCAGCTTCTTCTTCTACTGCATCTTCCGGATCTTCAAATGTTACTGTCGCTTCTTCTTCAACGTCAATTTCTTCTTCGTTGTCGATAGGATTGTTGTCCTCAATAGCCATAAATTATTATGTTATCTTAGTTGCTTTATTTCTGCCGTTTTTGCATTTAGCTGTAACGTAAACACCATCTTTAGCTTTAATCATTTTACCGTACATAGCTCCGCCTGAATAACCATCTCCAAAAGCATCACCGTAGTCTCCAGCTAATGTTCCACCTTTACTAGATGTTGCATTTTTTCCTGGACCTAGGTTTAATATTTTACTAAGTATGCCTTTTTTCTTAATGCTATTTTTCATATTGTAGTCATTAAGATCTTTTCCACCAGTAATCATAGAAGAAGCAGATTTGCCATCTTCAGTTGATGCTAGTAGAGCTTTTTCTTTTGCACCCATAAGCTTGCTTGCACCATACATTGCAGCACCAGCCATAAGAGCTTTTTTAATTTTCTTATTCATAATATATCTCCTTATAGTATATTTTTACGATTGTAAACCAATTGAGTGAATAAATCTACAATATCGATCTAAAAATGTTAGTAGTATCTACTAAACCACCCATATTCATATAAGCCTTTTGAGGCAATAAGAACTTCTTTAATACATTGCTGTCTGCAATTAGAGTTGGAACCATCTCATAATTAGCCGGATCATCTGGACCCATTTGTTTAACAACTAGGTTTCCTCTAACTGATCCTGCGTTAGAGTAAGCTCTTAAAATTCTGTCAGCTTCAGCTTGTGTATTTGCTGCTCCTACATGATTATCAAAGATATAGTCATTGTCTATTTTTCTATTATAAATAGCTCTATCGCTCTCTACTGCCATTCTATAGCTAGAACTATTACTAGTACTTATCTCATCTATAATTTTAAATTCTTTTAAAGGATTAGATTTAGGCATAGGAAACATTTCAAACTTAGCTCCGTATTGATTAGCTTGTTTTCTTAAAGACTCATTCAAAGAAGAATAATTATTTAATTTTTTCATCTGTCCATTTGCTTTATTAAAAATAGCAGCTTTACCATTTTGCAATCCATAGTTTATTTCATTTCCAAATTTTTCAACATCAAACATTTTTATATTCTGGTTCATACTTGAAGGTACAATAGAGATCGCATTAATATCTCTTTCAGCCATTGAACGAAGTAAGTTCTTAACAACCACATCATTATATGATCTAGAGAAAGGACCTCCTGTTGTACTATCAACAGAACCTTGTTTAACTAATTGAGCTAAAGCACCTCTATCCAATTCATCTATTTTATATTTCAATCTATCTGCTTGTTGTAATTGAGTTCTAGTTAAACCCATACGTCCTCTTCCAAGTTCTTGATAAGGAGCTAACTGATCTACTAGTTTTTTTCTTTCTGTTTGTAACATTTTAATGTTACCATCTTGGTTAAAAGGACTTACTTTATTTTTAAAATATTTATCTCTAGTACTAGAGTCGGATGAAAATTGTGGGGAGTGTAGATCTGATTGAACTTCAGATACTCTTATATGTCTTTTACCAACTCCTATTTTAGGATTAGGTAAGTCATCATATCTTGCAAACGCAAGTTCTCTTTTTGAACTACCTAAATAGTGTGGACTACCTTCTACATATTTAAATTTACGTGAATTGATATTAGGCATAGGGCCATCATAGTAAATAACATCCTCAGTAAAATTTTCTCCTCCATCTAAGTGATAACTTCTCTGACCTTTATGTTTTGGATACATGTTATACAAGTCCTGCTCACCTTGAATCATTGGAGGTTTAGCAGAGGATGCATTATACTTTCCAACCGCTTGATTGTATTTAATTAATAAGTTTGAGAACTTAGACCTATCTGCTTCCGCAGCTTCCGTTCCTGCTTGTCTCAAAGAAGTCTGTACCATAGTAATATCGTCTGAACTAATTGGACCTGAAGTATTCATAGCTGTTCTAATATTAGAATTAACTACTCCTGGAAACTCACTCATATTAATTCCAGTAGTTCTTGCAAGATCATCTCCTTCTGCTGCAATAGTAGCAAAGTCTGCTACTGGATCTTTACCTGCAGTTAGTCTTAATGTTTTAATGTTAGCCAGTGGCGATTGTCTAATCATTTTTAAAACAGATTCCCTATCTATTTCAAGTCCTTGATCTTTAGCTGTTTTAAGAAATCCAGAAATAGGCTGACCTGATTTATCAAAGTTAATTAAGTTTAAATCAGATAATTCTTCTGGACTTACTTTTCTAGATACTCCTTGTAAAGGTCCACCAGGATAAGTTAAATCTCCTCTGTTCGCATCTTTAAACCATTGAATCCATTTATCTGCTGGAGCTTTATCAAAGTTTGCCTCAAGCGCTCTGTCATAAGTTGATGAACCAAATATTCTTCCACCGGGTTGTAGAGGTGCTCCAAAGTTAAGAGGTCTATCTAATACTTCTCCAAATCTAGATCGTCCTATAACTGCTAATTCTGTTTTAGGAGTTTGAACAATTAAGTCTGTTGCTTGTCCAGTGGCCGTTGGTACTGGACCATTGCCTACTGGTTTGTTAGGTAAGTAATCTACTTTAGCTGCAGGTTTGTTCATCTGCCTTAAATAATTTCTAACACCAGGCATTCTTTTACCAAGTGCAGTTGCTCCTACGATTGTAGCACCGAGTGCTGCTAGTCCTCCAAGTGCTGAGGGTTCTTTCTCATCATAAGGAGTTTGAACGACCACCGGACTCTCTTCCATTGGAGGAAGACTTCCTTGTTGGATAGCTTCAATAAAGCTTTGTGATTGTTTTATTTGGGACATTATTTAACGCCTTTAAATTTTTTTGTTCCTTTAATAGCTATTCCGTTTCCTTTGATAATCTCTCCGCCAGTAGATTTTTTTAAAAAACCTTTTATATCTAATCCACCAAAACTTCTTTCCATATCTTCACGCCAATCACTTGCAGAAGAAATAGGACTTCCTTCTCCAGATCTAGTTATTTTATATTCTGTAAGAGGATCTATGTTTCTTATTGATCTTGCTTTAGAAGGTACCCCTACTCTTAGATTTCCTGATGCAGCAGCGTTGTGATCGTTTTTTAAAATTTTTGTATTTTTTTTATAGCCTAAAGCTTTTTCTATATTAGCTTTAGATCTTTTGTTGTTTTCAATTATTCTTTTTTTCTTTTTAGATTCTTTTATTAATTTAAGAAGTTCTTTTAATTTTTTACCGCTTTTAATAGCAAGTTTGACAGTAGGTATTATAGCCATTATATTAAACCACCCTTACGTTCTTTTCTAACTTCTTTAGTTAATTTTCTATCAACTTTTAATCTCTTTAATACACTCTTGGGTACAATAACTCTTGCATACCTACCCACTCTTCTAGAAGGTGCTTCAAAAGGACTTTTTCTAGGTGCAAATTTTTCAAACAATCTTCTACCAACAGCAAGCTCTCTAGCTGTTAAAGTAGCTTTTAAAATCAATCTATCTTTTTTAGGTGTATCTTTAAGACCAAATGTTGAATTAGGATCTGTGGTGGTTTTAGCAAAACTTTTTGCGGCTATCACACGATTTTTATCTGCCTTTTTTGTTTTAGCTCTTTCAAAAAAATATCTTCCTTGGTACTTATCATTTAATATATTCCCAGGAGCAGAAGATACGCTTTTTGATTTACTTGTACCTCTAATTACATCCGCACCTTTTTTAAGTAGTCGTAACTTTTTGTAACCTTTAATAGCAATGTTTACAATAGGTATTATAGCCATTAGAAGACTCCTGTAAATTTAGTTCCTTTAATCGCCACTCCGCCACCTTGTGAAAATTTTTTCTTTATTTGAAACCCGACATAATCTTTACCTATTGAAGCAGAAGTTTGTGCTTTTGTTTCATCGGGAACATACCCAGGGTTTTCCCCTCCTTGAAATTTACTTTTTTGTTTTTTTAAATTAATACGAATTTTACCTTTTCCATCTTCTTTAAATAAACTTTTAAGATCAGAGCCTCCTAAAGTAGTATGATACATACCTTCTTTATTTCTATCGTAAGTTTTTTCAGAATCTACTACTGATAAACCAAAACTATAAAGATTTTTATTTTTCTTACCCACTAGAATACTCCTTTAAATCCTGTACCTTTAAGTGCAATTCCTACTCCTTGAGTAACTGCTTCACCACCATGATTCATTCCTTTAGCTTCAACTGCTCTAATCTCTTTTAAATTTTGTCTGTCTTCATCATCAGCTGCTTTTCTTGCAGCAAAAGGATCTTTATAAACTTT
>Ga0307984_1000824_pt1 | contig 13262 bp, 11 predicted proteins | sample EllFjometageno78_FD_203169 | JGI IMG/M metagenome (GOLD analysis project Ga0307984, IMG submission 203169) | Marine microbial communities from Ellis Fjord, Antarctic Ocean - #78 | ecosystem: Environmental > Aquatic > Marine > Unclassified | place: Southern Ocean | collected 2014-10-09
ACGGGATAGCATGATTGAAAACCCTGAGATGTCCGCAGGCGAAGCCCTGAGTAGATCAGAGATTTTAATGGATTTGTATTTTGCAAAGCACGTTAACCCAGTCACACGAATTAATTAAACCCAAAAACAGGAGAAAAATAAAATGGCTAAACTTTCACAACTAAAAAGAGTAAACGTAATTCCAACAAGTGTTGAAGGTGTGTTTATCAAAGACCTTCCATTTAAGAAAACCCAAGCGGTTCTGAAGGCCGCAGGGGAGACCGGAGAGCATGAGTTAAGCGGCGTCCTCGTAATGTTCAAAGATTTAATTTGCGATGCTAAGGGTCAGCCCTTCGATGACGCGGCGAGCATTGAAGATCTAGAAGAAAATATGCCTTCACGGTTGCTAAATGATATTATGCAGGCAGTACCCGAAGCCCTCAACCCGAGCGTTGACCGTCTGGGAAAATAGGGAAGGACAAGGAGCGGATGTTTCGCTTGCAAATGATGGACAACGGAATGCCTTGGTCTCAGATTGAGGCTATCCCAACTTCATACGTAAATGATTATTATATGCTAATGCAGCACGGAATAGTGGGCTATGCAAAAGACGCCCAGCAGATCAATTACGACTATATCAGCAGCCACAATACTCAGCAAGCAATCTACGCGGCAAACGTGCCCAAGTTCAAACCTAAAGACGCCCAACCACTAGAGCAAGTTTTGCCTAGTTTTAATCTGCTATTGCACGGCCACAAAGAAAAGAAAAAGGCCGATCCTTTTAAAATGGCGTTTCATATGTTCGCCAATTCCACCACAAACCCCGAATTAAAAAGGCGCTTCGAGGATGACAAAGATTAACAATGAACTGCAAGGGATCTTATCAGCTCAAAAAGCTATTAGAGACCTTGCCAAAGACCTTGGCGCCAAGAAGGCGGGAAGCCTCTACAGGAAGCCCATGAAAGATGCCTTGGTGCCGTTTCACCAGAGAATCGAGGCAACGACCCCAGTAGATTCAGGCGTGCTGAAAGACGCTGTTAAGTCCCTTGTACGCAAGCCAAACAAGAAAGACTTAAAGAATGAAGATGTCACACAAGCCACCGTGATGATCGGCAAAGTTGGCTGGCAAAGGACAACAGGGGACGATGCAACATATAAGCAGTTTCTTGCCGTAGAGTATGGAAACAGAGACAGAAATTCTACCCCAGTAATACGACCAGCATTTACAGCATTAAATGAGCAAGCCCGTAGCATCTTTGCAAAAGGACTTGGCGAAAACGTAAACAAAGCGGCTAAAAGATTAGCCCGCAAACAAAAGAAAGGAAAGTAAACCATGGCTACTATTGCATCCCTTGTCCTACAGTTAAGCGCAGACGATGCGAAGCTGCAAAGAGACTTACGCAAAGCTAACAAGACAATCGCTAATTATGCAAAGAACACCAAGAAAGCTTTTGCAAACATTGCCAAAATAACAGCAGGCGCAAGCGTTGCCTTTGCAGGCCTAGCCAACCAGAGCATCAAGGCCGCCGATGAAATCGCAAAGTCCGCACGTAATGCAGGGCTGAATACGTCCGCTTACCAAGAACTAGCGGTGGCCTTTGAGTTGGGCGGGTCATCCGCTGAAGCCCTTGTAAAGACTACACAGGCTCTTTCAAGACAGGTTCGCGACCTAGGCCGTGGATTATCTACACAGCGAGACGCTTTTGATGCTTTAGGCTTATCTTTTGAGGGGCTTGTTAAGCTATCCCCAGAAGAACAGCTACTTAAAGTTATTGCCGCTTTGCAAGGCATGGAAAATGTTTCTGAGCGCTCCGCTATTGCACAGCAGATTTTAGGCCGAGCAGGTAAAGAGCTTGGAACTATTATGAGCGAAACCGCGGGGTCATTATCTCTTGCTAGAGACCGTGCCCGGGATCTAGGGTTGGCTATTGGCTCTGAATTGCTAGGAAACGCCGAAAAGGCTAATGATTCAATGTTTCTTCTCGGGGAAAGTATTAAAGCAAACTTTACCAAAGCAATATTGGAAGCTTTGCCCGTCTCTGGAGATTATGATGATAAAATTAAGGCAATAGGTGAAGCTGTAAAAGCGTTAACACTGGCTTTTATTAACTTTGGTTCGTGGGTTGCTCAGAACTCAGGTCTTATTGCGGGGTTCTTTATAGCGTACAGCGGGGTAAAAATTCTTAAAGGCGTTATTGCAATGGGTGTGGCGTTTAAAGCCCTCACAGCGGCCCTACTTACTTATCGGACGGCCATCACAGGCGCAGCTATAGCCCAGGCACTCCTAAACCCTGTTGCAGCAGCAGCGGGCCTAGCAGCCGCAGCAGTGGTAGCCTCTAGCGCTTATCTTATCTTTAAAGACGACGCAGATGACGCTAAAGTCTCCAATGATGCTTTGGCGGACTCTTTGCAAAGGGTTGCCGATTTGGCTAATGGACTGCCAGTCAGCTCGGACACCTCAAGGCTTGACGGGGTTATTACTCAGACAGTTGAAGACGGCCCACAACCAAAGCCAGCCGAAAGACCTGGCAGCGCTTTAAACGAAGCTGAAGTACAACAGCTAAAAGACCATGCAGCGGCGATGCAAGTTATACATGATGCCGCGGTTATCCGTAACGAAGATATGCTAAAGGCCCTTGAGCTTACTAATCAGCAGACAGCCGCAGACCAAGCGGGCGCAAGTGTTCTTGAGAAAACCGCGGCCTTCGAAGCGGGACTCATGGCCGAAAAAGAAAAGCTGGAAGCCAGTTTTAGGGAGGGTATGCTTGAAGGCTCAGACCTGACAGCAGAGCAAGACGCCGCTTTACAAGAAACAACGCGGTTAATTGGAGTGCAGGCAGACGCCTTTAGGGCATCAGCACAGGCAGCCGCAGACGTGTCAGCAGCGCAACAAACCAGCTTTGAGCTTCAACAGCGTATTACCAAAATGGGCGCTTACGCGTCAATGGCAAGCGCAGCATCGGAGTTCTTTAATACTGTCGCCGAAGGCTCAAAAGCGGGGTTCTTGATGTCGCAGGCGGCAGCCGTGGCCAATGCAAGTATGCAGTATGCACAAGGTACAATGGCGGCAGCGGTAGCAGGAGCCAACACGACAGCAAGTCTTGCTGCTAACCCACTCACCGCACCGATGGCCCTTGCAAGCGGCCAGGCAACCACTGCTTCCCTTAATACAATGAACACAATCGCCTATGGCCTATCTTTAGGTACAATTGCAGCGCAAACCGTGCAGGGGCTTGAAACGGGCGGATTTGTAAACCAAGGCGGTCAATTTCTAGTTGGTGAACGTGGACCAGAAATGGTCAACCTACCCAAAGGCTCGGCAGTAGTAGACAACGCAAGAACCGACCGTATGCTTTCGGGCGGCGGTGGCTCTCGGATTGACCACGTTGTAAATAATATCAATGTCGGCTTTGGCCGAAACAGTCAATCAACGGCGGACGCTATTGCCCCGCGTGTATTAACTTCACTACGACAAGGCGAGATTGACCGGTCAGGGTTTTCTCTAATCCCTAAAACACGCAGGCTATAAATAATCCGTTCAACGCCTAACATTTTCGCGGCATTTAACAAAAGGAATAAAAATTATGGGAAATATAACATTAGATAATAGTCTAATCGACCTGACAGAGTTTAAGGCAAGCTGGCAGACTCAGTTTTACAGGGCGCAGACCGCGAGCTTGATAAACACGGCGACGAGCAACGGATCTGCTCGCTTAAAAGTTGAAATGACGGTTGAAACTGAAAACCTCGACAAAAGGAACTACGTGGAAAGCGTTTTACTTGCGGCGGCGTACAACTTTGATTCCGTGACGTTGGAGCTTCCCGACATCTTTTACAAGTACAGGGGTTCCCCAGTTGCTACGGGGCTTCTCCCGCAGGCGAGTGTATCCGCGGGTTCTAACACGCTAATTGTAGAAGTTGGTGGGGCTACTCCTACTTATCCGACATCCGCAAACGTTTATCAAGGAATGCTTTTAAACTTTCAGGGTGATACTACGCTTTATAGAATAAATTCTTACACACCCGCCACAGGTATCGCTATTATTTTCCCTGTATTACGAAAAGCAATTACAACATCGACGACGATAGTCTATGAAAACCCCACGTTCACGGGGCATATTATGAACACGCCGCAGGCTAAATATTTTAACGGTGCGCTTAATTATGTTTCTTACGATATTGATCTTGATGAGGTGCTCTAATGTCTATAGTAGTTAGCTGGATAGAGCTTAACCTGTCGTCAACCCTTGTCAGAAGGTCGGCTTTAGCAGCGTTTGATATTACCCACGGAGGGCAAACATTTTTCGCTGATGGTCTTTTTTCAGATATTAAAAGCACTAAAAGGGTTCTTTCACTTGAGAACGTAACTCAAGAAGTAATTCTCAACCTAATAGATAAAAATGGTAATACCGACTTGCAGACAGCGGTCAGGACAGGCACTTATCGCCGCAGACTTGCCATTGTTTGGAAAGGTGATTGGAATCCTGCCACGGCGACCCTGAGCAATGTTGTTATCCTTAAACAAGGGCCAATGGAAACCGTAAACGATACCGAAGATGATGGTACGGTTACAATGATTATTTCCTCGCAGCTTGTATCCGCCCAGAGCTCTACTGAGAACATAGCCTTAAACCTGCTGCACCAAAAACGCATTTCAGATGGGCTCTACGGTGATACCACGGCAGACAAAGCAAGAGCGGACAACATTTTTGTAAACGCTGCTAGGGAATACGACGAATTAAAGTTTGGCAAGTTTAGTTTAATCGAAACGACTTATAAAAAGCGCAAGTGGTACCAAAAGATGATGGGGACGCCCGCCGCCATTAAGTCTAACCAAAGGGCTGCAAGAACTGGATCAACAGTTGAGGCCGCAGGCACTGATTTTCAACCTGCAAAAGTCTATGGATCGGCTTTAGTCGATGCCCGCGTAATTAATGCGTGGAACCCAAGCGCCTCCTCAGTGTTTACGGCTTTCGGTGGTACGGTGTCAAACCCCATGACGGGTTTCACAACATCCGAAACGCAGCTATCTGGGCGTCTTTCAAGCTATCTGGGGGTGACTACATTATCAACTCCCCAAGGCGTTTGGTATGGTGAGCTTTATCCTGACCAAGTGAAAGCGGTAGAAGCAAACTCCCGCTTTATTTCGGTACAGTATGCAGTAGCAGCAGGTCAAATTAATAAGCTGGAAATGTACTTTACCAACTTAAACTACAGCGGTGATAATCAAGAGCTGTCTTTAAGGTGGGTTCAGCCAACCAATCCAACAAGCTCCACGGTTACCGTGGGTAAAATATCAGGGCTGCTTAAAGGTCAAACGGTAATTTCGGGTATTATTGAGGTACAATGGGGAACCAATGACCAAGACGCACTACCTTCAGCAGTCGCAACTTCGGGAGGGGTAGTAACAAACGAAAGCCGTGGTATTGGTCATGTAATTGTGACTTGCACATACGAAGCAACAAGAGAGGGGGGCATGTTGTCTGACGGCTTCCCCGTTCCAGCGTTTAGAGTAACCCAGAATAAAACGAAGGACTACAGTGCGTACTCTAAAACGCTTACAACCGCGGATGTTTTTGGGAACGGCGACTACTCACCTGTAGACTTTTTAGACCGGGATACCGAAAACACGTTTTCGATTGGCTGGGGTACTGCAAGAACAGCCGAGAACAGCGTAGGCACCGCGTTAAACTGGTCTCAAGCAGGTTATACGCTGGATATTAATTTTGAAGCAAGCCGTAAAAACGCCGTTTACGCAGCTTGGGGATTACCTCGCAATGGGGAGTACACTACTTATCTTAACTCGAATTATCTAGGCCCGGACTTTGAGGATGCCCCAATTTACCTGAAGGTTGAACAGGGTAGCACTTCATCGTATGCTAGGCTGTCAACTGCTATTATCCCTGACCCTGTAAACAAGCCAAACACTATACGCTTTTTAATAGGCTGGTCTCCAAATGCGACATCAAACGCCTATCCCGTTGTTGGTACATTTAACTCCACTCTTTCAGTTAAGCTAGACACGTTTAGGAGTGAGCAAAACGTTCCGGCTGGATTCGAGGATACGAAAAGCTTGGATATTGGTTTTCCAAGGGTACTTGCGGATTATTTAACTGACCCGGTAGCCGGAGCAGGAATTCCCAAATCAGACTTAGATGCAAAAAGTTTCTTAGCTGCTGAAGATGCTTTGCGGGTGCCGAAGGTCGCACATGGAGTTATGCAAGGGCGCTCAAGTTATCTTGAGTACATCGAGGACTTGCAGGACAGTAGCGGGCTGATTATCTACGAGGATTTGGGGCTGATTAAATGCTTTTATCGTAAAACATACGATAGCGGGGATATTGATTATCAGTTTACGGATTCAAACGCTGAGTCTTTTAAGTTTGTAGGTGAGCGCAACGCTGACAGGTATAACAGGTTCACACTGGATTACAATGAGTATATTGATGAAAATCAAAAGGCTCCGAACCTTAGCCAAAACTCGGCAGTGGTTTTTAATAATAACTATATAATTGAGGATTTATTGCAGGATAGCGAAGGAACTCTGGATTGCCCGTTTCTTTCTACGTTTCACCTAGAAAATACTTTAGGCAATCCTGTTCCATCCAACGCCTTTGGTGGGTCTCCTTTGATAACGCAGTTTAGCGAGTATGCTACGTTCTTGATGGATAAGTCTCGCTTATCAGATGAGATTGAAGCTCGGGTAAAGTATAGCGATGCATTTGGTTTATCACTCGGCAACCCTTTCACAATCAATACTGCAAAATATGGTTGGACAGGTGTAAATGAGAGGGTTTTTATTTGTAGCGAATTGGATGATACTCACGATGGGTTTGTTACGGTCATTGGCCAGCCTCACAGCAACACGCTGTTTGGCGGGCTTGATAATTATCCTGGCATTATTGAAGACCTTGAACCACCTGTTATATCTAAATACCGTGGAATAAGCCAACCCCTGCCCCCGCTTCCGCCGATTAATTTACAGGCAGCATACAGCACGGCAGATAGGGTAGTTAACGTAGACTGGGACGCACCCGCAACGGGGCCGGCTAACCAGTATCTCCTTGAGTACAAGCTTAGTACGGAATCAGCATTTAAAGCGGTTTCCGTTGGCCCGTCTACGTCCTCAACTCACAAGACCGGTGCAAATGCCGGAACCTACGAATACAGGGTACGGGTGCAAGCTGGGCCAGAAAACTATTCAGACTACACCGCAGTGGTTACAGCCTCAGTAAGTGCAGATCAGCAAGCGGACGCACTACAGCCGAGATTTGATACAACGCTAATCACTTTTGACAGTACAACTTTGGTTTCAGCAGATGCTGATGCGGATTTAACAGTACTTTCGGGGGACTCTTTAGTAGCCCTATCAACCGAAGTTACAGATCCAGCTATGCTTAACAATACATGGCGGTTAAAATCGGTAACTATTTCAAACGGTTTTAGCGTATCTACTGTAAATCAGACTGCGGCAAAATCAGTAAAGGTTACAGCTTCGGGGTTTATTGCTGATACAAGTAGCGTTATCACTTGCACCATTGCATACAAAGGGGGAACAGGCGTAGTTGTAGATCTAATTCTAAAAATGGATGTTGTAGGCAGCACAAGAAACCCGCAGGTTATAACAACAACGCTTACATCAACGGCTGGAACGGTTTTCCGCTCTGAAACATCCTCTACAGTTTTACAGGTTAACGTATTTTTAGATGGGGTGTTAAGTACAAATCACGATGATTATACCTATAGTTGGCAGGTGCTAAACTCTTCGAATGCGAAAAAAGTGGTGGTAGTATCGAATACTTTGGACGCAAACGGTAACCCACAATTACTAAAAGACACAGTAGCAGGCGGGCCACTACTAGCAATTGGCGACCCTAGTACAACCGCGGGCCGCCAAGGCTTAACCGTACCCTCGGGTTATAGCGGATTACCCGCTGATTCTCTTTGTACTTTAACCGTCGCGGTTCCCGCGGTAGCTGATGAGCTTAGGAGGCTTGCAGTGGGTGCAGAGGACGTTGACAACTTCCAGCAATTTACTTGCAACGTTGGGAATATTCCAGACTAACAAGGCAAAACTGTAGCCCTCAAAGTTTAATTTTTTGGGGGCTATAGTTAAGCTTTTAAATTTTCATCTTTTGCAAATCAAAGATAAACGAAAAGGTACACAAAATGGCAAGATCAGCAGCAGCCTCCGTTACTATTACCGATGTTCGGGATGGGGTAGCGTTTAAAGAGGTAGAACTTTACAAAATTGATTCACCGTCAACGCCCCCCACAGGGCTGGGCTTTAATGTAAACACGGGAGCCGCCGCAGACGCCGCAACGGGTTGGACAGCAGTGGCCCCAACAGTTACCGTAAACCAGTTATTATACAGAGCAGTTCGCGGAGTTCAGTTAGACGCGGGCGCTACTCTATGGACAGCAAACCCATCAGAGGACTGGGTGATTTCTCTAGCTTCCGGCATACGGGGCCAGATTGGATCAGCGGGGGCGGCTATCGCCTTCGATGTAGATGCGAACCTTGACAGCGATGCAGATAAATATGAACTTATCCAAAGCTATCGAGGCGACAACGCCGTAAATAATGCAGACATATATTGGCAAGTCACTACCGGCCAAGTCTTTCAGTGGCAAAATCCCAGCACTACCGACCCAACTATACCAGCGGGCCAAAGTTTTACAGACTTAACCACGTTACAGGGTGGCTTTCTCGATATTAACGGAATAACGGAAGTAGCATTTAGTCCTGGTGAAGATGGTAACATTGGTATAGGTGAAGGTGCGGTTGATAGTATTCAAGCAAGCGCCACACTTGCCATTCACAATATCGGCATTGGTTATAATACTTTAACCTCTGCTGCCCTTAATGGTGAAAACAATGTGGCACTAGGGTATCAAGCCTTGCTCCAATTAACTACTGGTGATGACAACATCGGACTGGGGTCTTATGCGGGATGGCGAATTACATCCGGTAGCGACAATATTGCCATTGGGTCATTCTCAGTAGGCGGCTTCGGCACCTCCTCCGGTGCGGAGTCTTCCGTAGGCATTGGAAGAGGAGCATTGGGATATAATGTAAACGGGACAGGAAATGTATCAGCAGGTAACTCAGCCCTAGGGACTCTTTACGGAGGCAAATACAATGCAGGCTTCGGTCAAAGTTCAGGGGGTAATAGTTATGGGTCTTTTAATACCTTTATCCACAATAACATTTCAGGAACAAGCATTCCTAGTCGTAAATCCAATACAATACAAATAGGAAACAGCGAGGCGCTAGACGTAAGACTCGGTAATACAGTAAGAACCGACAACCTTGCAAGTAATATCGTGCTAGGTGAGGGCGCAGGGGTGGGAGGTTTGCCCACGTGGGCTGACCGCGATTCCACCGCAACTAGCATAGTTTCCAATGGTGACTTTTCTAACGGAACTACTGGTTGGACAAAATCGCAAGCTACCTCCTCACTTGCAACTGCTGAAATTACTAGGGAAGCCGCTTTTGGTTCTTTGTCTCTGGTTGATGACTTCTTACAAATGACCCAAGGGACTTCACAAGGTTACGTTTATCAAACCTTGACAACGGTTGTCGGCAGAACTTACACGGTTACCGCAGAAGTGCAAACAGCCGTAGGCAGGGCGTTTAAGTTTGTTGCTGGAACTTCAGTAGGCGGGGAACAACTTGCAACGACTGGTTTAAAGTATAACTACGATGTTTACGCGGAGACCTCTATAAGTTTTGTTGCAACAAGTACAAGCTCAACAATCTCTTATTATGGCTTCGGAACAACAGGCGAGGTCTTTCAGCTTGCACGAGTGGAAGCGGTCTGGGTTGCAGCTAGAAATACAATTATAGGTAAGGGAGTTGGAACTAACCTCAGCACGGGTTCAAATAATATATGTATTGGTACAGAGGCCGGTAAAAACATTACTAGCGGTGAAGATAACATTTGCATAGGCAGCAACGCCAATGGGCCTAGCTCTGGTAGTAATAATATCACTATTGGTAAATCTACTTTTGTGCCGTTAAATACCGCTATTAGTAATACTACTTCTATCGGAAATTCAACCGCAGACCGCCTAATTCTCAATGGAAGGGATGCGCTAACAGTTCAGTACAGTTCAACGGTAACCCCAACATCTATAACGCAGTATGGTGATCAACAGATTATGGCTGCAACAGGGTTTGTGCCGAAAGGTCGAAAGTACTTAATCAGCTTTTCACTAGTTAGCACTTCTACTACAGTTATAAATTGTAAGTTAAAACGGCGAGTAGGAACAGGAGCACAGGAAACCATTGCTCAAATTGAAACCAGCAGTGCGGGCACTAATTCCGCGTATTCTTATGAAGTGCAAGACGTTGTAAGTGAGTTTACAGATGACGTTGTGTACGCAGTAACGGGCAGAGCTGATAGCACAATTGGTAACCCAACTAACTCAACTTTCCAACTAACAATTAAAAAGGTGGGATAAAAATGAATTTTATAATATACAATGAAACCACCGGACGAATTGACCAAACGGGCTATACTTTGTGGGAGGCTCCAGCGGCTTCCCCTGAGTATACCGCAGCTAAAAAATGCGTTAGTAATCTTAGGGAGGCACTTCAAAAAGCAGAAACCGAAATTGAGTCTTTAACAAGATCTATTGAAAGCTTAATACCCGGCGGTGAGCCTTCCTCAGAAGAGACAAAAAGAGACCTTTATCAACAAGAAGTTGAAAGGGTTTCAGGGGAGTTATTTACAGATCAACTTAATTTAGACGAGTTGACAAGAATCGAAGCCGAAAGATATAACGAAGCTAAAGAGGTCTTTCTTGCGTCATTATGCACAGAAGGCCAAACAGCCATTGAAGGCATAGCTGACGCTTCAGTTCAAAAGGTTCAAATCTCAGATAAAACATTAATCATCAGAGAGCCCGACCCGATCCCGTTTGGCAATATCAACAGGAGCCGTAGGGATTCTTTGTTAAACCTTTCAGATTGGACGCAAGTACCTGATAGCCCCTTATCCAGCTCCTTTAAAGAAAGCTGGAGGGTCTATCGTGTGGCATTGCGTGACCTCTCGGACACCGTGGAAACTTTTGAAACCGCGGAACTGAGTTATTCAGATTTACCAGAGAGGCCAGAGTAAGCTTTTACAGAAATGAATTACCCTAGGTAAGGTGTGAAACTGCCTATACTTAAACATTTAAAATAAAAAGGAAAATTAATTATGCGACAAACCTTATATGTCATTGATGATTTTTATGAAAACCCAGACGAGGTACGCGAGCAAGCTTTGAAAATGCACTACTTTAAAGCAGGCCACGGGAACTATCCGGGTGTAAGAACTGACCCTGTAAGTGAATATGATTCTGAAATTATAAAGAACTACATTCAAGACAATATTTTAAAAGAAAAAATTACCTATTGGCCCAGAGATGCTAACACGGCTTTTCAGTTTACCACAGAGACCGATAAATCCTGGATTCACCATGATGCGACAACATGGGCCGCGGTTTGCTATCTAACCCCAGACGCTGAGAAAGAAACAGGGACGGCTATTTTTAGAAACAAAGAGACGGGAATACATTGGTGGAATCCAGACGATGAGGCAACAGAGTTTAATTATTCTAAAGGTCTGGGGAACCCCATGAAAAACGAATTGTGGGAGACTATCACCGAGGTTAGCAACGTTTACAACCGAATGGTTATCTACAGGGGTAATATGTACCATAGCTCAATGAAAGCGGGTTTTGGGACTTGCGTAAAAACAGGCCGGTTGTTTCAGACGTTTTTCTTTAATACGGCAGGGGGTCTAAAATGAGACAAGAACCCGAGGTTATGGTTTTTGACAATTTCTTTCACGACCCCGACTCAATAAGGGCGGAGGTATTAGGAAGAGACTTCGGCACGGGCGGCAGTAACTTCCCTTCTCAGAAAGCAGAACCCGAAACCCCAGAGTATCAGGAAGTAATCAAAAAACACATTGAGAATAGAATTCTTGGACGACCAATTAGCTATTGGGAAAAGAGTTATAACACTTGCTGGCAGTACTCGATAAAAGGCCAGAAACAGCCCGTACACCACGATCATGGAAAGTATGTGGCGATTGTATACCTTACGCCCGACGCTCCCGTAGCGGCAGGCACCGGACTATATCGGCACATCGAAAGCGGCATCTCAGTTTGGGATCAGGAAGACCCCGCCACGTATCCCGCAGCGTTGAACACTGGGGCCGATGAGGATACATGGGAACAAGTGGCATTTTTCGGAAACGTTTACAACAGGCTAATAATATTCAACGCCCAACACTACCATAAGGGCGCCGGGACTTTCGGCACTAACAAAGAAGACGGGCGACTTTATTGCACATACTTCTTTTCGTAAAACAAGTATCACAAAACCACGGCTGCCCATAGGCGGCTTCAAAACACCCATAGGAGTTTTAACAAATGAGAATTTCAGGAATTGAGAATTACATCGGCGGGGCAGATAATGTAAAATCTCTTTCACTAATCCAAGGAGAGCAAAGAGTACTTGGCGGCCAAATTTTAAATCCAGACGGAACACCGGTAGATATTACAAGCTTTGCAATCACAGCGAAGGTTGATTTTTACTTGGCGGATGTTACGGTAACATCCCGTTCAATGGCAATTACAAACCTAGTGCAAAACGCAGCCGCAAAAACCCACACCCTCGCAGGTATCAAAACAATCGCAGCGGAAGGCAAATTTACAATCACGGTGCCAAAAGATTTTTACGTAACCACGGCAAACGATCAAATTGAAATTGATACAGACTTAACAGTCAACGTGCCATTGGCTGTAATGTATATTGATTATGATACGGATTCAGGTTCAACAGATTCCACAATTAGGGCAAGCCGAATGGTTTTAGTTATTCGTCGCGGTTCGCCATCGGTAGGACTATAAGGGGTTTAATATGTCGGATGATAATTTTTTAGTTAACCTTTCAGAAGACAGCTTTGAAGTAACTTTTGGAGAAGATACTTTTGGAGTTGAGCTTTCAGAAGACAGCTTTGAGGTAAATTTTTCAGAAGCTGGAATACAAGGCCCAATAGGCCTGCAAGGTGACATTGGTCTTCAAGGCGACGTTGGCCTTCAAGGTGACATTGGCCTTCAAGGCCTCCAAGGTGACATTGGCCTTCAAGGCTTAATTGGTCTTCAAGGTGACATTGGCCTTCAAGGTGCTATTGGTCTTCAAGGTGACATTGGACTTCAAGGACTCCAAGGCGACATAGGTCTTCAAGGCTTAATTGGTCTTCAAGGCGACGTTGGTCTTCAAG
>Ga0307984_1000825_pt1 | contig 13260 bp, 1 predicted proteins | sample EllFjometageno78_FD_203169 | JGI IMG/M metagenome (GOLD analysis project Ga0307984, IMG submission 203169) | Marine microbial communities from Ellis Fjord, Antarctic Ocean - #78 | ecosystem: Environmental > Aquatic > Marine > Unclassified | place: Southern Ocean | collected 2014-10-09
GTTAAATTTGTTAGAGTTTGAATACGGATTGTATAATCTATTTGTATCAATCTATTCAAACTTTTTTGCACAGGATGGAAAACAACATGGGTAAGTAACTTACCAGTGTTAACACTTCCAATCCAACTCTTTAGCCCAAGCTCATCAAATGTGTATGTATCATTGAAGTTGCTAGTATTGTCAAATGCTTGTTGATCATTTGGCTCACCGTAGTCAAGTAAACAACTAACTACGATATCACTGTAAATATTACCACTAATGTGGTTTACTGTGATTTTATTTCTTCCTGGGTCGGTGTTGAGACTTGAATTGTCATCAACCACCTTGTAATATGTTTGGTTGTAAAGACTTGCATTCTGCCCAGTTGAGTTAGCTGGAAGATATGTAATAACTCCGGTTGGGTCAACATTTGTGCCGCCGTTGCCAAATGCAATCTCGTGTGCAAATCCTGTTGTCTTGTTAGCTATGCTTAATGCCAATGACTCTGACATATTTTCATAATGAATAGCATTGCGCTTGTTTACAATATCTTCTCCAGTCTCTGGATCAAAGATACGGATATGGCCTTCCATCATTACTCCGCCTTGTTCTTTAAGGGGTGTAGTGGGCGGCTGCTTTTCTAATTTTTCCATATTTTCTTTTTCATTCTCTTGCATTATACTATACCTTTAACATACATTCAATAAGTTTTTCGCCAGTATCGTCACTTGATTCAAGAGCAATGCCTACCCGTTGACCATCTGCAGCTACACTTGCTACTCCGTTAAGGTCTGCTTTAACAACCTGTCCTTTAGTAACTGCACCAACAACTCTAACTGGAACTCGTCCAACTAGCGCAACAGGTGCACCATTCTCTAAGCTACTGTTCATTAAATATGCTGGTGCTGTTGAAATAACGCCTGCTGGTAGATCTGCCGGGGTGCAATATGTAATCTCTGCTCCTCCTCCAACTGTAACTACTGTACCGGCTGGATATTCTGCGTCAGGAACATATAATTCTGCTAAATCAGCATATCTTGCTGAAGTTGATTCACCTTCAAATAAGGTTGCAACAACATTTCCTTGAACTACAACTTTTCCTGTGCCTGCTGGCATTAAATTAATGTTATCATTACTACGTGTTGAGCTAATGTTATTATCAGTAATTAAAATGCCATCAGTTGTTAAATCACCCGTGACGTCTCCTGTAACATTGCCAATTAAACTTGTTTCAAGTGACTTATTCATTACAAACTTTGTGCCTGAGTGTGAATATGTTAAGGTAGCATCTGCGCCGTCTATTGTTATTCCAGCACCGTTTGCGGCCGCACTATCAGCGGCGCCGTTTGCTAGGGTAATGTTTAAGTCGTCAACTTTCATCTCAGCAGTGTTAAGTGTAGTTGTTGTGCCGCTAACTGTTAAGTTTCCGGTAACAAGTAATGCGCCGCCTACTGTAATATCATCTGGCAAACTAAAAGTTACTTTATTGTCTGTTACCGCTGTAACAACTTCATTTGCAGTGCCTTCAAATGTTAAGGTATCACTACCAAGTGTAATATTGTCTGTTCCTGAATCTCCAGCAATGCCCTGTGTAGTAACAATACTGCTGGTTGCACTATCTACGTATGCTTTGGTAGCCGCTTCTTGCGCACCTGTTGGATCGCCTAGTCCGGTAATTTTATTAGTGCCCATTGCTATTGGGTGCGCAAATGTTGTGCTAGCAGCAATAGTAGTAATTCTGGTGGTATTATCAATTTTTGTTAATATCTGCCCGTTGGATCCTGTGTCAGTTGCTGTGACCGCAGTATCAAGAATAGTAATTGCATTTGCGCTTATACCACTTACTTGTGAATCTACATATGCTTTGGTTGCTGCATCTTGTGCGCTACCTGGATCAGTAACATTAACAATTTTGTTACTATTCATATCCATGTTGCTGTCAAGTTCTACAACACCAGTGCCACTAGTGATTAATACTAAGTTAGCATTGGTGGCGTTTGTTGTGATGTTGTTATCATCAATAAGAATGCCACCTACCGTTAGTGTGCCAGTAGTAGCTATGTTTCCTGATGTATTGGCTACAGTAAATGCACCATCTACATCAATGCCGCCATCTAAACTAGCAAGTCCATTAACATTAAATACTCCTGCAATAGTCCCTACTTCTGTAATGCTACTACTATTATTTGTTGTAATAACCGTTCCAGTAACATCAGGGAATGTAATAGTACGGGCTGCCGTTGGCGCATCTTTAGTTAAAGTAGTTGTAAAACTAGCGCCAACTAATTTAATGTCTTTGGTGTTGGCCAAGGACAAATCAGCAGCCAATGTACCTAAACTCGTAACATTTGTTTGTGCCGCAGTTGCTAGTGGTCCTGATAGTGAAGTTGCTGATAACGTGCCGCGCACTTCTACAACACCAGTGCCACTTGGCAACAATACTAAGTTGTCATTCGTGCGGGTTGAAGTAATGTTATTGTCTTCAATTTTAATACCGTCTGTAGTTAGGCTGTTCGCAATAATATTTGTAAATGTAGGGGCAGCATCTGCTGCAATAGAAATGTCATTAGTGTTTTGTGTTAGCGTAATACCTGATCCACCAACTAAAGATCGCAATCTAATATCAATACCAACTTTGTTAGAGAATATCTGGCTTCCTGATCCCAAGTTAGCCACAGTGTTATCGTTACCACTAACTGCACCAGCGGCGGCCGCTGGTATCCAATTACTTACTGACGCATCCCAAGTCAATACATAACTGTTTACTGGGGTGGCGGTTGTAGTATCAACATCACTTAATGCATCTACAGAAGTAGCATTTATTTTAGTTAATACTCTTGCATCTGTATAATATAAATTTGTTAATTCAGGAATGTCAGCAGTATTAACCTGGTTTGACCCTGTTCCAAAGTCAATATGTGTGTCATCAACACCATCAGCAAGTAATGTTACCGCTCCGCTACTAACACTGAAGTGATCTGCGCTGAAACTAGCAATACCCTTGTTACTGCTAGATGCATCTTCGCCGCTAACAACACCACTAGAAATATCTATACCTTCGCCAGCAGTAATATGTGCTCTAACTTCACTTGCACTAGGACCAGTGTATGTAAATACACCGGTTGAGCTATTATACGCCATACTACCGTCGCCGCCGGCGTCAGTAACACTTAGTTGGGCTCTAACTTCTGCAGAACTCGGCCCAGTAAATGTTATTACGCCAGTGCTGCTATTGTAACTTAATGCACCGTCTCCGCCACTGTCAGTAATACTGATTGCAGCTCTTGATCTAGCATCCGTGTAATATAAGTTTGAACCTTCTGTAATATTTGCTGATGTAAGTGTCGTCGCATTGCTAGTAGCAGATACGCCGTTAATTGTTTTAACGTAATTTGCTTCTAAAGTAGTAGTTCTGGTGTTTAAATCAGAGAAGTTACCATCTAAATCTGCGTGGGTTAGGGGAACGCTTCTGCTGCTTCTTAATATAATTGTCATTATTTTATTGCCTCACTACTGTATTTATTGCAGTATTTATATGCTGTTATATTGGACATCTAAATATCCAGGTCTTCCACGTAATCATCATCAACATATCCGCTTACTGCATACAACGGAGTTTGGAACTCTTGAAGGAAGTTAGGAACAAACGCTTCACTTGCCTTAAGGAACTTAGCATTAGAGCTTAATGAGCTCTGTAAGCCTGATCCATCAGACGCTGAAGAGGCACCTGCTGTATACCACGTTTGAGTGTGTGTGTTTGATTGTGGCAGTTTCTGTGCAGATGTGGTGTCATACACTTCTGTGCCAAGTAAGTGCCTAGTTGCAAATCGTGTTCCGTTTGTAGCGCGGCGGATTTCAGTAATATAGTTTCCTTCGTAACTAATTGCCCAGTATGTAATTCTTTCGTTTCCTACGTATACTACACCAGGAGTATTTGATGTAGGGCTTGGCTGTGGCAGTTTACTTGCATCTTCGACATATATCTTAGTATCTGTTGGCACAAGGTCTGCTGTCAGTTTAGTAGCACCATCAGTTGATAATCTGAAGTATTCATAGTTTCCTAACATGTCATTAACCATTCTGTAACCAACTGTTGGTTCAATGAGCTTTTCACTGAAGTGTGTTACTATAATTTCACTTGCGCCGCCCAGTGTTTGGCCTTGTAAGTCAATCTTTCCATTATCATCTATAGTATACTCGCCAGCATGTAGTCTTGTGCCGTCCAAGGTAATCCACAGGTTATTAGTATCTGTTGGTGTGCGATCCATGCCATATTTGCTTATTGCGTTTCCGCCTAAAGCTAGTTCATCAAATCCAACACTATCAAACCCAACACTATCAAACCCTTCAATGCTTTGTGTAATTTCTGAACCTTTTCCGATATATACCTTAGTTTGTACACGGAGTGGATCATAGTTGTTAAAACTAGTAACACGAAGTTTATCATTTGTGTTGAAACTCACGCTGCTATTCAACCTAATTTTGTTTGCGCTGCTATCAATATAGTATTCGTTAGCGTTACCAACTGATACTATTAGTGTATCATTTTCGTTATATGCACTCAGTAAGTTTACTCTGTAATACAAAGTACTGTCAGCATCTTCTTGACTTGTTATAGTATAGTCTTGAACATTGAGTAAGTTGTAGGTAGTGTTAGTTACGGCATCTATTCTAGAAACTGCAATATCACCAGTGGAAACATTAGATACTGTTTCGCTAGCAGTTACAGGGGTTCTGTATGCTGTGGTAGATCCGTCTAGCGTGTAATGTTCAGCATTAGCAGGACGTAATCTATGTCCGTCTAATTCAACAATAGCATTTCCAGTTCTTGCATTGCTAAATCCTGCAAAGGATTCAGTAAGATCATAAATCAGTGTTCCGCTAGTAAGCGTGATTTCCTGCGTCTCGCCGTATGAAAATGCTGACTTGTCAACTGCTCTGTTACTAATGATAACATGGACAAGTGAACCAACTGGATTAGCATCTGCAGTGGTAAGCACTGTTCTTCCGTCGGTACCATCAACAATAGTATGAGCAATGCTCACCCCGTCTCTTAGTACCAAACTTTGTGCATATCTAGAGAAGTTAATACCCAGGGTAAATGCAACTGTTTCGCCATCACCTATATATGATTGTTCGTAAGTAACTTTTTCACCAGTAACTCCATATCCGTATATGTAAATATTGGTACTAGCTGATGGAGTTGTTGATAATGTTACTGTTCTATTCTCGTAGTCAGCAGTAAAGTTGTAAACTCTAGTGCTACCTGTATACACTACTAGATAGTCAACTTGCTCACGCTGGGCTGTTCCAGCATAGGAGAATGTACTAGTTGATCCATTGGCGGTGTGGACTCTGGAAACAGTAGTAAAGCTATTTCCGTCGCCTGCAAAATCATCACTTGGGTCAGTGTATACTTCAATGTCTAAGTTATCAAATACAATACCTGGCACTACTTCTTCTGGAGCATGGCTTGCATATACATCAACAAATCCGCCGCCGTCGACATTAATGTCTTCTGGTCGTGTGCCTAGGGCCGCATCAGTAAACACGCTAGAGATAGTAGTATCAAGTGCGTTTGAGCCACCTAATACTGTTAGTCCGTCAGTGTCAATTTCAAAGTCATCAAAGCCTAGGTTGTCAAAACTGGCATCATCAAATCCTGGCTCTCTATCAAATCCTATACCAGAAACTTTATTGCCTTCATAGCCTGTGCCTGATTGCAGTAAAGATAAGTCGTCGCCAACCATTCCTTCTGTGGGAGCATAGTATGCTGCAATTCTGTCTGCCGCGCTTGCTAGGCTAGCATCAGCATATACTACGAGAGCAACTGCGCCAATAGCATCTTCAACACTAAATGTCGTGCCACTTGTAAAGCCGCCTGTCACATCAACTTGGTATACATCTTGTTTCTTAGTATTAGTATTATAGAAAGAAATTAAATCTAAATAATCATATGATGTAGATGCAGTCCAGTCTTTAACTATTGAACTATATGTAATTCTGTCAAACTTAATTGTTGTGTCAAAGTCTCTTATCGTGTCGTTTTTAATTCTTGGTAGCAATACTAACCCAGTGCCATTGCCCCTGCTGGTAATAGTTGGAGTTTTAGTGTATCCACTTCCTTTATTAGTAACAGTAACACGAACGATACTATCAGTATTTGTAACCGCCTTTACAACTGCTTGGGTGCCTGTTGATAAATCAGGTGCGCTAACAGTAATAACTGGATCATTAGTAAATCCTGTTCCTGCGTTGTATATCACCACGCTATCTAAATAATAACTATGTGCGTCTGACCAAGGTGAATCAACTGTTCCGCTAATACTTCTAGAAACATCATCACCAGCATAGTCGCCGCTGTATTTTCTAAAGTGTCCGTTGGTGCTGTCGTAGAATGCATGTAAATCAAAGTCAGTAACATCGCCTTGGAATTTGTCATCACCATCATACTTTGCAGTATACTCACGGATGTTAGTGTGGTAAGGTTTTACTTCGTTAATATACTCTTCAATAAATGTTGAATTATCAAGTTGATAAGTTGGATACTGGTTTAAATTTCTAACTTTATGTAATACCTTTAAGAAACTAGTTTTTACAATCCAATCAGTTCCAGTTGCATGCAACTCATGCAATGCAAACTCTGTCATTCTAAAGAATAGTTCGTTGCGTTTGTTCGCTAACTCGTCCTTAAAGATGTCATTAAAGATTGCTGTTGCGATGTTCCTAACTTCTTGGTGCGGAACTCTGTCAAACTTGCCAAAGTCATATACACCGCTGTCAAATCCAATATAACTACCAGTTGCTGCGTCCGCAAAATCATATAATGTGCTTTTTAGTGCAACCGTTCCTTTTTCAATGATAACTTCTTGCCATGATCCTGTAGTTCCTAGTTCAAAGAAACTAAAGTTACCGTCGTCGTTACTACGAACCTTGGCAATTTCTCCCGACACTGCATTGGTCAAAGTTAATAAATCTGGCTCAGTTGACACTGTGTAAGTAGGAATAGTAGTGCTATCAAAATCAGTAGCATACCATGTTTTATAATCCCAGAACCTAGCCGTATTATAAGCCTGCACTTGAAGCAAGAACCAATATTTGATACCAGTGCTAGTTGCTCTAAGTTCGTAAATAGTCCAGTCACCGCCAACAGTGCTATCAGACTCAACTAAAACTTTATATCCTGCATCAAAAGTTGCTAGGTTTAAATAGTCCCTGGTAGCAAGGTCTGACACTTTCTTGTTCCAAGCACCGCTAGCTTGCGTTGGAAAAGGGTCGTTTAGGAATAATGTATCTAGTGTATATTGTCTTGCAATAGGAGTTGTTTTGAAAACTTTATTGCAATAATCAATAAACGTCTTTAATGCCACTTGTCTGTCTTCAAACATTGTCTGGCGTGGTCGTATACTAATGCCATAACGCTCGCCATCACTGAGTTCAGGATCAGGAACAATAGCACCCGTCTTATCAGCGCCAGCCAAACTATCAATAATCTTGCTTTGTATTCTAACAGGGATTGCTTGCCCTGGGTCACCTTCGCTAACTAGGTCAAACTCTGAATGTACTATGCCTTCGTTTTTAACAACGTCATAATTGATACTTAATACAGTATTTTTGTCTGAAAAACTGCTAGTAAGGTTGTTCAGTACTACTGTATTCTGTGCTACAATACTAAGGTATTTTGTGCCAGTGGAAATTGGATTTTCAATAAGTTGGCGAACTCCCTCAGTACTAAGCTGTCTGCGTTCATCATTAGGGAATGTATTAACACCAGTTACCCAGTAATAATACCGTATTGACGTTGAATTTGTAGTACTATTATAATAAGGCGCAGTGCAATAGTTACTGTCGTCTTGGAACTTAGGTATTCCTATTAGTCCACTGCTAATGTGTTCACTTGGTAACACATCACTTTCTACCCATTCGTAAATGTCAATGCTTGATCCTGGGAAGAACTGGTTCCAATGCTGTGCGCGGTAATCAATGTCCCCTTGCTCGTATTCCATGACTCTGCATGTAGCAAGATCCCACCAAACTCTTCCAAGTTTCTCGTTGTTCCATCCACCTGTTTCAGAGAATGTAACACTGTCTTGGGTTGTGCTAACATTATATGTTGCTGGGTCAATTGGTAGAATATAATCAAGTTCTTGTTGTGCAAGTCCTGGTAATTTGTTTTTAAATATATCAATCGTGTCAACAAAATCAATGATCTGGTTATTAGTTTTGTCGTATGTCACAACACGGTTAATAACGCCGGGATCTACTTTAGGAGTCTGCACTCGGGTCTTTTCCCAGGTTCTTGTATTTGTTTTATTTTCAAAGTAGTAAAAACTTCCTGCATTTGATAGCCAAGCATCGTCAGTTGGGCTACCAACAAATAATCTGCCGCGATGTATTGCCAAACTTCCGCCAAACTGATCTAATTCATCAATCTGTGTGTTCTGCATCTGTTGTCCAAACGCAAACTTAGGTGGGTTGGCTATGCTCTGCGCTGTCCCTGGAGTTACACTGCTATCCAACAAGTCGTATATGTAAGCAGCTCCGCTCTGTGATACTTTATCAATATATTTGGTGCTATCAGCGTCAAATGTAGTTGTAAATTGGTCGTATGTTGGGCTAGTTGTAACTAAATCACGATCTAATCCCATGCGTAGTTGTGTGCTGGCTCGATCACTGCTAATTACTAATCGTTGTTCGGCCACAGTATCAATGGGAATATGTTTGTCAAACGCAATTACTCTACCAAAGTTTTCATTCTCTGCAAGCAGCGGATGGTTTAGTTTCTGTGTAAACTTAAATGGCTCTACTTCTGCCAATGCACGGAATGTTGTTCCAGTTCCAGGGCGTACTTTAAGTTTCTTGTTAGCAACTCCAGCACTGCCAGTAATTGTCATATTGGTTGATCCAACCGCTGTGGCTGTTATTGAAGTAAGTGACGCACTATTAATCTCGCTTACTAGATTAGATGAATTTGCACTGTCATTGAGGGCAATCTTAACCTCATAATCGTCAATAAACAAAGAATCTAATTGCGCACTAAATGTAGCGGTGTTTGTGTTTTTTGTAGTAACACTACCAAAACGCAATCCTTCGTCAACAAAGATACTCGTTGACCCTGTATTAGGATTAAGTTCATCTTCGCCAGGACCGCCAACAGCAACAATAGCACCGTATGCATCAATGCCTATGCTATAACCAAAGTTTTCATTGTCAGTTGGTTCATTGCCAGTGCTAAGTTGATTTAGTAATTGTATTTCAGCAAAGACGCCAGTGTATATTTTAATTATACTTCCGCTTGCTGGTATATACCTAAATGATACTGTATTACTACTAACTGTATACCGGTTTGTGCTACTGTCACTATCAAATCCGCCAAATCTTCCGTCAGCAAGTGTCTGCAAAACCCCGTCTACTTCAACATAAAATTGTGCAGGCAATGTATTTGACGTAGTAAATGTATAAGCTGTCCCGTTAGCAGTAAACTTCTCTGCAATGTTGTGGAACAAATAAGCCTCGCCTGCATCAGTTATACTTGCGGAACTTGAGTTTGTTACTTCTGCATACGGAGCGCCAACTACTAGTGTATTACCAGCAGTATCACAATCAATGCTAAATCCAAATTGATCTCCTGATGCTGAACTGCTGCCAGTGATAGTGTCTACTAATACATAATGAGTTCCTTGTCTGACAACAACTTTTAGCCCATTGGCAGGCGCAGTAGTAAATGCTATTACTGCACCACTAACAGTATAATCCTTGTATGGAATATAGTCCTTGGAGTTTTCATCAACAACATTAAGACTGGATATACTACTTGGTGTCCAGGTTAGTGTAAAGGTTGTTTCCGCCCCAGCAGTTCCAGTGACAGTTTGTGACTCTTCATCAACTGCGGCAATAGCAACCTGTGCGTAACAATAAACCGTATTGATGCCTGGTGCAGAAACAAACAGATATCTATCGTCCTTGCTCATAGCCAAACTATGGCCCAATTTAGGGGCACCGCTTGGGCTAGCAATTCTTAAAGACTGCTTTGGGTCATAAATGCCATTGGATGATCTTTTGTATATTAGCACAAATCCATTGCTGCTGTCACTGTCTGGAGCACCAACAGCTAACCATGTATTTCCTGCTGCTATAGAAGTTCCGTAACCAGATATATCATTTCCAATAGTAGCCGGGGCAATAGTAGACCCAGGATTATAAACGCCATCGTCATCTTTAAGGTATGGATAAACAACACCATTGTTTTGATCTGGAGCACCAGAGAAAACACTAAGTGCATCGTCTGATATTGCAAGACTAGATCCGTCATTGGCATTGCCAGAACTTTCAATGTTATAGATTAACTTGTTAAAGTCCCAGGGCTTGTAATGTTTAAAGCCTGCCCAAAGTTGTTTTTCATCATAGTCTACCCATACGACTTCATTCTCATTCCATCCATAAAGTGGGGTGGTATCAGCAATATTTGCAATAGTCGTAAAGCGCGAACTCACTAGTTTAAATATCGGTAGCCTTAGGTTTGTAATATCATCAATTTCAAGATCTTCGCCAACATTAATATTAAATGTACGAGGGGAGTCAACGCTATCAACAGTTTTAAAGCCACCAACTACAGCATTGCCTGTCTTAATTAGGACTATATCATCTTTAACAAGCCCGTGGTTTGCTGTAGTAGTTAAGGCAATAAATCCGTTTGCACCCTGTGTTACTGCACTGATCTCTACGCCAACTTCTGTTACCCTGTATACATTCCAATCAAAGTCGTTTTTTGCTGTCCAAATAGTTGCGCCACGGCCAATTCTATCAATATCACTGTCAAGCGTCGCAATATTGTTTAAGTCAAACAATGTATAATTTACATCGTCTAGTCTCGGATGTCCTGCGCCAACAATGTCAGTTTTCTTAACATTTGTATCTCTAGTAAAGAAGATGTTTTTGCTAAAGTTGTTAGGTAACTTATGGATATCCTTCTTTTTAAATGTGTAATAGTCTGAGTCTACAGTGTCGCCGTTATCTAACAGTTGCACTACTGTTTGATTTTCTTGGACAAGTGCTTCGTCAATAACAAGGTCAATCACCTGGTTACTGTCAATACTGCCATACTCGCCAATACGGAATCCCCATTCTTCGTAGAAGTTAATTTCTTGATCTAGATTAGATAGATTGGCACCAATCAGCTTATCGATAACATTAGGTGTTCCTTTAGTTTTAATCATTCCCTGATAAAACTTAACTTGACTAACATCGTCTAACCCAAGTTGGTCTAAATAATCTCTTTTTCTAAATCCAATCTGCCCTTTAGCTGCAATATCAGTAGTATTTTCTAAATTAGACTCATTAAAATCATAAAACTTATTAAATCTGTCAACTTTTTGTGCAATATTAGGCAGCATTCCAGTTTTCATATCGTTAACTGGGCGCCAATCTCCTAGAGTAAAATTGGACTTGCCTTCATGATTGCTGATAGATGCAAAGAGTTGCTTGTTATGACTTACTACATCTGCTTTTTTATAATCAGTGTTTTGTGTCCAAACATCAAACTCATTCTTGTTAATGATAAATCCTGGAGCATGCAGTGTGCCGTTCCAGCCACCTGATTTATATCCAACAAACTTTACACGGGCCTGTCTATTTCCTAGTTCAGGTTGGTAAATTACATCATTGAAGATTGTTGTGTTGTCTAACACAATGTAATGCTCGTATTGAATTGGATCAACTTGGGCAGCATACAAGTAGTTCTTACTGTCATCAACAGTAATAGTAGTTGTGTTGTCTATTCTTTCTACATTATACTGTGTAGGACGGATTGCTTTACTGTCAGTATTCTTAAGTGAACCAGTTTTGCTTAAATCATCTATAGTTGTAAGAGCTCTATCAATTACTAGTGTTTCGTATGCTGGACTTGCACCAAACACTGAGTTATTGCCCCAGCCTTGTTGTGTCCAGAATAAGAATTCAGAAATTGTATTTTCAAAATCAACAGCCTTCCCGTTTTGGCCAACAGTGTCAAACTTAAATCCTTTGACCTTTAAGTACCTTGCATAAGCAACTAAGAAATCACAAACCTGTTGTTTGCTTGAAATTATACTACCATAAGGAATACTAGTAATATAATTTTGACTATCAGTGTATATTACTGCACTGGCACTGCCAACATTAAGAATGTTTTGCCTGTCACTGCGGATGCTCGGGACAATCTTAAAGTATGGATTCTTGGTATCATAACCACGAATTTCGTAACCAGTGGGTCTTTTAATAATACTAACACCACTGTAGAATACTCTCTCTAACGGAGTACTCTTATTAAGATAGATTTTCATGTTTTCGTCTGGAATGAAAATAGTGTTACCAGTACTGCTAGGACTAGTCGATTCAATAATCATTTTAGACAATGTTAAATCAGTAAACCCGCCAACAGCATACATTAGTTTAAGTTTTAAATTTTGGACAGTTGATCTTAATCCAACTAGATCCAAACTCTTGTATCTGTAAAAGTTAGCAATAAATTGGTTGTAACCTTCAACTCTGTCAACTACTGTAGAGTTTGTTCCTACTACTCCGTTAACAGTAAGGTCTTGAATGTTAGGTCTATAACTCTTGTTGCGACGTAAAATTTGATCATAGTCTTTGTTGTACTCTAATAAGTTAGTGTCCCACAGCAATGACATATATTTTGCTGGGCGTTTTAGTGCTGCAATGATTTGCATTGCAAACGGTAGTTCACTGCTGCGTTTCCATGCGGCTTCAACTGGAGCGTGATCGCCAATTCTCCAACTTCCTTCTGTATTAGTAGACAATGCGCCTTGTACTAAGAATTGATCAGGAGCAAGTAGTTGCCCTTGGTCGTCGGTTGGAATATAATTATAATAATCAGTTGCCAACCCTGGACGAACACGATATGGATCAATGGTATAGGTTGAAGACCTTAATGCTCCGTCGTAAATTCTGCCAAATTCTAAATCTTCCCATAAAACACGGTTGCCACGGGTATAAGGAGCGGTGCCATATCGTTGGTCCCACCAATCTGGTTTTTCAGAAATTCCAAGTAATTCCCAGGGAGTTAAATGCGGAGTTTCTGTATCATATATCCATTCGTAAATACCTCTCCAGTAACCAGGCATTTTTGATCCAGCGTCAATAGTTACTGAATTGCTGTAATTCCAAGTAAAGGAATTATCTGGATCATGTGTTGTATTTGTAGAAAGTTCTAGTGCGTTCTTATTTGCCCAACTTGCTATGTATTGTGCATAAATCTGCGTGGTTTGTTCTAGATCAGCAAAG
>Ga0307984_1000829_pt1 | contig 13212 bp, 10 predicted proteins | sample EllFjometageno78_FD_203169 | JGI IMG/M metagenome (GOLD analysis project Ga0307984, IMG submission 203169) | Marine microbial communities from Ellis Fjord, Antarctic Ocean - #78 | ecosystem: Environmental > Aquatic > Marine > Unclassified | place: Southern Ocean | collected 2014-10-09
GTATTTGAGAATGCTCCACCAATTCAGCAATTCCTTCTCGATATGTATTGGGAAGAGAACGAGAAGCCTGAGTTTACTAATCAGCCTATCAAGTATTGCTTTATTGATATTGAGACATACTCAGTTGATAGTTTTCCAGATGTAAATGACCCTACACACGTTTGTAATGTTATTACTTGTTGGGATAACTTCAGCAAAAAGTTTCATACGTTTGGTATCAAACCGTATACTGGAGAAGGTCGTGAAGATCTTGTATATACCTACTGTAAGAGTGAGCGTGAGATGTTTATAGCTTTCCTTAAGTACTTTGAGAAGCAGTATCCAGATATCTTGAGTGGTTGGAACTCTGAGTTCTTTGATATTCCCTACATCATTAATCGTATGGAGCGTATCCTCGGTCAAGAGTATGTTGATAAACTCTCACCTCTCCGTAATGTTTACTTTAGAATGAAGCAAGGCAAATTTGGTCAAGAACAAAAGCGATACTACTTTGATGGTGTATCTAATCTTGACTATCTTGAGGTGTATCGTCGCTTCTGTCTTAAGTTACGCCCGTCATATAAACTTGATGCTATTGGTGAGCTCGAGCTTGGGCAGAAGAAGCTTGATTATGGTGGACTGGCTCTTCATGAGCTGGCTGATCAAGATTGGAATAAGTTTATTGACTATAACATTCAGGATGTTAACCTACTTGTCAAGTTAGAGGAAAAGCTACAATACATACCCTTGCTTCGTATGCTGTCATATGTTGGTCTAACAACACTTGAAGGCGCGATGGGTACTATTGGAGTGATTACCGGTGCATTGATTGTTAGAGCACGTAATCGAGGTGAGGTGATGTCAACATTTATTCGTAAGGGTAATAAAGATCATAAAAATCCAGGTGCATATGTTGCTGAACCTAAACGAGGCTTTAAGGAGAACTTGGTATCATTTGATGCTAACTCTCTATACCCTAACGTGATGATCTCACTTAATACCTCACATGAAACAAAGGTGGGTAAGATTGTGAATAATGATGGTAATGAGGTTACTATTCAGCATACATCTGGCAGGGAGTTTAAACTTAGTAAGAAAGACTTTGTCAAGTTCTTAAAAGATGAAGAGTGTGCTCTAGCAAAGTCAGGATTCTTATTCAGTCAGAAGAAGCAAGGCATCATTCCTGAGTTTCTAGAGTATTATTATGATAAGCGAGTCATCATTAAGAAAGACTTGTTTAAGTGTTTGCAGGCAGAGAAGAAAGATCCAGGTAATATCGATCTCAGGTATGAAGTAGAGCGTCTTAATACATCACAGATGGTTATTAAGATTTTGATTAACTCTTGCTATGGTGCTATGGGTAATAAAAATGCTCCTATTGGTGATGATGATATTGCAGCGTCTGTTACTCTAACTGGACAGGCTGTTATTAAGCAATCTAACGAACAACTTAAGACTTACATCCGTGATCAGGTTGGTGAAATATCAGATCACAACCTTGAAGAGTGTATTGTATATAATGATACAGATTCATCGTATATCTCTATAACACCTCTTATTGATAATGGTGTTAAGTTCTGGGAAGATAAAGAAAAGGGACTTATTCATCAAGAAACGTATGATGAGATTCAGAAGATTGAAGATTACCTTAATGTAGGGATGAATACATGGGCTGAAAAGGCTCTCTTAACGAAGGATAGTCGTTTCGTATTCAAGCGTGAGATGATTGCTGATATTGGATTGTTCCTCCAGAAGAAACGATACGTGATGCACATCCTCGATGATGAAGGCATTAAGGTAAACAAGTTTAAGTATACAGGTGTTGAAGTTGTTCGAACAACAATGCCAGATGCTATTAAGCCTTATGCTAAAGGTATCATTGAAACTATGATGACTACAAAGTCACTTGCTGAGACAAATAAGATGTTCAATGAGGCATATGATATTTTCAAGACACTTAAACATGAAGAATTAGCATTCATTATGGGTGTTAAAGGATATGAAAAATATGCTGATCAATGTACTGGTTGGCGAACTATCAAAGGTATGCCTGTGCATGCGAAATCAGCTTACTTCTATAACCAGATGCTCGACAAGCTTGGGACTGGTAATAAGTATGAGCACTTATCATCTGGTGATAAGGTACGTTTCTTGTATATTGAACAACCGAATAGATATGGTCTTGCATCAATGGGCTTTAAGTATGAGTGGCCTAAAGAGTTTAATGAGTTTTGTAAGATTGACTATGAAAAGATGTTTGATAAGATTCTCTTCCAGTCTATTGCTCGATTCTATGACAATGTAGGTTGGAATATTCGTAAGCCTTCTGAAAATGTAAAGACAGAACTTTTTGAATTATTCGCGTGATCTATTTGCATAATTTGTAAAGTGGTATAAATAACTATATGAGCGAAAGCTATCTTGACAATCCAAACCATGATGATACGGTAAAAGAGCATCCAGCTTTTCGCCGTGGTAAACTTAAAAGTACTGTATTCTTTCTCAAGCTGATCAAAGGCGCGATTGATGGCAGTGATCCAGGGGACGGGGAAATTGGATCCCCACAAATCCAAGCTGCGCGTACAGCACTACTTGGATTGGTCGAATCACTTGAAAAGGCTACAACAAAGGAATCTGGTGCAGCCCTTGCACTCGCGAAGCAGGAAGTTAGGAAAATTCCACTTTAACTTTCAACCCGTTCACTGGCATCGTAGTATTTAATTCTATCGTGCCAAATAGGACTTGCAAGAAGGATCGCTGGTGACAGCTTTCCTTCTTTTGTTAGTTGCATTATATGAGACATCCAAGTCTGTTCAAATGGATGATCCCATGTTGTATCAATGAACATCTTCTTGTTACCTTCTCTGCTAACAATCATTGGCCAGTTACCATAATATACATCACCAGATATATAAGCAAGTCCATCTACTGTATTAATTGTATTAAACTCTGTCTTTGGACAATTTGGATCTAGGCCCTGTATAGGCAACTCACTATAATCAGGCCAGTACACATCTCTCACATGCTGTGGTACATTATACCATGCACATTGCTTATCATTATCAAAGTATACTTCAGTAAATGATAACTTAAGAAAGTCAAAACCTTCTACATAGATGATCTTGTGAATGGTCTCATAGATGTTAGAGATATACTTTCTAAATCCATTTCTACAACACTCACCTGCTGACTCTTTTGTATTGAAGGTCATATCATCTTCAAAGAAGAGCATATAGTCAGCTTCTGATTCATGGAAGTGTTCAGCAATCTTTTGCCTACCACCGCAAATGCCTGTATTACCTCCTAGATGGATATACTCAAAGCCATGTTTATCAGCAATCTCTTTATTACCTTTCATTGCCTCTTCATCAGTAGAGTTATCAAATATAAACAAGTCAGGATGTGTTAATAGACCCTCTGTCTCAATCATTGTATTGATTGTATGAGTAAGCTGCTCAGGCATATTAAATGTGAGCATGTATACATTAGTTGTTACCTTATCAGTTATAGTATCTGGAACAATCTTCTTTGTATCAAATCTATTCTTAATAAAGTCACCATCCACATCAGCTAACTTTGCATTACCTTCAATAACATCTTGTGTGAACTTTACAATCAATCCATTCTCTTCAATCTCAAATCTTCTATAGGTGTATGGATCCTTATAAGCCATAATACTAAAGATTGACTCTTCAGTTCCCATATAACCATCACTGAGTGTGCTATCAAGCATTGCATAGTACTCACCATTGGCTGAAGAGATAGCCTTCTTATGTCCACCAAACAATCCACCCCTGCAGACATACTTTACATCTTCACCAGCATAATTATTAATATCAGGATATGTGAAGCCATGTATCTCTTCATTAGCATTGTAAGGAAAGGATATAAACATGAACTCATCTTCTGATGTAAATGTATGTAAACTATCTAAAACCGGCTCAGCTGTTAAATGACCTTCAGGAACAGTATTGGTAAGACCAGCATCTGCCCAGTAGAAGTAATCTGTATCAAAAGGGTTAAATATAGCTGCATCATTAAGCATAAACATCTTTGATTGCACAATAGGATTGTACCATTCAAGTTTACACTGTGGAGAATCACTTAACCACCCAGCACCATTTATCCATTCATCCTTAGCTCTTATCTCTTGTGTCCTATCCCAGAAAGGATCATACATTACTCTAATGTCATCAAGTTCAAAGACCTTAACAACAGTATTATCTGGAGATCTATACTGCCAAACAAAGTCTTCCAACTCTTCTGGTACATATATGAACATGTTTTGAGGTATAGATAGAAATTTCTCAAATGCTTCAATGTAAACATCAAAAGATCTATTATGTCTCTTAATGTCCCATAGTCCTGTTACTATAGTAGTGTTGCTCATATTACAAACAAGTGGTGAAATAGTATTGGGTCGTATTGTTTCCATTCTGGTCTTTCATACCAGTCATCAAAATCGAGTGTATTGTAACTCTCCATATCATCTACATACATGCAGCACATTATATTCTCTTCATGATATAATTCATCACTCTTATCAAGTATAGTTAGTAGATAATTCTCAAAAGTAGCTGCAAGATCATCATACTTTTTAGGGGTACATCCAAACATACCACCAATAATATGCTTATCATTATTATACTCTTTATAAAACCTGTCAGGTAGTGTTCGTGACCAATAATACCTATCAGTATTATTCTTTGCCATTATTAATATCTTGTCTTTTGATTGCTTATTCCACATCTTTAGTACCTTCTGTCTAAACATTATGATACTAAAATGACTTTCCCATTTATCTCCAAGCTGATACTCTTCCGGAAATAGACCACCATGTGATAGACCTGCATCAATCCAATAGATTCTATCATAGTCATGCCTATCCTCAATTAATTCAGCCCAGAAAAACTTATTGTATTGAATCTCATGGCACCTATCACCATTCTTGACTTTATCTATATCCTTATTAGCTTGGATCTTATCATAATGCTTCGATTCACGTAAATCAAACTCTCTAAACTCGAGTAACTCCGGATTAACATGATGTTCAACATAAAACCAAGCCTTTAACTCATCAATCTCTTCAGTACTAGTAAAGCAGACAACCTTTAATGGTTTAAGATTGAGTATATTGAGAAGACTCCATTTATAATGTCCACTTCTACTAGGCCTACCACCAAGATCTGTACCATATAGGTTTGAGTATATAGATGTAATAAAAAGCTCCTTCATTAAATAATGTCCCCTTCTATTGGATCCGCAAAACCATGCTTTTCACTATGTGGCCATACTCTCCACTTAACAATCTTATCATCTGACTCAAACCACCTCCAAATCTTGCAGTAACCATCAGGATCATCTTTCATTCTCTTGATCTCACCTTCATCTGCATCTTGTCTATATACTTCTTCACCTTTATCATTCATGAAGGCAACAGCCCAGAATGTATAATCCTTAAGAGGTACTTGATCGTATGAAACATCAATACAATACTTAAATTGCTTTACAAAAGAGTCATTAAAGGCTTTCTTTGTACTGAATGATGGGTTAGGTGGGTGTTTTTTATCAAGAGTATATGTTTGGATCTTTTGATCTTTAAACCTTACACCAGCATACTTCTCATATTCAGCAAGAGTTCGCACCTTCCCAAAACCATACTTGTTTTCACCTCTCTTAAACTTTTCACCATTCATACTAAAGAGCTTTCTCACTCTCTCATATGACTTCAAGTTAGTCTTAGTCCATGTCTTACTATCATCCCAATGCTTGCTAGCACCTTTTCTACCATAGTGATGCCATGCAATGACTTTATGTGGGTGGTATATGTCATATCCATGAGTATAAGCCCTAACAGCAATTGAAATCTCCTCTCCATGGAAGTACATTTCAGGATCATGTTGAACAACTGTACTGAAGTCACCATTAGCAAACGCAAAGTGAGCAGAATAGAATCTACCTTTAACAGGTCCGCCTAACCCTTCCCAGTTAGGTATAGTCTCTGGAATAGTGTGAAGTGGGCCATCATGACCAAAGTAGTTATAAGCAAGCATCCATGGCTCATTATTAATTGGCTCACCTGTCTCTGTATCATAAGCTGGAATGTAACTTGTGATAAGAGGCTTCTCTGAACCATCAAGCTCAAGCCCTGCATACATGTTTTTAATTAGCCTATCCCAACCTTCAACAAACCTATGGTGTGAATCTAATTGAAGTGTGAAGTCCTCATCACTATACTGTTGTTGAATTGAATGTCTTGCCCAACAAGCACCTTGTGAGTCATCAGAATTGATATCTATAATGGTAAAATTCTTATTATCTTTAAACTCATCCAGATTATCCCACTCATCATCCTTGTGGTGTTGCCAACAAATACAGATATGTAGCAGTTCAGGTCGATCAGCCTTTTCAAGCATGTCTCTCAGTGTGGGTAATAGTTCTTTATCCCTGTAAGAAGCTATTTGCACAAAAACTGTGCTGTCTGGATAAGCATTTTCCATATAATCGTATTTAATATGAGTTTTAGGGAGTGCTAGTCTCTTTCAACTGTTAAAATGCATAGCTTCAATGGTTCAGCGAGAGAGTTAGTCGACAAACTCTATATCCGGATTATCAAATAGTATCACTAATAAATTGCTGTTTGAATTTATTAGTGATACTATTTGAATCAGTCCACCAAGCAAATAAACGTAATATTATCACTATAGTTATAATATTTCATCTTGAATAGATGCCCATATATTGATATCAGGTCTGGTAAAAAAATTATGTTTTAATTTTTGTAAACTATTAAACCGGTTATTATAATTTTCTTCCGTACATTGATCCTTTAAAAATTCTAGACATTCTTCGACATTTAAAGATGGAAGTTGAAGAAAGCTGTTACTATCAATATAATCACTAATATTAGGAGCTCCATAATAAACTGGAATTGTATCACATAATATACAATCGTAAAATTTTTCTGTAAAGTAATTATTAAGTACTGAATTTTCGATAGCTATACTAAATCTATAATCATTGAGTCCTACCTTTTTATTCCAACAATTACCGAAGCTTTTAGGGTGATCTGTATCTTGATAATTGCCATGTATTTCTATTTCCAAATCTGAATCTTTAAGCCCGTTAACTAAGTTACGCCTTTCACAGTAAATAGTGTTTTCATTATAATTAGGTATATTATCGGCTTGCACTACACTAAGATTTTTAATTTTCGGCGGATTAATTTTCAGCATACTATCTGCGCTCCAATTCCACTCAAATCTGTGATCCATATCACCGTGACCTCCATATAAACTTTTAGTTGGTCCTGAAATCATCTCCTTATGGTTACCATACCGGGGGCTATACGGAACAAATACTCTTGAACTTTTATTATTAGCATCTCTATCCCAATTGTCTGACCAAAACGGTTCCTGTATATAATATATAGTATGATTTTTGTCAGTATTAATTTGTTCCTTTGTGAAACCGAATACAATCGCATAATCATATTGTTCCCCAGTAACAAACTCTATATCCGGATTATCAAAACGATCACCAATAAATTGCTGTTTGAATCTATTAGTAATACTATTTGAATCAGTCCACCAAGCAAATAAACGCAATTTTATCACTAGTAGTTATTCCGTATATATTCATCTCTATCAAAATACCTAATATCTTCTCTATTACTAAAGTGATTTAAATGGTATAGTGTTATTTGGTCATTAGTCATAGGTATTTTTTTAATTTTATTATCTTGATATATTTTACCATAAATCTCACCATCTTCTCCTCCCCATGTAGTATATTTCTCGTCAAAACCATTATGCTTTTTTAAATTATCTGTATCTGTAATAAAAAAAGCTCCTAACCCTCCTGCGCGTCCCGGGAACCTATTTGTATACGGTAACTTGTTAGGATCTGCTGAGTTAAATAATATTTTTTCCGTATCAGCCTCAGAAAAATCACATACATCGTGTGTATAACAACAATCTTTACCATTTTTTAGTAGCATATCTCGAAATACTTCATAATGATTTTCTTTTAAAAAGCAATCAGCATCTATTATACCAAATAAATCCTTATCACATTCATATAATAAATTATTTATTTTTTCTGATCTTTTATAAATACCGTCCGGATAAGGTATATGCCTACTACCTTCTAGTATTTGATTTTTAGAGTAATCAATTATGTTAATTTCACTACCTATTTTTTCCTTTAAAAACAAATTTAAATCATTAAGCTTATTAATTACATACTTAACATTTCTTAACCGGGAGCTGTTAGGCAGGCAATCATCCCAGAATAATAAATTAATGGATATAGATAGCATATTATATATATTTAATTAGGAAAGCAAGATATCACTTTTATTATATAGTGCCAGTCTTCCTATCCAACCAACCATTATCTTTAGAGTGTGGCCAGCATACCCATTCTGTTGGTCTACTAGCAACATCAGCTTCAACCCAAATGTTACACCACCCATTTTTACTCAATATCTTAGCTAACTCATCACCTTCTATATCTTTTCGATATAGAGTATTACCACTTTCATCATGTAATGCTACAGTAATGAAGTTTAGCTCTTCATTTGGCATGTCATTTGAATGAATATCAATACAATGCTTAAATCTTCTACTCCAATCACCTTCCGGATCATTTGGAGGTAGCTTCCCATCAATAGTTTCTTGTTGAAGGCTCCTATCTGCGAATCTTACACCAGCATACCCCTCCCAATCAGCAACAGTTCTTGTAGTGCCTAGACCATATTTACCATACCTCTCTTCATCACTACACTCACATCCATCAATGCCAAGAAGGTTCCTCATAAGTTTATATGTCTCTTGGTTATGATCATTCCAGTTGTTATAATTATCCCAATGCTTGTCAGGTCTGTAGTCTCTACTAAACTCATGATAGGCTACAATCTTATGAGGGTGGAAAATATCATATCCATGTGTATATGCCCTAACACCGACTGCAATCTCCTCACCATGGAAATAATATCTTGGATCATGCTGAACTTCTTCACAGAATATACCAACTGTGAAGCAGAAGTGTGCTGAATAGAACCTACCAGGTACAGGTATTGTTCTTTCTTTCCAATTAGGAATGGGAGCCGGTAAGAAGAATACAACTCCATCAGGTGTAAATCTATCGAATACCATATGCCATGGTTCTTTAACCCATTCCTCTTTAGGTAATGATGGGTGGAAGGAACTAATATATCCAGTCAACAATGGTTTCTCATGGCCATGTAGTTGTAGTTGTAATATCTCATTCTTTAACTCTGTATCCCAATTAGGTTCAAACCTATGATGTGAGTCGAGTTGTAATGTAAAATCTTCTCCATCATACTTCCTCTGAATACGATTTCTAGCCCAACATACACCTTTTGAATCTTCAGCCTTAACATCAATAATGATAAATCGATCATCATCTTGATACTCATTGAGTGTATCCCACTCATCTTCATCTGAATGTTGCCAGCAAATACAAATCTTGAGATTATTAGGCTCTTCAGCCTTGTCAATCATATCTCTCAATGTTGGAAGCAATTGACTATCTCTAAATGAAGCGATCTGAACAAAAATCGTCTTTCCTGTAAGAGGGTTAATGTACATGCACATATTTAATTTCGTGTTTATTAAAATCAACAGTTGATTAGATGTAGGTAGCAGCCATAATGATATAGTAATGAGTAAAGAAATTATCGCAATCGTCGATCAAGTGGGCAGAACAGTCGTTGGAGTTGAAACAGGTCAAACTGATGAGACTCTTACTCTTAATAACCCTGTAATCGTGCATGTTCAGCCTGATCCACAAAATGGTCAGCTTCAAGTTCAAACCTTCCCCTATCTCTTCATGGAATTTATCGAAGGTGATAAGAAGTTGAATGAGTGGACGTTTAATAAGACTGCTATTGCTACATCAACTGTTAAGCTCACAGAGCAGATTACAAAGCAATATCATGCTATCAATAACCCAGCGCCTCCTGCAGCTCCAGTAGAAGAACCTGAAGTTATCAAGCTCTTTGGTGCAGATGATAAAGAGACTAAGTCTAAGTAAGTTAGCTTAGCTAAACTTATTCAAGAGTCATGCAGTTAGCTGCTTGACTCTTTTCTTTTGTATACTATAATAGGGTATATGAGCAAATTTGGTAATAAAGATATTGACGACGCGTTGGATGCAATTGACAAAATCAATCCCTTCGCAACATATCTAAGTGACAGTACTTTGAGCCGTGTAGGTGGTTGGATTGATACAGGTTCATATGTGCTTAACGCTATTGTCTCAGGATCGATTCATGGTGGCATCCCAAAGGGTCGTGTAACTATGATGGGTGGTGAGTCTATGACAGGTAAGACATTGTTCGTTCAGAAGATTCTTGCTAATGCACAGAAAGAAGGTCTTATTCCTGTTATCTTTGATACAGAGAACGCTGTTGATCCAGAAGGTTCAGCTCGCCTCGGGCTTGATACAACTAAAGTCAAGTATGTGCCTTGTCTCACTATTGAGCAGACTCGTAACGCGTTGTTCAAGTTCCTCTCAGCTGTTAAAGAAAAAGGTCTTGAAGGTAAGTTCATTGTAGCTATCGATTCACTCGGTAATCTTCAATCAGAACTTGAGCATAGTCGTATGACTAAAGACAGTACATCATCTGATATGGGTACTAAAGCTCGTGCTATGAAGTCTCTTATGCAGACTTGTACTAATCTAGGTGCTATCACACAAACAACTATTCTCTGCACTAATCATGTCTATGATGACCCTACTGCAATGTTTCCTTCTATTGAGAAGAACATGCCTGGTGGTAAGTCTATCATCTATCTTCCTTCTGTCACTATTCAGCTAGCTCGTAAGCCAATGAAGAGTGATGGTGGTAAGACAATGGATGCAGAAACTGCTGTTGGTCAAAAGAACTATGCTGGTATCCTTATTCGTGCTCTTACTCGTAAGAATCGATTCATTAAGCAGTACCTTCAAGGTGAGATGTTCCTTTCATTCCAGACTGGACTTGATCGCTACTATGGTCTACTTGACCTCGCTGTTGGTGTTGGTGCAGTTATTCAAACTGGTTCTACTTACACACTACCTTGTGGTAAAAAGATTGGATACTATAAAAACTTCCGGAAGGATAAAGACCTTTGGGAGAACACTATCCTACCTGTGTTGGAAGAGCGTATTAAGAAGGAATGGGCTTACTCTAGTTTCGACGGGGAATCTGAGGCACCTGATGAAGAAGCTGAGAATTCAGCTCCAGCTGTAGAAGCAAAGCCAACCTCTCTAATCATGGAAGATATCGAGAAAGCTAAAAAGACAAAGTAATATGAGCAATAAATTAGTACTGAGCATTTCAGGTGGTATGGACTCTGTAGTCCTACTACACATGGCAGTTGATCAAGGATATGAAGAGATTAATCTCATCTCTTATGGCTATGGTCAGCGACACATCCGCGAACTTGGTTGTGTTAAGTATCAGATCGATGATGTTAAGGCTGCATTTCCAGATCTTGAGATAACTCACTACGTGGCTGATGTTAGATTCATTAAGGACATCTCACCTACATCATCTTTGACTAATACAGATATTGATAACCCTGATATCAGTAAGATGGCTGGTGATGCACAACCTGTAAGCTATGTTCCATTCCGTAATCAGTTGTTCAATACCATTGGCTGTGCTTATGCAGAGTCAAAAGGTGCTGATACTGTATGGTATGGTGCAGCTGAAGTTGATAGCCTTGCTGGCTATTGGGATGGTAGTACAGAATTTGTTGATTCAATGAATGCTTTGATTGCTCTTAATAGAGAGAATAGAATTACCATTGAAGCACCACTCATTACAATGAGTAAAGAAGCTATTGTTACTGAAGGTGTTCGACTTGGTGTTGACTTTAGTAGAACATGGACTTGTTACTCTAATAGAGAAGATGGATTGGCTGATGCCACTACACCATCCTCAAGTATGCGGGTGCAGGGATTTATTGCGGCGGGATACCAAGACCCAATTCAATACGTTCAGCAAGATAAGCTTAACGAGTTGTATATGCTTAAGGGTTGTAAGAAGCTTTAATACTTTATAATCAAAGAACCCAGGAGCGTTATGCCCTCTGGGTTCTTTTTTATGAGTTAATTATGTTTTATTTATTATAGACCATAACGTCTAAGTTCTTCAAGCTGCCATTGAGTCTTTGGTTGAAAACGCTCTTTAAAGCTAAGAGATTTTTCTTTCGGAGCAGTCTTATATGAGTCCGATTCTTTTTGCTCTGTAAGATAAGCTGTTGTATAATTTTCCTTGTCTTCAATCAACTGCTCAGTAGCTTCTGTCAAATATTGTTGTGTGCTGCATGTTGGAGCTGTAATTCCATTCTCATCCATTACTGGTGCTTTAATGAATCCCATATCGTCATAGACACTTTCAAGAGTAAGCTCTTCTGCCTCTTCTTTTTCAGCACGGTCTTCCCAACGAGTCTGATAAGCCTGTGTTTTGATTGCATTAACTATTGAACGTAAATTAAACACTTCGTTAGTTTGAGGGTGTGTAAAAGTAGGGTATTGTTTAGCGGTTTGTTTCTGAAAGGCTGGATGTCTTTTAAGCTCTCTATCAGTAATAAATTCATTAATCTCATCAATGGTTACATCTCCACCATTTGGGGCCAAGTTAAACCTGTTATATAATTGTGCAGCTTTCCTAAATAGCTTTTTGAAGGTATCATCTAGTTCTACCTCAGCATCTTCACGCGGTTCTACATATTCAGTAGGATCTATTAGACCGAGATCAGCAAGTTTTTGGAATATCCACTCTTCTGGATCACCATCTCTACCTTTTGCTGTACCGTAAGGCATCTCACCATTATTACTATAATGATCAAATAGTTCATCAAACAAACCTTCATCAAACTCACCATCATTTTTGAGAGCTTCTACACCCTCAGGGTATTTTTGTAGGATAATTTGTACTGGGTCGAAATTTAATGCAATCTCAGCTCTCTCTTGATCACCATCGGCTCCATACACATTATAAAGGTTTTCAGCAGATTTAGCCATATCAGCAGCACTAGCAAACTTACCACCAGCATCGGCTTCAATTTTAGCTAGAACCTGCGCTTTAATAGATCCTTCTTCTGCATCTTCACTATCATGAGCTCCATTACATTCCGGACAAGAGTCTTTACCCTCTTTAGTCTGCCACTTCTCACCACATCCACACTCAAATGGGTGCTCTTGCTCTCCATCTTC
>Ga0307984_1000830_pt1 | contig 13207 bp, 19 predicted proteins | sample EllFjometageno78_FD_203169 | JGI IMG/M metagenome (GOLD analysis project Ga0307984, IMG submission 203169) | Marine microbial communities from Ellis Fjord, Antarctic Ocean - #78 | ecosystem: Environmental > Aquatic > Marine > Unclassified | place: Southern Ocean | collected 2014-10-09
CGAAGATGGCGTACCGTTTGTCGTTGAGGGCAATCACAGGATCATTGAGGGCATTGAGAGCGGCAGGCCAACCATTCCAGTTGAGCTTAGATACCTCAGAGGCGCAGAAGACGTGGACGGGCCACTCAGCCCCGCATCCCTAGGAGTACCAAGGTAATGGAAGAGCTTGGCGCACTGGCTGGTATTCGAGAGCAGTATCCAATGTTTTCTGACATTGAGGTGCGTGACTTGCGCGACCAAGGCGTTCAAGACGGCAGGCGGTTAGAGTTTACCGAAGCCTATGATGATCGATACGACAGCCCATTGATGGAAGTATTTGACCCAGATCTGCAAGGCGAAGAGCTAGAGCAGGCAATCATTGGCGAATATCTGCACGAAGCGCCTCGACGCAATCCGCAATACGCAGAAATGCGTGAGATACTGCAAAGTTTAAAAACACCAGAGCAACTCCAACATGACGTTGATATGTATTTAGACGCTGTTGATAGGTTTGGCGAAGAAAGGCCGTTTGAGCAGTGGAATGAAGTATCTCGAAAGGATGCTTTTATTCGGGGATATGCTGTCGGGCAATGGGAGCCAGAATACTATACTGATGAGCAGAAAGTTGTTATCGATACAATGATGGGCTTAATAAAAGCGGGTGAAGAATAATGGCAACGTACAAAGGCAAGAGCGTCAAGCTAAACAACCCACGCCGCATATCCAAGGGCGAGACATCTTACGGCAAGAAGAAATCTGTGGTATACGTCACTGACGGCGATAAGATTAAGCGCGTGACCTTTGGCGATCCAGACATGACCATTAAGAAAAACCAAAAGGGTCGCAGATCTAACTTTAGGGCGCGTCACAATTGTGATGAACCCGGACCGAAAACAAAGGCCAGATACTGGTCATGCAAGGCGTGGTGATATGGGCAATCCAGTAAAAGGCGCAATAGGTGAACTTGGCGAAAGAGTTATCGATACTAGCAAGGGGCTGTTTTCTTCGCTGCGAGATGCTTTTGGCTATGAAAGTGCGGGTCGTGTTCAGATTTTACAAAAAGAAGTTCAATCTTTTCCGTCCGTATTAGAACCTAATATTGATACTGCTCCTTTGATGGCAGCACACAATACAAGCATTGAAGGCATAATGGCTGCAAATGAACTTGGTGGAATACCAAGCCCATCGATTGGCATTTCTGATCCTTCGAACTTAGCACAGTTCGGAGATATAAGTCTTATCATGGACCCTAATAAACTAAGCCCGAATATGAACATCTATCCGACAGATGCTTATACAGGCAGACAGCCAAAGGGAAAAGTTCTGGATTCTGGAAAGCGCGTATTATCTCCTCAAGATCCTTATTATGAAGATGGAAGTCGCAGACCAGACAGGCCGTACACGCAAAAATCAGTTATGAAAGGTATGCGTCAAGGCACATATGGGCCAATGTATTTGCCAGCTTCTGAAGCTGGATCTCAAAACTATTCTGGTGCGTTAAGGGCAGCGACATCTCGCCCATTCAAAAGCATTGATGAAGTCAAAGAGGCCAGAGGGCAGATCTTTGTTAGTGAGCGGGACAATCATGATGTTAATGGAGACAGTCCACTTGACGATTTATTCAACCAGTTTCAAAGAGCCAAATTTACTTTAATTGATGACTTGGTAGAAAAGCACAAAAAAACAGAAATTATGACACGCAGGTCAAGAAATGCGGATGGTGATTTAGTCAAGACCGAAGAGCCAATTACAAGAGAAATGCCAATGGATACAGCCAATGAGCTATTGCTTGCTCTTGGCCGTAACGATGCAGACATCAACAGAACGGCTGCTGTTTCAGAAGGATTTGTATCTATAGACGACATCCCAGCTTTGAAAGATGCAGTAAATCGTCTTGGGGAAATCATGCAAACAGCACCAACAAAATATTTCGAGGCCAAACCAAATGCGGTTATGGGATTAAGTGATTTTGATACGGCGCTTGTTCCTCAAGAGCTTCTTGACAACAAAGAATTAATGCAAGTTTTTAAAGATAATAATTTGCCTGTTTCATATTACAATGAATGGGGGGCCAACCCAGATGACTACAGAGCAAACGTAATGCGACAAATGAAGGAAAATTTGTTTTCTATCGGTGGTGCTGGTATGTTGGGCTACGGAGCGTTGAACGAACTAGGAGGCGAAGATGGCCAGAGCGGCAGTTAAGCGCGTAGCGCAGGCAGAGATTAGGGCGGCTAAGAGCTTCTTAGAACGGCGTGGGCTGAAGCCTAACGAGATTTCCCCTAAGAAGTTTGCTATGGCAGCTAAAGAGCTGGACAAGGGGTTTTCAGACACCTTGAAGGTGTTGGCGCGTGAATTGTCTGGGGGTCAGGTCTAATGGCTGGTTTTTGGGAAACTTATTATGAAGCTCAGAAAAGAATAAATCAAAACCAGCAAGACGTGTATGACGCGCATAAAGATCCAGAAGTTTTAAAAGGCATAGCGCGGACTGCATTAGACAGCGCAACCATTGCTGGTGTTGGTGGCGAAATCGAAGCTGGCATAAGAGCGCCGTTTAGCGATCAGACATTTCAAGAAATCGACAGCCAGATCAACCAAGAGCAAGCTGCCTTTAAAGAAAACAATCCAGATCTTTATCAAGGTTATTCTGTGGTTGGCATGGCCCCAACATTAGCAGTTGGCGCTCCAGCGGCAGTCACTAAAATTATTGGTACAGGGTTAGCAAAAAATGTTGCGGCTGGAACAACATTCGGTGGATTAGGCGGATTTTTCGGTGGTGGTGGCGAGGGCGAAACCACAGAAGAACGCCTTGATTCGGCCAAAGAGGAAACCGCACCAATGGCTGTCGGTGCTGGAGTAATTACAGCAGCTATGATGGGCGCGATTAAATCAGCACCACCTGTCATTAGGTTCTTTGGTAACATGGCCAATAAGGTAATGGGTCGATGAACCGCGCAAGTTTCGGATCGCTAATGTCTAATGGAGGACAAAAAATGAAGTATGGCAAAAAGAAACCTATGAAAGCTGTCAAAAAGAAGGTAGTGAAGAAAAAGGCGAAGCCTACAAAGAAAGGTTATTAATCATGTCAGAACGAAAAGATGTTGAAGTACACGTTACTGGCGTATCAATGTCGGGAGCTGTAAAAGATGACAACAAGCGATCTGCTCCAACAGATCAGAAAAAATCTGGAACAACGGCGGCTGGAAATAGCTGAAGGTATGGTTGATGGTCGGATGACCGACTTCAATGCTTACCATAAAAACGTAGGGATTTCAGAAGGCTTAATGCAAGCATCTGAAGTTATCCGCGAAACACTGAAAAAATTAAACGAAGAGGATGTATAGCGTGTCTCATCAACATGATAAAATTTACACTGACGAAGATAGCGAATCGACGATAACTTCGGATCAACTGCCAATACCTTTAAATTGGAAGGTTTTAGTCCAGCCTAATCAGGTCAAGAAAAAAACCGCAAGCGGGATACACCTCCCAACAATATCACAAGATAATGAAGAATACCTGACAGCTCATGGCACAGTTTGCGCCAAGGGCGATTTAGCGTATCGGGATCGTGACACTGGCAAACGCTGGCGTTCAGACGTGTTTCCCAAGGTCGGAGATCGCATAACCTATGGAAAATATGCTGGTCAGAAACTTGTTGTAAAAGGCGTAAAATTCCTTCTGCTGAACGATGATGAAGTCACATCGATCTTGCCAGATGGCGTTGAAGTCGCGGCATATGTAGGGTGATTGATATGGCAGAAAAAGAACAAATTCTGGAAGAAATCGAGGCTGAAATTCAAAAGGCCAAGGGCGAACCAGAAGACTTTGAAATAGAATTGGTTGATGAACCTGCCCAAGAGGCACGGGAAGAAGCCAAAGATCAAGCTGAAGAGAAAGAGGATGACTATGGACCTAAAGTTCAAAAGCGCATTCAAAAACTTGTCGGCCAACGGCGGGATGCTGAGATCCAAGCTCGACAAATTCAAGAGCAAAACTCTCAGCTTCAAAAGCGCCTTGAGCGTTTAGAGCATGGATCTCAGCAATCTGCTGAACAGGCTTTTAACCAACGCTATAACCAAACCAAAGCAGCTCTTGAACAGGCTGTGGAGGAAGGTGACACAAAATCGCAAGTAAACTTCCAAGAGCAAATGGCCGACATGCGAGCGGCCATGCGTATCGCGGAAATGCAAAAGCAACAAAGCCAGCAACGTGGAGCAGCATCACCCACAGTGGGCCGCGCACAGCAGGCTGCACAAAACCCAGCCCCCCCAAAAGCTATGCAGTGGTGGCAGGCGAACAACTGGTTCAATGCCCAAGGCTTTGAGCGAGAAACGGCGGCAGCGCGTTCAATAGATGTCCAGCTTGACTTGGAAGGCTTTGACAAAAATTCGAACGAATATTATCAAAATTTAAACAACCGTTTACAAAAAATGTTTCCTGAACTATCTTCGGGATCAAGTCCAAGTAAAACAAGAACGAAAAGTAGACCACCAGTCGCCCCAACTACAGGCGGTTCTTCGAGTTACAAGGGCAATAGAGTGAGGATGTCGCAAGAACAACTCAGAATGGCTAGAGAACTTGGAATCAATGATGAAAAAGGTCTTAAAAAATATGAAGCCGAAATTCGGCGTCAGCAAAGGAGCCAATAATGTCTGAGAAACGTAATGTTCGTGCGAACGAAGCTCGAAATTCTGTGCGTGATGAGGAATCTCGTCCCATGACTGCATGGAAACCACCATCACTTTTGGACGCCCCCGAAGCACGTCCCGGCTATGTCCAAAGGTGGGTAGCTACCTCGATTCAGGGTAAGGAAAGCCCAGACAACGTATACAAACGTATGCGTGAAGGATGGGAACCGCGCCCTGCTGACTCTGTGAAGAATGAATTGTTTTCAACAATTAATCACGGACAGTGGGCAGGATCAATTGGAGTTGAAGGAATGCTCTTATGCGAAATGCCAGAAGATAAGCATTATCAAATGAGAGAATATTATTCAGGCAAAAACGATGAACTGAATGAATCAATTGCAGGAGATCTTGATGCGTTAGGACGGCGAAGTGGACAACCGATCTATCAAGAGCGGAAGTCTGAAACAAGTCGTGGCAGATCGTTATCTGCCGCAAGCGACTAATTAACGCTAAAAGGAGCGAAAAATGGCAAATGCAGATGCAGCCTTTGGGTTTATCCCAGTTCGTCACATGAGCGGTAATGCACCTCGCACTAACCAATACACTATCACAAGTGGTTTAGCAGAAAACATCTTCTCAGGTGACCTTTGCATTATCACAGCAGGTGGTGTTGTTACCCCACATTCGGCAACGGAAGTGAATAACATTGGTGTTTTTGCGGGTGTGTCTTACACAGCAAGTGACGGTTCTTACGTCTACAGTGAATACTGGCCAACAGGCACAGTAGCCACTGATATAATCGCATATGTATATGATGATCCATATACTGTGTATAAAATTCAGTCTGCGGGTTCCCCTGCTCAGACCAATATCGGCAACTGCGCTGATGTTGTTGCTGGCGCTGGTTCCACAGCGACTGGTCAATCAGGCTTTGAATTGAATGGAACAATGGCGGCTGGTGCTGCTTCTTGTAAAATTCTGTCTTTGGTATCTTCACCAGAGAATGCATTCGGGGCTAACGCTGTCATGGAAGTGCTTATTAACGAGCATCTTCTTAAAGACAGTGCTGGTATCTAAGGAGGGTATGAACAATGGCTATGAATAGAGCAAATTTTGCTAAAATGCTTGAGCCGGGTCTAAATACTCTTTTTGGACTCGAATACGACAGCTATCCTGCCGAATATGAGGCAGTCTTTGAATCGAATACTTCACAGAAGGCATTCGAGGAAGACGTACTTTTATCAGGTTTTGGAAATGCTCCAACAAAATCAGAGGGTTCTGCGGTTTCTTATGACGCAGCCTCTCAGCAGTGGACTGCGCGTTATCAGCACGAAACAATCGCTTTGGCTTTCTCAATCACTGAAGAAGCTGAAGAAGATGGCCAGTACGGCTCGATTGCTTCTCGCTATACAAAAGCGTTGGCTCGCTCAATGGCCTCTACTAAAGAGATCAAGGCAGCTAACATTTTGAATACCGCGACGACTGTTAACGGTGGGGACGGCGCACCTCTTTTGAGTGCGGCACACCCAACGCTAAACGGTAACCAGTCTAACATTCTAGCGACTGCGGCTGACTTGTCTGAAGTGTCACTTGAAGCAATCCTAATTCAGATTGCTGACATGAAAGATGATCGTGGTCTTCGCGTTGCGGCACAGGGTACGCAGTTGGTTATCCCAACAGCTTACACTTTTGTTGCAGAGCGTTTGCTTGAATCCCAGCTTCGTACTGGTACTGCTGACAACGACATCAACGCGATCCGCCAAGGTGGTTACCTTCCAAAAGGTTACCACATTATGCGCCGTCTAACAGACAGCGACCAGTGGTTCGTACAAACTGATGTTCCTGATGGACTGAAAATGTTCCAACGCTCGCCTATGAAAAAAGGCATGGAAGGTGACTTCGAAACTGGCAACGTGCGCTATAAAGTGCGTGAGCGTTACAGCTTCGGTGCTACCGACTGGCGCGGGGTCTTCGGATCACAAGGCGCAGCATAACACTTCTCCAGAGTGTTGTGATTAAGGGGCGGTCTTCGGATCGCCTCTTTCTTTTTGTTTGGATGTGATGTATTGTTTCTTCAAAGGGCATCATATTAGCTTTGTAGACAGGTATCCACGCCCCCCTGACGTTGCATAGACTGCAAAGCGAATCCTTATGCAAAAGGGTACTAAAAATGGCTAATACTACATTTACAGGTCCAGTGACTTCTACAAACGGTTTCATTGGCGATATTATTGTTCCAACATATACAGTTGCAAACGCCCCATCAGCTTCTGATGCAGGTGCAGGTACTCTTGTGTACGTTTCAAACGGCGCTGGCGGCACAGCAATCTTGGCTTTCTCTGACGGAACAGATTGGAAGCGTTCTGACACAGGTGCCACAATCGCAGCATCATAAGGAGCTAGGTTATGAGTAGATTCAAACCAGCTTCCAAAGAAGAAGTTGCACGGCGCGGCTCTGATACCGTCAAGGTTCGCGCTCGTAATGAGAACGGCACACTAAAAGCAGACGATCCTTCTACGCCTGATGTTAATGAAGCGTATATATGGGCGGATAAACCTGTTAAGAAGCGTGGCCGTCCAGCTAAAAAAAAGGAATAGCAAATGGCTGACATTGTATCAGTAAAAAAACTTAGTGACAGCACACGCGAGGCCGTTTTTGCTTTTCAATATCAATACGTTGATACTGGCGACGAAAGTGCTGTTCTCAAAATCGATGTTTCTACACTTGCTCCCAACGCAAATGGCGCACCTTGTACGGCTGTTCGCATTGCCGAAGGTTGGTGGGTCATTAAAAGCATGACCGTGCGGATCTTGGCAGAGGCTGACGCAGACGTAATCTTGATGAACATTGGTGATGACGATATTGGTTATCACGATTTCTCAAAATTCGGCGGTCTTCCTTCAACTTTGTCGTATGGCACAAACCCAACTGGGGACGTTCTATTCACAACAGATGGCGCTGGGGCAGTAGGCGATTCATATCAACTTGTTTTGCGGGTCATCAAAGAATACTAGGAGTTTTCAATGGCAACTTCAGGAACCGTAGCGTTTCAACCAAATGTTGAAGAAATCATAACTGAAGCATTTGAGCGTTGCGGTATTGATACCCAAACTCAAACTGGTGATAAGGCTGTGTCTGCACGGCGAAGCCTTAACCTTCTCTTCGCTGAGTGGGCCAATAGAGGTATTAACTATTGGGCTGTGGAGCAGCAGACTTTGACGCTTGTAAACGGCACACTGTCATACGAGCTTCCAGTCGGCACAATTGACATCATAGACGCTGTGATACGCGATACATCTGGAACAGATACGTCTGACCAAATGATCAATCGTGTTTCCATTGCGGATTACAATCAGCTCCCAAACAAAAACTCTGGCGGCAAACCAAGTCAGTACATGCTCGACAAGCAATATACGCCTGTTGCGTATTTCTGGCAGGTTCCAGACAGAACAACATACAGCATGGTCTACTGGGCAATCAGGCAGCTTGAAGATGTAAATGCATCTAATCAAGACGCAGACATCCCATATCGCTGGAATGAATGCATCTGCGCTGGGCTTGCAAGCAAGCTGGCAATGAAATTTGCAGTCGAGAAGTTTACAATGCTAAATGAAATGTACGAAAGATCATTCAGCTTTGCAGCGGCGTCTGACAATGATGGTGTATCTCTGAGGGTTCAGCCCACTGCGCTGAATTTATATTAATGGCAAAATACGCAAGAGGCAAAAAATCCCAAGCGATAAGCGACAGAGGTGGACTAAAGGTCGATTATACCGATCTTATGACCACTTGGGATGGTCTCAGAGTATCCCCAGACGATTGGGAGCCTAAACAACCACAGCTTACGCCTGCAAAGAATGTTGTCGATGCGACAGCACTCTTTAACCCGCGTCCAGATAATGATCCTGAAAATGCAGAGGTATTTATAGGATACAACTTCGATTTCTTTACGCCTATCCAAGATCGCCCTCCAGTGGGCATACATGGCCTTGGGGTGGTTTCGTATGGCTCTGTACTAGAAATGGAGGCTTCGGTCACTGGTGTGGCTGGTACGGGCGCTGTGGGTACAGTGTATCCAAACCCTGCTATTAACCCAGCAGTTGGCACAGGTGCGCTTGGTTCATATTCAATTGTCATATCTCTTGACGTTAACGTCACCAGTGCCATTGGCACGGGCGCACTTGGAGATTTAATCTTTGCGACTGTTGTTGCTGGAGTGGCAGGCACAGGCGCTATAGGAACTGAAGTTCCAGAAGCTGAAATAGAAGAAACAGGCGTGGCTGGTACAGGCGCGATTGGAGCTTATGTTCTAGAAAATGAACTTACTGTAGCAAGCGTAGTTGGCACAGGTGCAATAGGCATAGAAACAGCCGTATCAGAAATATCAGTATCTGGTGTTTCTGGCGCGGGATCTGTTCATGTAATTGGCACTGGCGCTGGTAGTGACTTTAACCTTATTGTCGGGCCAATAACTGGCTTCGGCGGGGTAGGCGCAACAGGCAACGAAGAAGCTGTAGCTGAAATCATCGAAACAGGCTTGGCAGGCACAGGCGCGATAGGTGATGTGGATCTAGCAGTAGGTTGGGGCAACAACGCTTGGGGCAACGGAACATGGGGTAATGGAATATGAATTACACAACTTTAGTGGCAAACATCCAGAACTTTTTGGAAGATGACAGCGCAGAGCTGGCAGCATCTATTGATCAAATTATAGAGCAGGCAGAAGAGATGATCTTTCAGCGCCTGCCTAATTTGCCATGCTTTCGGAAAACGGCATCAGCATCATTAGTGCAAGGCACAGTAGATTATACTGTTCCATCCGCAAGAATGATCAGACAGGTGTCTGTTATCAGCGCAAACGTGACATCTTACTTAAATCACAGAGTAGATTCTTATCTGCGTGATTACTGGCCAAACGCAACAACTCAAGGCGTTCCAGAGATATACAGCACTAAAACAGCAGCGATTGGAGGCACAACAATAACAGTAGCCCCAACTCCAGATGCAACAACATCTACATATCAGGTGGATTTCATCGCGCCAGAAACAGGATTGAGTTCAGGTAACGCAAATACTTGGATTGGAGATAACGCAGAAAATGTGTTATTATCGGCGTGTCTCTATGAGGCGTCAGCCTTCCTCAAAGCTGGGGAAACATTGGCGCTTTATAAGACACAATTTGACGAAGCAGTGCAATTATTTGTACAAGAGATGCAGCGAGACTACGCAGCAGAATATAACGGAGGTTTATAATGGCTATCGCACAAGCAATGTGTACAAGTTTTAAGGAAGACTTGTTCCAAAAAGAACAGGATCTGGATACAGATTCCATTAAGATTGCGCTGTATACTTCATCAGCGTCATTAGGTGCTGCGACAACAGCATATACCACTAGCGGCGAAGTCGCATCTGGTGGTGGCTACACAACTGGTGGCGTAGTTCTTGCCAGTCCAGTGATTGGCACAAGCGGCACAACAGCATATGTTGATTTTGATAACCCAGAGTGGACATCAGCAACATTCACAACGGCTGGCGCGTTGATCTATAACGACACAACGGCTGGTGACAATTCCATTGCTGTCTTGAATTTCGGCGGTGACTTCACAGTTACGGCAGGCACATTCCGCATCGTTTTCCCATCACCGGGCGCGGCTGGCTTGATCCGTATCGATTAAACAAAAGGATAGTACAACATGGCTAGTACCTATGATAATGACCTTCGCCTTGAAGAAATGGCCACAGGGGAGAACTCTGGCTCATGGGGTACGAAGACCAATACAAACCTCGAACTAATCGCGGATGCGTTTAGCTATGGCACAGAAACCATTGCTGACGCGGATACGACTATCGAAATCCAAGATGGCACGGCTGACGCTGCGCGTTCTCTCGCTTTAAAAATAAACTCCAGCGCGGATCTCACAACCACTAGGACAGTTACTCTGGCTCCAAATACTACTAGTAAAGTTTGGATCATTGAAAACAATACAAGTGGTGGTCAGGTTCTGACGATCAGCGCAGGCTCTGGAACAAACATTAACATCGCAAACGGCACAACCAAGATCATTGCCACAGATGGCATTGGTGCTGGATCTAATGTTGTTGAACTAACGCAAGACATCGCAATCGCTGATATGTCTGTTGATGGAACCTTAACGCTGGACGGTGGTGATGGAGCTGTAGACTTTGCTGCTGCTGGATCTGTAAAGTTTTTAGATAACAATGCGGCTGCTTTGGTCTTTGAAGAAGCCAATAACGCTTACATGACATTTGTCACCACAGATGGATCTGAAGCTGTTAAGTTTGATAAGGCATTAGACATTAATGCTGACTTAGACATCGACAGCAATATCCAACTTGATGGAACCTTTACAGTCGGCGTTAACGACACTGGCTATGACGTTAAGTTCTTTGGCGCTACTGCTGGAGCTTATATGCTTTGGGATCAATCAACAGATGATTTAATTCTGGGCGGTGCTGCACAAATGGGCATTGGGTCGGCCACCCCGTACACAGCCTTAGACGTGACACACGCCACCACTAACCAAGTAGCAATATTCAGGTCTGGAGATACTACCGCCACCATTGGTTTCGCTGATGATACTACGCCCCTAACGAGCAACTTATCTGTGGTAACTTTGGGCGCTGAAGGCTCCAGCATGGTCTTTAATACCAACAGTGGAAGGTCGATGACCATCGACTCGTCGCAGCGGGTTTTGATTGGTTTTGACACTTATGACTCTGCTAGTGACCCCGGAGGCTATGCGTCAAAGCTAATGCTTCAGGATACTAGCTACCAAGGCAGTTCTATGAGTATTACTAGGTATGGAGCTAACGTAAGCGGTGGGGCATATGCTATAGGAAAAAGCCGAGGTTCTGCGATTGGTTCTAATGCGATTGTTGTAGACGGTGACTACTTAGGCAATATTGTTTTTGCAGGTGATGACGGCGTAGATATGACTACGCAGGGTGCGGCTATAAGGGTGAGAGTAGATGGAACTCCCGGTTCTAACGATATGCCCGGACGCCTTGAGTTTTACACAACGGCGGATGGTGCTGCTACTGGAACGGAGAGGATGCGGATTGATAGTGATGGCCTTGCCTCCTTCTACTACAGCACAAAGAACACCCGCTCTGTTTACGGGGGCTACACAGCACTAACGCTTGAAAACAGCAATGCTAACGCTGGGGTTCTTAACGCTGTAGCCATGCAGTTTAACGCTGGTTCGTCTGGCGTTGCGCAAATTGTCATGGAAAATGCAAGTGCATCCAACCAAGACAGCAGTGAACTTGTTTTCAAGACAGGTGATGGCGGCTCCTCAACGGAAGTTATGCGGATTGATTCCTCGCAGCGGGTTTTGATTGGGATAGATGACTCCAGAGACGATTTCTACCAGAATGGTGTTAACCCTCACTTTCAAGTTGAAGGAGGCACCACCGCAAAATCATCAATAAGCGCAACTCAAAATGCTGCGTCCGCTGACGGACCTCGTATTTTTCTTGGGAAAACAAGGGGGACTGGCGCTCAAATTGTTAGTGACGGAGACCGATTGGGCGCTCTTTCTATGCAAGGTGCCGATGGTGCGGACCTTGTTCCATCAGCAGAAATTCATGGATATGTTGACGGAACTCCGGGGGCTAATGACATGCCCGGACGACTTGTGTTTTCTACTGCCGCAGATGGTGCTGCTTCCACAACCGAGCGTATGCGGATTAGTAACGATGGGGGCTTTGGGTTTAACTATTATGGTAGCCCCACTAGCCTATCTCCAGACACAGGCGCACCTTTATATGCGTTTAGACCAGCGGGGGCCGCAAACGCCACACAAAACTACTTAAACTTTGGTGGTACTCAGAGATCAGCAAACGGCCTAAGTAAGATGCTGTCGTTCAACCACGGCTACTGGGGTGCTGGTAAAGAAGTTTCTTATGTTGGAGTTGAAACTACCACTTCCACCGGTGGTTCGGGTTATGGCTTTGGTGATTTAGTATTTGGCACTGGTTCTTCTGGTAACGGAGACAGCGGCTCTACCGTAGCTGAACGTATGCGGATTACTCATGCGGGAACAGCAGTAGTAACTTCCACTGGTTGGGATTTAACTTTTGATGCAGGCGACACCAATGTTACGGGCGTTCAGCAACAGCCTTCTGGTTTTCTTGGCATACAAAATGATACTAACGGTGCAAGCACAGAGGCTATTGTTGTAAATAACATAAACTCTTTGTCTGCTACACAGATGGTACTTCAATACAGAACTCGCCAAACCATTGAGGGAAGCGTACAGGGAAATGGTAGTGGTTTGTCTTTTGTTAACGTGTCCGACTACCGTAAGAAAGAAAACATTACGGACTTATCGGGTTCGTTAGCTAAAATTAAAGCTCTAAGACCCGTCACATTCACCCATAGAAGTGCTTATACAACCGACACAAGTGCCGTAAAAACAGGGATGATTGCTCACGAAGTGGCAGAAGTCTTACCAAATTTAGTTGTTGGTGAAAAAGATGCCGTAGACGAAGATGGCAATATAGTTTTGCAAGCATTGTCGTACAGCGGTGACGAAATGATAACTCACCTGATAGGGGCTATAAAAGAATTAGA
>Ga0307984_1000832_pt1 | contig 13202 bp, 9 predicted proteins | sample EllFjometageno78_FD_203169 | JGI IMG/M metagenome (GOLD analysis project Ga0307984, IMG submission 203169) | Marine microbial communities from Ellis Fjord, Antarctic Ocean - #78 | ecosystem: Environmental > Aquatic > Marine > Unclassified | place: Southern Ocean | collected 2014-10-09
TGGAGGTAATAAAGTTATGGGGTCTTGTATATCTGCTATTCGAAATGCTGTTAATTGTGTTGCAACTATTCTAACACTTGCTCTATCCATTCCTCTTGGAGAACCAAATGTGTAATTAATTGCTCTCCTCTCACCATAATGTTTATTTAATATAAAAGCCAAAATCATACTTGGTATTGCTCCATATGAATGTCCCGTTGTATATATCAGGGTATCTTTATTGATATGTGAATTAACAAAGTTCATTACCTCCTCCTGTGTTTTCAAATAGAAATCTAAAAATCCTGAATGTAAAACCAACCCTTCGTAATTTACTTTTTTAACAGAAATATCATTCACCAAATCCGCCACAAATAAATCAGGTCTTGAATATGTTCTGCCAAAATCAGTTCCTCTATAAGCTATTGAAATAACATTATCAGTTGAAGAATAATACATTCTACCTTGTTCTGTTACCGCAAAATTCTCTGAACCCATCGTTGTCGCTTCATCATAATCGAAAACTTCACTTGTCGGAAAATAATTATTATCTTCAAATGCTTTGTAAGAATGTTCGCATAAATGAAGCATATGAATAGCAAGATTAACATCAAACCCAATATCATCATCAAACTCATTATCTTTTTCAGGTTCAAAATCGAAATCCGTTGCTCCTAGTAATCTTCTTAATGGTTTTGGTCTTTTTGGTGCTGGAGGTAATGGTGGAGGCTTTGGTTTAATTGGTTCATCTGGCTTATGTGGTTTTGGTTCGACAGGTTTCGGTGGTTGCCAATCAGGATTTAATTTTCTTTTAATGTCTTTCTTTGGATTGATAAATGGATTATAATCGTCACTATCATCATCTCCTGTATATGGAGGAGGGACTTTCTCTTCAGGTTTTGGTAATAAATTTCTTTTGTCTGTTCCTTCCAACCAAGTTTTACGATTGGAGAGAATTTCATTCATATCTTCATCATAATATTTTTGTTTATTTTTCTTGTAATATTCAATCCAATAAGGTTGTGATTTTTTAAGGTTAATCATAAATTGATATTTTTTTGGATAATTATTTTGTGCTACCATCTCTTTGGATATATTATTTCCATATGCCTTTTGTTTTTTTACATTCCAAACATTCCATTCTGCTTTTCTTTTTTCTTCATAAGATTTTATTATTTGTGCTTTCATAGGTTCAGGCAAAACTGAACCAACAACCATATCTTCACTTTTTTTCCATTTAACATTAATGTCTTGGAAATGTTTCGCATATTCTCTATCAACTCTCCATTTAAAATTTTTATTTATTTCATCTGCTCTTCCCTGTAATGCATTTTGAAAAACAGGGTCTTGATTCGTTTGGTCTTCAAAGTGTGATAACATTCGGTGGTCTACAGAGTTTAATTGAAACCTTTCGTCTTCTGCTTCTTTTGTATCTAAATTTAAACCGTATGCTTTTGTCATGAATTTATTTCTTAAATCCATTTCTCTGTAAGCATCATAAATAGCCTTTAATCTAATACCACCTGCCTTTTGTGCTTCTACATCAATACTCATTAAATCATTTGCCGAATCAGGGTCTGTTCCAATCATATTTTTCAACCAATCCCATTTTGTATTTACCGCTCCTTGTGAAACTCTATCCAGTCCTTCTATGATATTCTTTTTTAATCTTTCGTTTTGTTGATTATATAATGCTTGTAATCCTATTCTCATCGATGGTAATAATGTTGATAAATCTCGCTGTTGTTTTTGAATAACTGAACTAATCATAAATGTAGAAATTTTATCCATTCTTTCATCGGTTGTAATACTATCAAAATTTGAAGAATAATTAAATAACGGCATTTGTCTCCCCTTGTCTTCTTGTGTAGGGTCATTTTTTTGAAATACCCACTTGTGATACAACTGTGTGTAAGCATTCATTTGTTTGGTTTTATTATTATAACTATCTCGTAATGCTTTATTGATTTTTGTAATATCACCTCCCATTTTAATATATGTATCTCCTGCTTCCTCATATTTATTTTCTGTTGAAATTCCATCGTAAATTTGATAAATTGTTGAACCAACCGCCAAACCTATACCAACCACTCCAAGCACATCACCAGCCATAGATAAACCTCTTGTTACTGCTCCTGTTGTTTCTGCGTTTGCGGATACAATAGCTGCTAATCGACCAAGCATTTCTTCTCCCTCAACTCCTGTTAAATCCAACACTTGACCGCCTTCTGATATAATAAAATCATCACCGCTCATTTCCACACCAAGTTCCTCTGCTGAAAATCCCGAACCAGATATTTCCGGTGGTAACTTTCCTTCACCGAATGCTTCCAAATTACCACTACTTTTTGACTCACCCCATATATTCAAATCATCAAATAAATCTGCTTCTTCTGGTGTTATTTCATTTGGATTTCCTCTTGGTGTCATTTCTATTTGTTTGCTTTCTTCAAACATTTCATTCACTTCCAAATCTGTTGCATCGTTAAAACTTTTAAATTCTTCTTCCATTTTATCCAAGTCACCGAACACATCTACATCATCAAGCTCGTCTTTTATTTCTGGATTTCCTTTATTTCTTGCTCTCCAATCTTTGAATTTCTTTAGTTGTCTAGTTAAGAAAGACGTTCTCTTCGTCATTATTTTGGTTTCAAACAAAGTTGATATATCACCTGTTTCTGGTTCAGCAGTGATTTCCCCCGCTTGACCTGACTTTGTTTCACCCTGCTCCGCTTGACCTGTCATTTCTATTTCTTTATTAGATAATTTCTGTAAAAAATCATCTGTTTCTGCGTTGAACTCGTCAAACATTCTCATAACTCTTTGAAGACTTTCATCACCTGTAGCATCAAATTCTTCACTAAAAATTTCATCGAACTCTTCAATCATTCCTCTTTGTCTTTGAAATTCTTCAAGTTCTTCTGGATTTTGAAGTTTAACTTCTTCTAAAAATTCATCTTCTGTAGTTTCAAGTCTTGATATATTAGACATTTGTATTTCACTCATCTATACTATCTTTTTAGAAAAAAAAAAAACTATAAAATTGAAAAGATTTAAATAGAATATTTAGTATATATATAAGATGAAAAACAGAACTCCAGAACAAGCAAAAAAACACAGAGATTATATGAAGGAATACTATAGAAAAAATGAAGATAAACGAAAGAAGAATATTGAAAAATCTAATAAAAGAGGATTGGAAAAAATACCTTGTACTACTTGTGCCAAATATATTACGCGGGTAAATATGAAACGTCATTCTTTAGCAAAGCATTCAATAGAACCAACTCTTGACCCAATCGCCAAATAAACACAAGTAACACTTTTCTCTATCACGTATAAACTTTTTTCTCGTTTCAAATTTTTTATCTTGTTGGTCTTCCATCCAATTGAAATAATCTTGTCCTGTCATTTAATATTAATGTATATTTTAATATTAAATAAATTTTATAACTTCTGTTTCTTCTTACGAACTTAAACTGGTAGAAATCTTTCCTGAAGCGCTGGAGGTGCTTTCAAGTTGAGGGCACACCATACAGACACGGAGGTTATGGGCGGTAGCTGCGAGTGCGGTGCTTGATGAAGATGTTACTGACAATTTGAAAGAGTTCAATTCTCTGGCGGAAATCATGCCTGAGAAATGGTCGGTTGCTTTGAGAAGCCCGAAATCGATACAATACACATTTTGTGAATGTGAATATGTGCTATCCCAATGATTACCAACGCAATTTGGTGAATTTTCAACACCTGCCGTTGTTCCCATCATATAACCAACAATTCCTGCGTCGATATCAATAATGCTTTGCCCGTTGGCTTCAAGTTTAATATTTGATAATGTCAAGTAATCACCAAACCCAGCAGAGCCTGGACTATCAGCACCTGCGGAGTTAATAGTATCTTCAATCGCAACAAATAATTTAGAAATGCATCGGTTAGTTGTTATGGTGTGAGTAAGCACCTGTGAAACAGCTGCCGTAGGTGTGGATTGAGAACTTTCTTCAACTAAATCCCACATAACTTTAACCAAGTCGTCTTCTGAATAGTTTGAATCAACTAATTTCTGTTCTTGGTCGCTTGGGAGCAATCGGAAAACCTGGACTAACTCTAAAGAAGTCAAAGTCAGAGAGACAGCAGCGTAAGCGGAAGCAGAAGCATTAGCATATGTAGAAGCACCTTCTAGTCTTACACGTACGACGAGCGGTTCAGTAAAATTAGTATCAATCATATTAGCAGGCGCATCAAATGCGGCAAAACCGAGAGGAACATAGAAAGTGTTTGAAGCATCATCTGCCACATCAGCGTGTCGAACTGCTTGGAGACCATATCCTTTTTCCATATTCTTTTTTCTTCCGTAAGGGGAATCAGACATAAGACAAGCGCGACCGAATGGCTTACTGGAACAAATAACTTTACCCTGTGTTATGAGCTGAATTTCTGCTACCTGAAGATTACCGATAAAAGCATTATAATCGGCTGCCGCACCCGATTCGTTTTTAAGAACCATCTTAATAAAAGCGTTTTCAAGGATACCAGACTTAAGAATTGGAAAATCACAATTCTGGTTAAAGCCGGTTGAAGTTGCTTGACTCACAGAAACAACTCTTGCGTGAGCTGGAACGTGAGAGTAACCGAGTGTTCCTTTGCTAGCGTAAGAATATTCGAAAGCAGGTTTTGCGGATGAAACTGCGTCAAGTGCTGAAATGAGAGCTGAAGATGCGTTAGAATTTAATACTGCGTTAGCCATTTATATAATTAGTATATATTAAAAAATTATATAAATTACGACATTAACAACCATCAAAATATAATAATAACTTTATCATCTTTTTCAAAGGGGTTTATTGGATATAATAATCTATCTATTTTTATACAAGCTTTATGTTTTCTTCTTCTATTATATTGCCTTTGTTTTGCTAAATAATTGAACCGATACTCCCTGTTTTTCATTCTTTCCTTGTATTTCTTCTTGGCTTTTTCCTTTATCAACGCTCGGTTCATTTTGTAATAATGCTTGTCTTTGTTTAATAATTTGTTTCCTTTGATTTTCTTCTTTGGTGTAGGGACGGATTTTTGTGGTATTGGTAACAAGCTTTCTATGGTAACGGTCACGCTGCATTTTGTTATTTTTATTCTTTCTAATCCTTTTTTGTTCTGTTGTAAGGTAAAGTCTTGGACGACCTCTTTTTCTTTTATCATTTATATTAATCATATATTATAATGCTCGGATATTAAATATTCAAACCATTCTTGATTTAAATCATTTTCTATACCACCATCCCCTACTAAGTCAATAGTTCCTGATAAATTACAATTCAATTCGCAGGAAGTTATTATTCTAATTCCTTTTTTATATGCTAGGTGATGCGGTGGTTCTATAGGAGAAAATAACATAATCTTATTAACTATATCAATAGGCAAAGTTTTCCAATTGTCATTCATACATATAGATTGTAAAAAAAAATACCCACCGTTTAACGAATCTTAAGATTTCTAGGGATTTTTGACTTTCCACTACGTTTTAACAAATATCTATTCGGTGGATTGATTGGTATTTGGACTCTTCCAGAAATATGTTTCTTTTCTATTTCGTGATTTTCTATATTTTTCCCTTCAGGTAATACGGCATTAGTAGCGTGTTGTCTTCCTCCAAGATGGTAATGTATGTCTTTTGTTTTAACCTTTGCTTGTTGTGTTCCTATTTCCCTAACTTGATTACCAAGTGCCATAGGCATTTGTGGATTCATCATTCCTTGTAATTGTGCTACATTTATACCTAATACACTAGGGTCTATAATTACACCTAATCTCAAACCTTTGCGTCCTTGATAGTATTCAATAACCTCTTCTTCTAGTTCCCTGTGTATTTTTCTTAATGCTGTTACTGGTGATTTTTCACTCATTTTTGAGAATTGGTCCATTAACTTTTTCCAAGATGGTGTTTTAATATCGTCGCTGTAAATCTTGACGAAAGACCTACATTCTTCATATAATCTTTTTGGTGTGTATTTCATTCTGTTCCTTTCCATCGATACCCTTTCACTTGCAGGAGAGATAAATGGACGCATGATTGGTTTTTCTATTTCTACCTCAATATCAGGCTGGGGGAACTTGCTCTGCTTGGGACTGCTCTGCTTGTCAGTTATATCCATTCTTACATTTGGTTCTGTTTCTTGTGGTATTGGTATATCTTTCTCTGAATTTGTTTTTGTTTCTCCTTCTTGAAAAAATTCTTGTCCTTTTCGACGTCCTGGCTGACTGCCTCTAAGAGTATATCCTTTTTCACCGGGGAGATAGTCCTTATCTTCCAAACCATCACCTCTTTGTGGAAATATTTCTTCTTTATGGTCTATTTCTTGTTCTACGTCAGCGTGGTCGTGTAAAGGTTTATCACTTGCTTTATCATTATCGACAACCACTTCTTCTATTTTATCTGCCTGTTCTTGTTGTGTTGTTTTACCTTCTTCTCTTTGTTTTTTTCTCATATTATTTATTGTTCTGTCATCGTTTCGTGCTTTTCTTGTTTCATCATCTTCATCTGGACGAAATCCTGGTAATGGTTTATCGTCCTCTTTCGCTTCTCGCATAGCCTCTTCTTCTAATTCATCTTGTCCTCTTTTTTTCTTTCTTAAATTACCTGATTGAATACCTCGTTTGTCTGCTGTTTTTTCTCTTTCCTCTTTCATTTGTTTTTTTCTATTTTCCTCTCCTTCGGTCATAGTTTTCATCATATCCTCCCTAGTTTTTGTATCTTGTGCTTTATTCATAATATCTTTTTTATTTGCCGTTGGTGGTAATCCATATTTTTTTTGTTGTTCTCTTCTCCATGTTTTCATTCCTTCCTCTCCACTTTCACCGCGTCTTTCAGCATCGTGTCTTGCTTTCATTTGTTGTTGTCTATACCATTCTTCACTACCGAAATCAACATCAGATAGTTTAGAACCTCCACGTGGTTTTAAGTTAGTTTGTGCTATAGGTGTATCATCTTCCTTTTTTAATTTTTTTACTTTGCTTTTATCGACTTTTGGTCTATCACTGACTTTTGGCTTAACATTTGTTGGTGTTTTTCCTTGAGCTTTTTCTGCCTTTTTCATAACCTTACTTTGTGCAACTACATCACCAACCACCGCAGCAGCTCCCTGAGAACCGAATAATTTACGTTCCTTTTGTAACTGTGAAAAACCTTTTTCTCTTGCTCTCTGTTCTAAAGAAGTCATGTCTCCTCGTTCGTCTTCACTCAGCCTCTTTAGAAAATTCTTGTATTTAGAATCGGCAATTAAGGGTCTTCCTGAACCTTTAGATTTTCCATCTTGCTTTAGTGCCTTTTTGTATTTTTTAGTAATACTATCATAAAACATACCATTTTTAGAAATGATGTCCTTGGTTTTTTTGTAAAATTCTCGGATTTCGACATCGGTTGCTTTACTCGGTTTTCGGTTGTGGCTCATTTTATAAATTAACCATAGATAAAAAATTATTAATAATGTTTTTTTTATTATAATATTTTTTTCTAAATACATTATATAAATATGCCAACGCTTCATTTAAAAATCGTTCCTACCGCAAACGCTGGAATTAACAAAGTTTTCCTAAGTAACCCTATCCGTTCTCAGAACCTGACCCTTCAAAGTGTAATTATTAATAAAGCGGGTGCTGGATATGCTAAATCCCAAGTTTATATTAGATTGCCTTTTTTGTCTGCAAATCAGTTTCATTCGGGCGACAAATTAGGATTTTTAAGTTTTCCTACCCAAGTTTCAACCGCTGGAATTGAATCAACTTCTTTTGGAGGGGGCTTGAAGCTGGAAACAGACCATATTCAGGAGGTTTTTGAATGCCAACTTCTAGACGGGGATTTAGCACCAATGACATCTGCCACTCATTTTACTTCTGTTGATTTGTATTTTTCATATGATACTCACTCACTTTTTTAAATGGAGAGAAAATTTATTTATTTATTATATATTGAGTATATATATAATGTCAGCTGGATTTAGTTCAAAAAATAAATTAACCAAGAAATTACCTGTAGGTATGCCTTCACATCATTTGAGAGCAGAAATGAATGCGGATGTGGTTGAATCAGAATTAGGAGGAGATATTGAAAGTAAGAAAGGAAAAGATAAACAAGTATCAGCAAAGCAAGTAAAAGTAGATGATGATTTTGATGATGAAGAAGTGGAGAGAAAAACAACAAAAAAGCTTGATATTAATTATAATTTTAAGAATTTTAATGTTAATAGTGTTCCACAAAATGCATTTATGATAGTTATTGCTAGTCGTCGGTCAGGAAAATCACACTTGATAACTCATTTTTTAGAAGAATATACGAAGAAAAACAAGGTGGAAGGTGTATTTTTGTTTAGTAAAACCAACGCAGGATTTGATGGTATCCCTTCTAATTACAGATACAACGATTTAGAGATTTTACCTTCAATCATAGATACACAAATGAAGGTAAAAAAGCATAATATTAAAGCAAAGAAAAAAGACATTGTTAAATCCAATATAATACTTATCCTTGATGATATGGTAGGCTCAGGAGGTATGGGCGCAGATATGAGAAAGAATAAATTATTAAACAAGCTTGCTGTTAACGGAAGACATTTGTCACACGATAAAAATTCTAATATGATGGTTATTTTAATATCACAAATTTTTACAGGTATATCACCACAGATAAGATTGAATACGGATTTTTTATTTACTACAAAGTTACAGGCAAGAAAAGAACGAGAAAATATAATTAACTCATTTTTATCATTAAACAGTGGAAGACAAGGGTTAAGTGAATCATATCAAGTATTTGATAGCGTTGTAAATAAAGATGATTTTAACTTTATTGCTATCCATACAACACATAGTAATAAGAAGAAGTTTAGTGACTATATTTATCACTTCAAGGCACCCGGTAAATTACAAAACAAGAAACTTACAGGAAATAAAGAGGACTGGAAATATGATAAGAGAGAAGTTATTTTTTAGGTTTTTCATACTTTTTTACTACTTCGTCCCACTCCGGTGCATCGTCGTCAGTTTCCCAATCAGTATCGTCTTCTAATTCATCACCAATATAAAATAATTTTAAGGGTTCGATAAATACATTTTTTCGTTTTTGTGCTCTACTCATAGCTGTATATCGCAATTCTGTATTCATTTTATCCCAGTCGTATATTTTAAATGCCTCTTTAATGGTTTGTCCTTGTGCTTTATGTGTTGTTAAACACCAAGCCACTAAGAACTTTGATTGTAATTTTTTTAATTCTATTTGATATAAAGGATGGTCGTCTTTTCTATTAAGTGATTTCAAATATACCATTTGTGTATCAAGTTCTTTGATATATGATATTTGTTTAATTACAAAATCCTCATTATTAAATAATAATTCTCCTGATTTTTCGGTCATTCTGGAAATCATAGGTGTGCCTGTGAAAACTCGGATACTTTGCGTCGGGTTTTTATCCTCTCCTTTTATATTTACATCATCATACGTTACTCCATCTTTCCATGATACTTCAAATGAAACTTTCTTTTCTTGTTTTATATTATCAAGTCCAATTTCAAATATATTATTTTGTGATATGTGTTGACGTTTAATAACCGCTTCACTAATTTCACAATTAATTCGTTTTCTTGTAGAATTCATATAACACAAACCTTTTGTAATAAAACGCTTGTGCCCGCTCTGCTTGTGCCCGCTCTGCTTGTGCCCGCTCTGCTTGTGCCCGCTCTGCTTGTGCCCGCTCTGCTTGTGCCCGCTCTGCTTGTCATCTGTTAATTTAAATTCATCGATATTTACATTTTCCATATGTGCTTTATTATCATGGAGAAACTTTGCAAAAGGTAAATCGTCCTTTGCTCTATAATTTTTTTCCAACATAATTTTATCTGTTAATAAATTTTTGATTACTGGATGAAGATTATATTTATCATATTTTGGTTTTATATCTGGTTCAACTGGTCTAGCTTGTCCCCAATCCCCTGTCAATAATATCGGTAATGTCGTTAATTCTCGTAACCAACAAATATAGTTCCAAATCCAAGATGTATTCATAGAGAACTCCTCACATACAATCACATCATATTCTTTTTCAATATTGTCAAATTTACTAGGAGTAATATCCAATCTTTTATTTAATCCTAATCCTCTATGGTAAGTTGTACCATTAATATTAATACAAGCTTTATTTGTAAAACTCATTTTTAAACATTTATATTCTTTATCCAAATCTGTAATAATTTTAGTTTTACCTGTTCCTCCATCTCCTTCAACCATAAGAACCACATCACTCGGTTGATAATTTACAGAACATAAACTTTTTCCCGTTTTGGTATATTTGTAAGAACCAAATAATATTTCTTTTATTTCTTCTATCTGACTGCTGTCATTTATCGGGTCATTTTTTTTTGTTTTATCATTCCAAGTTGTGGCTATAATTGCATCATCTTGAGTGTTAATAAGGAATTCGAAATCTCTAAATTTATAAGAAGAACTATATAATACTTTCGGTATTTCTAATTTATAACCACCAATATCGTTTGATAATTTTGATTGATAATTACCTTTCAAATATTTTTTATCACAACAAAACATATCTACCTTCCTGTAAATAGGTGCTACACCGAAATGTTCTTTTTTCATAAATGTCTTCATCATTTTATATTGGCGGACGTTCATATTATCCAAAATTTGAATGTAATTAGGAAGATGATTATTAATTAGTGGTGTTTCTGTTTTTAATCCAAATATATATATATCTTTACCGTTACAAGATGAGGAATTACAAAATATTTGAGAACCTTCATTGTCTTGATAAAACTGACTAACATCTTGGAAATTAGTAGATAATCTTACTAGCATTTTTTTCTTCGTTTTTCTCCCAAGTAAACCTGTCATTAAATTACAACAAAACTTACCAACTTTACTTTTTTTATTCATACCATCATCTAATGCTGAAAATCCATCACAACTTACAGACAATAGTTCATTATTATCTCGTTTGTATAACTTTTGTGCAAATTGATAGTATTCACCAGAAACATTTATATTGTCTGTTAAATTAAATATTTGTATTCCTACTTTTGTTTCAAATGTAATTCTTTTAGATTTCTTTATTTCTCTGGAAATAAGAACTCCTTTTTTTTCCCAACCTTCGTGCAAATATTCTTCTTCCTCTTCTCCAATATTTATACAAGTGTATTCAGTTCCCATATTTACACAATCGGTTTCCCATTCATCTATGTGGTCGTAATATTTATATCCAACAACAAACTTTTCACTCTTTGGTTGCACGTCACATAAATTTAAATATTTATCAAACAGTGATTTAAATCTATCTCGTTTTTGTGTTTTTACTGGTTTCAAAATAGCTTTAATATTTTCAAATGTAATGATTTTTTTATTTAATCCATATTCTATAATACATTTAGAATAAATATTATTTCCATGAAATAGCATCTTGTCAGTTGTTTCTACATAATAAAATGCATTTATTATTTTTTTCTTGTGGTCGTAATTTTCCCACACACTATCAAATCCCATAATATACCAATCATCATAAGGATTCATCACACAATCGGTATATGCTTTATTAATATCAAACCCCAATACATCTTTATTTAATTGGAATGTTCCATTTACAAACCCTCTGTGTGTTCGGTCTTTCACTTGTTGGTTAGTAAATAATTTATATAAGTCAGGTGTTAATTGTGATTTTAAATAATGTTCTTCTTCAAACATTTTAATAGCTACGGATTTTATACCAGTCCCCCTCCATCTTTCTACTCCTATATTTTTAGCATATATTTCTCCCATTTGATTATCTTCTGTGTCATAAATATATTTTTTATCATCAAGAATAAATCCATCTACTCTATATGTGTCTAATTTTAAACCCAAAGGTAAAGGTGTTTTACCCGTTTCTCTAGATTTTTGACACAAGACGTCAAACATATCAATCTTATCTTCTGTTTGAAATGGAACTTTTACAATTTCATATTGTTTTGGTTCTTTCTTTTTTTGTTCTTTCTTTGATTTACCTCCCATCAAACGATGTTGTAATGATTTTTTCTTGTGGTCGCTAATAATCGGATTGATATGTTGATTTGTAATCATCGCATAAATCGGTGGTATTTTCTTTTGTTTTGGATGTTTATTTTGATAGGTGAATATAAATTCATCTGCCTCGTTAATCAAGTAACAACTAACCTCATACCTTGTGCATAAATTAGAAATCATATTAACATTAACAGACCAATCATCAGCTATATGTTCCCCTTCAAAATCAAAGATATTTGTCATTACTTCCCACAAGAGTTTTCTATCTTGTACTAGAAGTCTTAATTCTTTTGGAACTTTGTTATTCCATTTACCATTAGACATAGGTGTCCCATAAAGATGAAGTAAATAATCATAAAAGCAACTACCCGTTTTAGTATTCCATGACTGGTCGAAATCTACATCTTTACTATCAGGTATAAGAGTTGGCCCACCTTTAATTGTCGATGGAAGAGCGGGGTGATACATTGGTTTAATTTTTACGACTTTGTTTTTGTAAGGTTTTACAATAAGTCGATTTTGACTTCCTGATTGAACCCAAAAGAAATTTTTAATAACTTTTTGTATTTCATTATATCTTTTTCCTCTATCGTTCTTACCATTTTTAGTTACATATGTTATCGTTGTATGAAAATCTTGTTTTGGTAAATGTTTAAGAATTAGCATAGGTGGAATGTCCTCAGTTTCGCCTATAATTTGATAAACCCTAAAGTTTTGTTTTTGATTGTGTTGAAACTTTTTTGCTACTTTTGAAAATTCAACAATATTACCAGCTCTGTTAATACCCATACCTTCAAATGAATTAATATTTTGAGGTAAAGAGAAGGGTTGTTTTTTGAATTGTTTTCTTACAGCTTTTCTAAATCTTTTACTTAAGTTACCACCGTAACTAACATTAACGGATTTATTACCAACTATAAATTGTAGTTGTTGATGTTTTTGTTTTATGAATTTAGCAATCACTTTGTCATTTGTTTTAGATTCCATTTATATATATATAAGATAATTGTTTTTAAGTTTATTCCTAAACAATCTTAAATCAATTTTCAGATATTTGAGTTTAAAAAAAACTCCGCTTTCAGCTTCGTTGTTCGGCGGAGTTTTTTATTAAACTCAAAGGCAATTATGATACTTTTTTATTATATAAATTTATTTTTGATGGTTTTCT
>Ga0307984_1000833_pt1 | contig 13201 bp, 8 predicted proteins | sample EllFjometageno78_FD_203169 | JGI IMG/M metagenome (GOLD analysis project Ga0307984, IMG submission 203169) | Marine microbial communities from Ellis Fjord, Antarctic Ocean - #78 | ecosystem: Environmental > Aquatic > Marine > Unclassified | place: Southern Ocean | collected 2014-10-09
GCTTCAGAGTTCTGTTCAGGCGGTTGTAAAGTAACAAGGAATATGTATCCCATAAATCCTCCTACTACTACAACACCTATAATACGAGCTGTCCAGTCTTTACTGAACTTACCTCTAGCATCTTGCTTGTCTGCTGTCTCTAAAGAGAATACATCTACTTCAAGCTCTTTCATCTGTACTTCAAAAGCTTGTTCAGCTTTTTTAAGTTCTAGCATTTGTTCTGGGGTTGCATCTGCTATAGCTTTCTCTATAGCCTTTGGAGTATTAGGAACACCTAACACTTCTGATATCATGTTAGCTGCCATTCCTCCCATTGGTCCACCCAAGGCAGTACCTAACGTAGGTGCAACAGCTCCAATTATGTTTTTTAATAATCCTTTCATTTCAGGCTCCTAGTACCATGTCTTGTAATTCTTTACTACGTCTACCTACTTGACCATACCATCTACTATCTTCCATTTGTACAGCCATCTCTTTCCAATTGTGTTCTTTACAAGCTTTTAACATGTTACGAAACTTTCCAAGTCTTGAACCACCTAGGTTAAAACACATATTAACTAATACTCTTTGTATAACTTCTGGAAGTTCTTCCCAATCTTCATGGCTTCCAAAAACATGTATAGCTTCCTTGTAATGCTTTTCAAAGTCATCTGCATAATACATATCTACAACCTCTTGAGATACAGAAGTACCTACTACCCAGTCATATTCAGGGTCATTAGGTTGACACAGGTGTCCTATCCCTAGAGTTTTATAGCCTAGACTATCCTCATATATTTTAAGGACTTCGCCTTCGTGTCTTTTAACTTGTTCTTTACATAGTTCTATATTCATATTATTCTCCGTTATAAAAAATATTTAAACCTTGTTCTTCTCTTTTTCGTGCGTGTTGTATTGCTTTTTCTTTGACAGATTGAGGAATATTTTTTATGTTGCCTTCAATTTTCATGTTCTTTAATATTTCTATTTCTTTTTTAGTAAGTGTAGGAACCAATAAAGGTATTAGTTTTTGATTATCTTCTGGTCCAATGCCCATAGAAACTTCTGTCATGTCTTTCCCAGTTACGTTATTTTTTATAGGACCTAACCATCCTTGTGAAGATTTTTGAGTACCATCTACACGTGTCATATCACCACCGCCATCTGCAAGTCCTAGTCTATTCATCTGGTCAGAGTAAGGTTTACCTGTATATTTATTTATTCTGTCAGCAGCGTCTTCTTTAGTGTAAGGTACATCGTCTTTACCTTTTACTAATCCTCCTGTAGAGTAGTAACCTTGCTCTATGTTAATTTCTTCTTCATTACCTTCTATCAAAGATACAGCCCTTTTACCAAAAGGAACAACTTCAGCAGTTTCTTTAGCAACGCTTCCAAGAATATCTAAAGCTTTATCAGCCTCATTATCATTCATTTTCTCAAGAGGCTTTAATAATATTTCTGAGATGTCTTGCATATAACCTAATACAGGAGCAATGTTTTCTAATACATCATCTACCCCATACTTCATAAGGTTTCTTAGTTTTTCTACCCATACTGTAGGTAGTCCAGTAAACAACACCCCTTCCGCTATTTTTTGACCTTTTGTTTCTTCTTCTACAGTTTCTTTATATTTTTTACTAGGAGATAAAAGTACTTGTGCTTCTCTAACTCCCATAAATAAAGGAACAGCTGCCATCATTCTTAAAAACAAAGCAGCGTCTCCGTTTTCAACCCTAGAAACTAAAGCATTTGTTTGAGATGTTTTAGCTTGTGCCCAAGATAAAAAACTACCGGTAAATTTAACATAAGGATTTTTACTTTGTGCAAATAGTCTTCTATTACCAACTGTAGGAACTAAAGCATCTCTATCAGCAGATTTTAATCCTGCTTGTTTTAAATAAAGTTTAGCTTTAGGGTCAGCAATAGCTTTTTCTAGAGTATCAAACTGACTTAAATATTTAAAATTTTCTTTATTTAATCCCAGAGTATCCATTTCTTTTTGTAGAGCATCTTTAGATTTTAAAAATCCTGTTCTTCCCTTAGATACTAATTTTGATATATCCATAGCTCTAGCTACTCCAGAATCAAAAGCCCAGTTACGTGCTATTCTAGTAACTCTACCCAGCTGAACAACTTCAAAAAATCTTCTTGTAAAATCTACAGATTTCTGTTGGTACTTTTCTAGGTTCCCACCACTTAATAACATTACATCTTTTAATTCTCTTTCAACAATATTATCATGTAGATTATCGCCTCTAAACCTATCTATAAAAGTTACATCTTTTCCTTTTATTTGTTTGCGTTTTCCTTTTAAACCTAATCCTTCTGTAGATAATTTTATTTCGCTTATAGCTCCGTTAAAAGAAGCCTTCCATCCACTATTAGTAATTGTTTGTAATAGGTCTCCTAAACTTGGTATAGCTACTCTTGTTAACCTAGTGGTGGCTAATCCAGTTTGTAAAAATGTTACAAGAGCTTCACCTTCTTTACTACTAGGTAGTTTATCTGCGTGATATACTCCAAACCAAGCTTCTAAAGAATCTTTAATTTTTGCTTTTTCTTTTTCAGCTCTTTGTCTTGCTGCAGGACTATTTAAAAAAACTTCTCTAGTGCTTAATTTTCCTGATGGGTCAGCCATTCTAGCAACATCATTATCTATATCAGTAAATAATTTTTTTATACCTTCTCCCTTGGACCCAAATCTTTTAGAAAATTCAGCTACATTAATAGTGTTATTTATTAAAAGATTTAAAGTTTTTTCAGGATTCTGCTCAAACAAATTAGAAGCAAGTGCTCTAGCTTCTTGGTCGTATAATGTTCTTTCTTTGTTAAAATGCCTTGCTGCGTTTAAGACAAAATCTTCTTTTCTTTTACCGCCTATAGAATTTCCTTGAAAAAGATATTTTGTATCTTGTATTTCTTTAGCCCAAATAGACTCTCTTCTTTGATGCGTACTTGTATATAAATATTCTCCAGCTATATTATCAGCGTGTTTCTTAGCTTTTGCAATATTTTCACCTTTAGGTTTATAATATCTATGTCCTACCTCTTTGCTATTTTGTAAATAAAAAGCTTTACTTAGTGTTTTTAAAGCATCTTTAAAATTAGCAGCCCCTATTGAATCTTTATTTAATATTTGTGTTAGACCATACTGAGCTTCTTCATTAAAATCTAGTCCTCTGTCAGTAGCATACTTTTTAAAATCTAGTGTAAAATCATCTATATCGGAAGCTAATTTTACTGCTTTATTATACTTACGTTTACCTAGTAGTTCAATTTCATCTTCTATATTTAAAAAAGAATATTTTTTAGATTTTAAATTTTTCTGATTTACAAGTTTACCAGCAGTAAGAAGAACGTCATCATCATAAGCTCCTACTAAATCACTGTATCTATTTTTCCATGCACCTAACTGTAACGTAGCTTCTTCTTCAACACTTAATTCTTTTGTAATTTTACCTAGTTTAACTCCTCCGCCTTGAGCTTTAAACATTTTTAATGCATAAGTTACTACTGGATTAGAAAAAGAAAATAGCTCTTGTACGTGAGAACCAGCGGTTAAACCTTTCATAAAATTATGAAACGACCTTCTATATGTTTCAACTACTTCGTTCCCTGCAGCATCCTTAACATACTTAGGAACAAGTTCATAGGGTTGTGTTTGTATAAATTTTTGATACTTACCAGCAAAAGCTCCCATAGTTGCAAGAGTTAACATTCTTGTATTGTCTTCTCCTTCTTCTGTATTGGCTGCCCCTATTGCCCCTCCTATAATTCCACCAAACAAAGGTCTAGTTGCTTCTTGTATAATTCCTCTTGCTATAGAAGAGTTCATTACTCCTCCTTCTACACCGTTTTTTAAATTCTTACCTACGATATCTAAAACATTATCAGACATTTCTTCTAAGTGTATTCCTTTTATTTCTTGATTTAAAACTTTATTTTCTACTGTTAGTTTTTTTCTTTCTGCGTCAAATCCTTTATTTTTAATAAACATTGGAAGGTAATCATCGTCTTTTAATTCTTCTTTTGTTAAAAACTTTGCACGTTCTCTTTTAGCTTTTTTAATTTCTTCTTTAATTTCTAAACGTCTTTTTTTAATTGTATTAATTTTAGTACCTAACGTACCTAGATTAACAAGAGATTCTTCTGTGTCTACTAATGTTTTTTTAGTTATTTCTTCAGCTTTTTTTAAATCTTTTTTAGTAATAGCCGGAGCTTTTTGAGCACCTTTAATTTTAACAGGCTTTGATTCTTTCCCACCGGTTTTATTACTTACAACAACAACTTCATTAATAGCATTATCAGCAGTTTTAGCATAGGCTGCCATTGCCATGTCTCCTATCTGAGCACCGGCAACACCTAATCCGAAACCTAAAGCTACTGTAGTGGGTTTTATTTCTCCGTATAAAGCTTCTTCTCTTAGAGCCATATCAACAGCTGCAAAACTACCTCCGGCTGTAAGACTTGCTATCTTTCCTGCTTTTGCAAACTTTGCCCAAGGTATAAAAAAAGTTATAGGGTCAGCTAGAGCAACTGACATTCTTCCTGTTATAACTCCTGCTGTTTCTTCTTTACCTCTAAACTCTGCAAACTCTTCAAATATTTTTTCTTGTCTATCGTCTTCAATTCTTTTACGAGCTTCTTCATAAGTTTCATTTACAGATAAAGAAGCAAATGCAGCCTGTCCTATTCTTTTTAAACTTCCTAATATCATAGGTTCTTGTGCCTGACCAAATGCTACTTCCCTAGAAAAGGAAACAGGCGGTTCAGTATTATAAAATTTAGGAGGAGAAACTTCTAGTTTAGGTTTTTCTTTTACTAAAGATTCTAAAATTATTTCTCTTTCTTCAGAATTGTTACCATAAAATAAAGGATTTGAAACAGTTTCTTCTACAACGTCATCTCTATTTATTAAAGGTTCTAAAATTATTTCTCTTTCTTCAGAGTTGTTACCATAAAATAAAGGCTTTGAAAGGTTTTGTTCGTCCATACTAATCCTATTGATTTAAAAAGTCTAAGAATTCTTCTACTACTTCAGGCTTATCTTCTTTTTTAATTTTATAAGCTTCGATTCCTTTTGTTTCTTTTACCCACTTACTAAAAAGAGTAGTATTAAATCCTCTTGCTGGGTTTTCTAAATACCTTTCAGCCTTTTTAATAGTATTTTTCTTAGTTGATTCTTTTAAAAATTGTCCAGCTTTAAAAGATTCTTCACCCATTCTTTTTGCACCTTCATTCATTCTTCTATTCATTTCTTCAGAAGATAATCTATTTGATAAATCTCTAGGAGCTAATAAAGAAGGTGTTACTACAGGCTGAACTTTAGTTTCTACTTCTTCTTTAACCGATTCCAACAAAGAAGGGGAAGAAACCGTTGGAGTTTCTGTTGGAGTTTGTATTATATCTTGTCCATACGTACCAGCTTTAACTAATTCTTGTATGTCTTTACCAAAAATTTTACCTACGTAGTTTTGGGTTTCAGTTCTTAAACTGTTATAATTACGTCCTTCCTTAATCCATTTATCTATAGTTCCCATTCCTGCGTTATAAGCCAAGGCTGCAGTTACTAAATCTCCGTTATACTTTTCAGTTAAAGCATCAAAATAATTAGTACCAAATATAACATTTTCTTCTGCACTAATGTTTCCTGCTTTATCTCTAACAGCAGGAGGAACTCCCATTCCCGGACTATCTGCAGTAGCATCTTTTATCTGCATTAAACCTTTAGCACCGTGTTTACTTATTTCACCAACCCTACCAGTACTTTCAACTTCTATTATTTTATTAATAATAGGACGGTCAGACCAATTTATATCAGAACCATCAGCTGCTTTACCAACAACTATGTTTACGTTTTCTAAGTTGTCCACAGTTATAATATTTTTATTTATCTCTTTAACTTTTTCTTGTTTTTTAGATACGTTATAAGTATCAATAAACTTCTTATAAGTTTCATTAATTGTTTCTTCCTTGTCAGGAAACATAGTAATTATTCTTTTTAATTCTTGTGATTGTACCATTTTATCTGCTTCTAAAAATCTTTTAGATGCAAAAGTTGTTTGAAGTTCTATAAAATTAAATTCATTAGGATTTTCATTGCCGTTTTCTTTACCGTTATTTAGATGTGCATGTATAGCATCACTAACACCTGTTTTACCGTCCTCAGAAGTCGGTATAGAGTTTCCCGGAAGATTAAAAATAATAGAATCAGGTTTAATAACTGTACCATCCTCAACTCCCCTAATCATGTCCCAGCCTTTAGCAAATACATTTTTATCTTCTATATCTAACACAGCTGCTGTTCCAAATCTTCCTTCTTTAGCAAATTGAGCTATGACGTTATCAAATGAAGCTGACCCTGTTACAGGAGTTCTTTTTGTCTTTTCCATCATCTTTGTTGTCATAATTTGTCTTTCTTCAACAGCTTGAAAAAATAAATCTTTACTATAAGATTGTACAATTCCATCTTCATTTAAAATTAAAATATTTTTAAAATTATTTTCTTTAATATTTAAAATTTTTATATTTTCTTTTTCTTTTGTAGTCGGGTCGTCTTCTACTGTTGGAATTGTAACAGGTATTTCTAAAGAAATATTAAAATAATCTTCATTTTCTTTTTGATTAGTACCTTGACCTATGTATATAAATTTATTATTTAAAACTCTTTGTTGTTGTTTTTCTTTAGCTGTGACAGGAGGCATTGATTTTATTATAGTACTACTTTTAAGCTCATCAATACTGTTTGCTCTAATATTACCGTAGTAATTTGTTAAATCAAGTGTAGCTTTTGCTATGTCTTTTTCTTGTTGTAAAACTATTCCTTCAACTCTTTCTGCTGCAACTTGTAATTTTATTTTTTCTGCATTCCTACTAACTAAATTACCGTCTGCATCTTTTTCAGTTTTAAAAATTCTATTAAAATAAGAAGTAAGTAAATTCTTTTTAGTAGGGTCATCTTCTACTTCAGCTAAAGCAGCTTTAAAAGCGTCCTTAACGGGTTGAGTAAATTCAACTTTATTCATAGTAGCTCTTTTATCTTGACCTATAATTTCCATTTCTTTTCTTTTTAACTCAATGTCTGCTTTTAAACTTTCATCCATAGCGTCTCTATCTTTTTGAGTTACGTTATCTGAAAATCTAGTTTCCCAAGTAAAGTTTTTACCAGCGTTTGCAGTGGTATAGTTTATATCAGAAATAGCTTCTTTATTTAAAAATTTATCTCCGTTTCTTTCCCACTCTTTGTATCTTTTTCTATTAACATCAAAATCTTCATAGGACGCTACAGTACTTTCCATAATGTCTCCAAATTTATCTCTAACATCATTAGCTCCATTAATAACTCCCTGCTTTAAATCTATAGCAGCTTGACTTACAGAGGTTTCTAATATAGAACCTAGTATGGTTTTAAATATTTTTTTCTTATCTGGCTTACCTTTTTTTGCTAATAAAGCACCAGCAACATTTCCAAATTGTGAATTTTTATAATAATCTTCTTGAGCCATTATTCTTCTCCCCCGCTTAATATGCTTCTAATTTCAGAGCCTTTACTTTTAACTTCTTCTAAAACTTCTTTTGGAACAACATTAGTAGACGAAACAAATTTAATATCTTTTTCTGAAACTCCATTTTTTATTTGCGTAAATACGTTTTCAAACTGTTTTAATTTAATTTTATTTTCTTCTTCTTCGTCTTCATTATCTAATTCGTCTAAATCATTACCTTCAATATTATATTTTATATTAGCTTCTTCTCCTATAGCCATTATTAAATACATAACAGGTTCAACTAACATTAACATTACATCTGGATTAATTTTACCTTCGTTAAATTTAGAATATAAAACAGCTACTCCTAAATCAGCAACAGCTGCTCCTTTTGATAAAGCTAATACAATACTTTTAACAGGGTCTGGTTGCATGATAGAACTAACAACATCATCTAAAGCTTCTCTAGGATTAGAAAACTCTGCAGGTTTTTCCCATGGATAAGGGCTGTCGGGGCTATTCATTAAAGACTGACCAGCTATAGGTGCTCCTTTATTTGAAAGACTTACAAGTTCTTCTAAATTTTCTTGGTTAAATTTAGACTCTCCTCTAATTTTTTTATTGCTGTTAGTGGGTGCTATTTCTTCTATATCATAACCTGCGTCTAAAGCATCTATTATAACTTGTCCAGATGCGTCACTAAGATTATCAGAAATAATAGGCTTTGCACTTCTTTTAGTTGCTGTCATTATTCCGGCACTCCTACAGTAGCTTGATTATATAAACTTGAACCTGCTGCAAAGCTTGGTTCAGCTGTCCCATATGTCATATTATTGTAAATGCTTCCTACATCTATACCTCGTTCAACAGCATAAATTCGTAAATTTTCGTTGCTAGAAGCTCCTTCTGTTCTAAGGTTAGAACCGTAACCTCCAGTTGAGCCGTCTCCAAAAGCTGATTCTGTAGCATATCCTACTGCAAGTGAACTAACTACATTAGTTCCTACTTTACCTGCAAAGTCTCTAGCCCTTGAAGCCATTGTAGGTTTATCCTCGACGGAACCATCTATGGTAGTAGTAGGTGTTGGTTGATTACCAGCGTAAGCAGTACCACTAAAAGGAGCTGCTGCAGCTTGTCCGCCCGTAGGTACATTTCCAGCACCGGTAGAAACTAAAGGACTTCCGGTTGCAGATATTTTTCCTGGACCAGCTTGTAAAAGAGGTTTACCTTGAAATAAATTAACACCTACTCTAGCAGTACTTCCTAAAGCACCACCAACTGCACCAAATGGTTTAGCAATTGTTTTAGTAAGAAAGTTTCCTGTAGCTTGAGCAGCTTGTCCAAGTGTAGTAGTAGCCCCAGTAAACAAAGTACCGCCTAATACTTTAGCACTTGTGTTCATCATAAATGTTCCAAGTTGTGTTGTGGCTAGTGCACCACCACTGCCAAACGCTGTGAGAGCTGCACCCCCTGTGACTACAATTGCTGCAGCAATAACTAAAGCTTTAAGCAACTTACTTTTTTTTATTTTTTTTACAACTTTACTTACGTTTTTAAATTGTTTTTTAGTAAAACTAACTACCTTTTTTATATTTTTCTTTACAAAGCCTGTAACTTTTTTGAATGCTTTTTTTATACTTTTAAATAATCCCATTTTTTTATCCTAATAAACTCGCAATTAAATCTTTAATGTCATTTACACTACTTCCATATCTGTCAGGGTCTGAAGCTAGTGCAGTATTTACAAGTTGCGATATCCTGTTTTTTTCATTTTCTCCTTCTCTAAAATCATAATCAGCTTGGTCTCTAAGTTCTTGCCACATAAACGCCATACCTGTTTGAGACATTGCAAAAGAATTTTGTGCGTTCTGTGAATTGATTTGATTTTGCATTGCAGTATTTGCAGTATTAACATTTCTTCTCCACTGAGTATTAGACTGTTCTACAACCGCTATGTTTTGTGCGTTCCATTGATTTCTTGCAAAGTCTTGATTGGCATTAAACTGGTCTACCTGAGTAGATAACTGAGTGTTAAACTTTTCAACGTCAGCAGCTCTACCAGCGTCTCTAGCAGCAGCAGCGTTAGTCTGTGAATCATTAAACTGTGACATTGCATTCTGTTGAGTCTTATTATACTGGTCTGTTTGTGCAGCCATACCAGCCATAAACTGGTCTGTCTGTTGTTGATTAGCAGCATTAAACTGTTGAGAAGCATTAGTAGCAGATTGGTCTGATAACAATCTTTGTTGTGCCTGTTGACTTCTCATCATGTTAGATTGTTGCTCATTATTAAGATTAGCCATATCCATAGCTAAGAAGTTTTGAGCATTAGTAACTGCTAGTCTTTCTCTTGTAGATAAGTTTGCTATGTCCATTGAAGCCATAGCTGTAGCATTTTGCATAATAGACTGTTGTTCTGCGTTCATATCTGTAATAGCTACTGTCTGCATAAACTTACTATTAGCTAACTCTGTTTGTTGAGCAGCACTAAACTTTGTCAAGTCCATGTTAGCTTTAGTAGTAGCGTTCTGTATAGCTGATTGTTGGTCTACGTTAAGCTGTGCTAATCCCATTTGTTGTGCTAACTGAGCTTGTAACTGATTAGTTTGCATAGTCTTATTAAGATTTGCAAGTTCTACTTTTTCATCGTTGCTTAAAGTTTCACTAGCTGCTAAGTTACGAGAAGATAAATTAGCTAACCTCATCTGTTGGTCGTTGCTAAGATTTGCAAGTTCCATTTGTTGCTTGAACCCAGCATTCTTAGATAAGAAGTCTGCAGCAACTTGCATCTCTGCTATCTTTTCTTGATTTTCTGCAGATTGATTAGCACCTTGAACATTAGCATCTATTTGAAGCTCTGCCATGTTAAGCTGTTGCTCACTGCCAAGATTAGCCATATTAGCTTGTTGTTGGTTTTGAGACTTAATAACAGCAGCTTGTTGCTGATTGTTTAGGTTCTGTGTTCTTGTTTGTTGTTGCAGTTGTGCAGAAGTCATTACAGCATCTTGTGTAAATTGACTTTGCATAGTCTTCATTTGTTGAGACATTTGTGCAGTTTGACTTGCAGCACCTTGACGGTTTGCTAAGTTCTGTAATCTTAATTGTTGTTCTTGATTAGCTTGTTGTAAGTTTGCTTGTTGTTCATTACTTAAGTTCTGAGCTGCTCTAGTTTGTAAAGCTGTAGCATTACTTTGAGCCATTGGCATAGCTGATTGAATAATAGCATTAAATAAAGAGTCTCTGCCTACAGTAGAAACACTAAGACCTCTTTGAGCCATACCAGCATTAACAGCATCTACAGCTGGTCTAGCCCATGCAGGAATTGTACCGTCTTCCATACCACCTAGTAAGGATTCCATTTGTGAAGATACTAAAGCCTCTGTAGGTAGTGCAGCAATAGCAGCATTAACTTCTACAGTGTTCTCATCTACTTGAGCAATCATAACTGCTGGGTCTTCTACAATAGAAGCAGCAATATCAGGTGGTAAATTACCAACCTGTGCTATCATATCTGCAGCTTCACCTTGAGCTGCTTTACCTTTAACTGCTCTTTGTTTAGCAGCTTCATAACCAACAGTGTCTACTATCTTAGCAGCTTGTCCATCTGTAGCAGGAACACCGGTAATTGTTTCTCTTTCTTGTCTTTCAGCATCTGGAGTAGCAGCAACAGTTGTGTCTTCACCTTCTACTTCATCTACTAAATAAGTTCCTGTTAAAACATCATCAACAGTTTTAGCTTTAGCAGCTTCTGCTTTAACAGTATCAACAGTAGCAGAAGTAACTCCGCCTGTTATAGTTCCTTGTATATCTCCAATAGGTCCTTGAGTAACAGTACCGGTAGCCTTTTTTACTTCTACATTTGTGTCTGATACTGTGTCTGCTGTGTATCCTCTACCTTCTAAATCTTGTCCAATAGTTTTATCAGCTTGTGCAGCTGTTGAAGTTGCTACAGCTTCTTTAGGCTGGTCTTTAGCCTGTAGGTCAGTCCTAGCTTTAGTAACTGGGTCCATTGTGGTTGTTTGTTGAGCAACTCCTTCTTCTATTTTAACTGCATCTGGAATCTTAGCAGCGTCTGGAACTTCACCTCTTGCAGCAGCTTCTGCAGAATCTCTTGCAGCTTTTTGTTGTCTAGTTTTTTCAGCTTCTGCAGCTTCTTTTGCAGCTTTTTCAGCAGCTAAAGCATCTGCTGCAGCTTTTTCAGCTGCTTCTCTTAAAGCTTTTTGTTCAGGAGTTTCTCCGGGAGTACCTGTAGGGTCAGAACTACCGCCTTGACCAGCACCACCACCGCCATTACCACCACCAGAACTATGTCCTTGATTGTACATAACCATAGCAGCTTGATATGCTGCATTTGCTTCTGCACCCGGACCAAATCTATCAGAAAATTCTGACATAGTAGGTTTCCCACCATGTTCTAGTTTAACTCTACTACCTTTAGACATGTCTACTCTACCGCCAGTAACATAATTTTTTTTATATTTCTTTAATTTTTTATTATTTTCTTTATTCATTTATAAATACCTTTATGTATATTTTACTTGACTTCGAAGAGTTTGTCAAGCTTTTCTCCGATTTTATCCATTCTATCCATGAGGATTCCCATGTCATCTTTAAGTTCTGTTTTGGTTACGTACTCTCTTGCAATCTCTTCACGAGTTTTATTTAAAAGAATGTCAAGGCGTTTAGCCTCTTGTGTGTTTTGTTTGATGCTTAATAAAACTGGAGCTAGTACCAAAGTTATAAAGATATTCCAAAATAAATAAGGTGTTAGTTCCATGATGTGTTTTATCCTATAGTTTTTGTGACGCTTGTTGGTGTGATTTGTAAAGCTATATTAGCGTCTAAAGCTTCTTTCTTAGCTGTAACATCGTCAGCTCCAAAAGTACCTTCAACCCAGCCTTGTACATTAGAAGCAGATAAGTCTGCAAAAGCTGTAAAGCTTGAGATGTCTGAAGTATCTAAACTACAAGTACCGTATACAGAAGATGTATAAGCGTTTCCATCTGCATCATTGTTAGCATCATCTGTTGCTATTAATCTCCAATGCACGTTATGTACTACGTCTGCATTACCATCTAGTGTTGGGTATGTATCAACCGTTGACACGTTCCAAGTATATCCTATTGCCATAATTATTTTCCTTTGTGTTTAGCCTTCTAACGCTTCTATTCTTGTTGTTAAGTTTGCTAATGCAGTTTGTATATCTGCAATAACATTTTGGTGTACATGGTCATCCATATTAGAATTTTCAGTATAGACTAATTTTTCACCTACTAAGTCTTCTACTTTTCTAATTACTTTAGCCATGTCAACATTAATACCTTGCATTTCATCATTATTGTCTGGGTTAGGTCTTTGTGACCAATAAGTCCAAGCTAATTCTTCTGAAGGTCCTTCGTCAATTAATTCCCAATTATGTGGTGTAATCTGTGTATTGTTGTGGTCATGGTCTACAGCATATAACTCGCCACCTCTATTCTGTAAAGCTGTAGCGTTTGTTAGTCCTTGTGTTATACCACCTTGCTCAGACGGACCAATTACTAAAGCCCTTGCTGTTCTTGGATTTCCTGATTGTGGTGTTTCAGAAGTATTAAATTTAACAACGCCACCACTTGCTCTAATTCTTAAAGGTGTTTCTTGTGTGTCATTAATAGCAGTTCTAAATTCAAAACCTATTCCATGAGATGCTTGTGTTGCACTGTTTCCTTCCATAATTGCTACAATTTGTGCTTTTG
>Ga0307984_1000835_pt1 | contig 13195 bp, 10 predicted proteins | sample EllFjometageno78_FD_203169 | JGI IMG/M metagenome (GOLD analysis project Ga0307984, IMG submission 203169) | Marine microbial communities from Ellis Fjord, Antarctic Ocean - #78 | ecosystem: Environmental > Aquatic > Marine > Unclassified | place: Southern Ocean | collected 2014-10-09
CAATTCCTGTATTTACATCATGGGGTGTACTGATGCAGGTTCATGTAATTATGACTCTTTAGCTACAATGAACGATTTCTCATGTGACTATAGCTGTATCGGTTGTACAGATGTTGAAGCATTAAACTATGTTGGGGACAGCATTACAATTGACGATGGTTCTTGTCTTTACTGTACAGAAGAATACCAAACTATTTCTGTCAGTTACGACACCTTAATTAACAACTCCGTTTTCTTTGCGATAGACAGTTTAGACATCTCTTTTAATGAAGTCATTGGAGGACCATTAAGTCAAGGAATTTGTATTCCTGATGGATGCTACACATTGACAATGTTTGCTTCATGTGACATTACTGATGTTTGGCATGGAAACACCTTCACGATTGGGGATTTCTCATATACATTAGAAACTGAATTTGCAACAGTAGACTTTTATATAGGTGATTTCGATTGTAATGGGAATTGTGTGTCTGTTGGAGACTCTTGTGATGATGAAAACCCAAACACATTAGATGATGAGATTCAAGAAGACTGTGTGTGTTCTGGCACACCCATTTCTACAGTTGATGAGTTAGAGGCTCGATCAGTGCTTATTTACCCTAATCCGTCATCTAACAACCTGACAGTAGACTTAGGTGATTTGAATGGGGTTAATACAACTATTAAGCTCTATGATGCATCAAGCAAACTTCTATTTGAGAAGCACTCATCATCAACACTCATAATAGATGTTTCTGGCTTTGCCAAAGGAATCTATTCGCTTGAGCTCTCAACTGATGAACAAGTCTTGAGGAGTCAAGTAATTGTTGAATAAACTAAACTCATATACATGAGACTCCTATTTACTGCTTTAGCTTGTTTGATTAGTATGAGTATGTTAGGACAAACAAAAACTTTTGACATTGAACACTGCATAGCAAAAAATTACATATCTCTTAATAAGATTAATCCAGAAAACATTTATAAAAATCGTAGACAGATAAAAACAACCTGTTCTAAAGAAGATTTTATGGTTAAACTAAATCAATATAATTTAACCTGCATTCAAATTCTAGTAGATCATTTTTATTGTGACATCTGTTTTAATGCAAATGAAAATAGTATAACATCTTATGACGGAAGAGAAATTTATTTTCGAAATAAATTACCATTAGAAATAACTAATGAATGTCTTTCTCTAATTTCAAACATGAGGATGGGTTCAATTGAGTACACAAAATTTATACATTTTCAAAATAGATAATTCTTTAACTGCGCTACTCAATGTTGATACGCACGTTTATTGGTCAGACTGACCTTGAATAGTCACAAGTTTCTTAGTGGCAACAAAGCAAATTGATATAAATTTAGAGCCTAAAACCATAGACATGAAACTTCTATTTACCTCTCTTATTTGCTTATTTCTTTCTTTCAGTTTCTTTGGACAAAGTCCTTGCAATAATGATGGAATAGAGGTCGTGTCATCTAACTACACATACTCTCCCACAGATTTATCTGTTGAAGTTGGCACTCTTGTTACTTGGTCAAACACTGATGGTTACCATAATGTAAATGGTGACATTAACACACTAACAGGAGAGCCTTTTGGTAATCCAGAAGTGTTCTTTATTGATGCAGTAAGCGGTGATGAAACTGGAGTGTGTATAGGCTCTCACGTCTTCAACGTGGCAGGTATATACTCTTACGATTGTTCTATCGGAAACCATGCAACACAAGGGATGGTCGGTACTATCACAGTAGGAACAGGAGGATGTATTTCTGAAGTAGCATTGAATTACAATGAGGCGGCAGAATTCGATGATGGTTCTTGTGAATACATCATAGATGGCTGCACAAATGAACTAGCCTGCAATTACAACCCTGACGCAACAGATGATGATGGGACTTGTATCATTGATATCGATTGCTCAGGAATCTGTGGTGGAAACTCTTTCATAGATGATTGTGGAGAATGTAATGCAACCTCGGTAGTATCAGCTGGATTATCATATCCAGTTTCAGTGACTGAGAACTGTGGGGTTTATCCAATAAGCCCGATGTATGTAATTTCTGTAACCGCTGTAATAGGAGCGTCATCCTTTGAAACATCAGATGCTTGGATTTATCTACTAGACGCGTCTGGGACTACTTTAGGAAGTGTACATGCAAATCCATCAAATTATCAGAATACAAGTGTAACAGTAGACTTTGAAATTCCAATTTATGTGAGTCAACTTCAACTATGTTCATGGTGGAATCCAGCATCGTTAATTTCCTTTGAATTAACAGGAGCAGAGGGTTGTGTAATTGATCCTGGATGCACAAATGAATTAGCCTGCAATTATAACCCTGACGCAACTGATGATGATGGCTTATGTGAGTATCCAGAGGATGGCTACGATTGTTTAGGGAATTGTATCATTGATATCGATTGCTCAGGAATTTGTGGTGGAAACTCTTTCATAGATAATTGTGGAGAATGTAATGCAACCTCGGTAGTATCAGCTGGATTATCATATCCAGTTTCAGTGACTGAGAACTGTGGGGTTTATCCAATAACCCCGATGTATGTAATTTCTGTAACCGCTGTAATAGGAGCGTCATCCTTAGCACCATCAGATGCTTGGATTTATCTACTAGACGCATCTGGGACTACTTTAGGAAGCGTACATGCAAATCCATCAAATTATCAGAATACAAGTGTAACAGTAGACTTTGAAACTCCAATTTATGTGAGTCAACTTCAACTATGTTCATGGTGGAATCCAGCATCGTTAATTTCCTTTGAATTAACAGGAGCAGAGGGTTGTGTAATTGATCCTGGCTGCACAAATGAACTAGCCTGCAATTACAACCCTGACGCAACTGATGATGATGGCTTATGTGAGTATCCAGAGGATGGCTACGATTGTTTAGGGAATTGTATCATTGATATCGATTGCTCAGGAATCTGTGGTGGAAACTCTTTCATAGATGATTGTGAAGAATGTAATGCAACCTCGATAGTATCAGCTGGATTATCATATCCCGTTTCATTGACTGATCAGTGTGAGATTTATTCAATAACCCCGATGTATGTAATTTCTGTAACCGCTGTAATAGGAGCGTCAACCAATACCTCATCAAATGTTTGGATTTATCTACAAAACTCGACTCCGCTTAATTTAGGAAGCGTAAGTGCAACTCCATATAATTTTGAGATTACCACTGTTACAGTGGACTTTGAAACTCCAATTTATGTGAGTCAACTTCAACTATGTTCTTGGTGGAATCCCGCATCGTTAATTTCCTTAGAATTAACGGGAGCAGAGGGTTGTGTAATTGATCCTGGATGCACAGACATGCAAGCGTGTAATTATAATCAAGAAGCGAACTTGAATGATGATTCATGCGTGTATGATGGTGATGACTGTGATGATGGAAGTGAGTTCACAGAAAATGATACCTATACAACAGAGTGTGAATGCTTAGGTGATGAGATTGAAACATGTGAGGATGGAATTCAAAATCAAGACGAAACAGGTGTTGATTGTGGAGGCGCTTTTTGTGATGCGTGTCCGCCGCCACCTTGTTACGGAACATTCGTTACTCTAACGCTTTACGATCAGTATAGTGATGGAGGAGGTGCCGTTTCTGTTAACGGGGAGGATTTCCTTGTGAATACGGGAACAAACGCTAACCCAACTTCTGCCACTTATTGTGTTGATCTAGAAACTTGTATTGAGGTTGTATATGCGGCTAATGACAATTGGCCTGATGAGAATTCCTGGGAAATCACCGATGCGACAACTGACGAGCTATTAGCTTCTGGTGGTAATGCCAGTGCAACATTTGGTTATTGTGTTCCCGGATGTTCAGACATGCAAGCGTGTAATTATAATCAAGAAGCGAACTTTAATGATGATTCATGCGTGTATGATGGTGATGATTGTGATGATGGAAATGAGTTCACAGAAAATGATACCTTCACAACAGAGTGTGAATGCTTAGGTGATGAGATTGAAATAGTGCCTGGATGTACTTATAAAACAGCTTGCAACTTCAACCCAGAAGCAAATCAAAATGACATGTCTTGCATTTTCCCAGGTGATGATTGTGATGACAATGATGAGTCTACTGACAATGACATCTTCAATGACGGATGTGAGTGTGAAGGTGAAGCATTACAGGTTGGATGTACTTATGAAGCTGCGTGCAACTATGACCCCGAAGCTGAGTTTGACAACAATACTTGCTTGTTTGTTGGTGACCCATGTGATGATGAAGACGTAAACACAGAAGATGATGAGATTCAAGAAGACTGTGAGTGTACTGGAACACCCATTTCTACAGTTGATGAATTAGAGGCTTTATCAGTGCTCATTTACCCCAATCCAACATCTAACAACCTGACAATAGACTTAGGTGATTTGAATGGGGTCAATACAACCATTAAGCTCTATGATGCATCAAGCAAACTTCTATTTGAGAAGCACTCATCATCAACTCTAATGATTGATGTTTCTGGCTTTGCGAAAGGCATGTATTCACTTGAGCTCTCAACTGATGAACAAGTGCTGAGGAGTCAAGTGATTATTGACTAATTACTAAGCCGCTATCTGCTTCAAAGCCTCTCTAATCTTCTCTGAGGCTTTTGATGAAGTCTCAAGCTTGTCAATGTTCAAATAGGTCTTTAGAGCACACTCAGATTCATGTCTAGTTAATGAGATTAGTTCATTGACTGAAAGCACTTCAAGGGAGTGTATATATGAAGCACTGACCTTAAAATACGCTCAATAGCGTATTGCTTTGAGGTTAGTTTTTGATGTAAACTTGAGGCTAAAATCAAAGACATGAGACTATTTATTACTGCTTTAGCTTGTTTGATTACTGTTTCTGGAATTTCACAGTATAATATATGTGACTCTATTTCTGTTTCAATCGTCAACTCAACTGAAACCGATATCACATTACAAACTAACATACCAGATTTAGCAGGGGTCCTGTCAACAGAATTTCAATTCTTCCTTTTCCTGGATGGAATTGTTATTGATAATCAAGTGAATTCATCTCCGACTTTTCAAAATATTTATACTACAAATACACTAGAACTTTGTCTAACAACGGTAATTGATGTAGGAGGGAATACACCAATAACTTGCGATGAGTGTTATATTCTTGAATATATATTAGATCAAGGAGTCTGGAATTTATTGTCGATGGAGGTAACTTCTGTTGAAGGGGGTAAACTAGAAAACCTATCCGTGCAAGCCTATCCTAACCCAGCATCTAACAACTTAACAATAGACTTAGGTAATTTAACAGGCTTAAACATAACTATTAAACTCTATGATTCATCAAGTAAACTAGTCTTTGAGAAGCAAGCAACTTCAACTCTAATGATTGATGTTTCTGGTTATGCTAAAGGATTATATACGCTAGAGCTGGCAACGGATGAACAAGTCTTGAGAAGTCAAGTGATTATTGAGTAACTTAGATAAAAATAAAACTATTTATGAAATCACGATTACTACTTATTGCTTTATTGGCTTCGTTTAGTTCTTGTAAAAAAGAATATATTTGTGTATGCGGAACTGATGGAAGCGGACCTTACGTATACACTATTAGTGCAAATAATCTTGATGATGCGATTATGGAGTGTTCACCTCCAGGATCTGATTGCGAAATAGTCGAAGAATAACAACACCTAAAAGCAAAATATAAGAACAAGGGTAGGCTCGCGTGTAAAGCTGTCCAAATCTAGAAGTTAGCGCTATTCCAACTCTACAACAATTTCATTTTTACGAAATAAAACTTCATACGGAGGATTGTATCCCAAAACCAAGAATTTATTCGCATGTCGAATTCCCTCTTGATCCAACAACCTGACCAACTCTAACTTGAACTTCTCTATTTTTTGATTGTTTGCCCATCCACGAAAAGATATCGCAGCCATTTTTCTTTCTGGAATTTCTATGAACTTAATGTTAGAGTTTACTGGTTTTGGCATGTCTTCTTTTGAATTTTTTCCAGGAACTAAAAACATCATCGTTGTTTCATCTGCTTCTAAAGTCATAGCCACTGGAGAAGTCATTGAAATTTGTTCTTCCCTTTCATTCTTGCCAAAAATATACCCTCCTAAAATAGAAAAGCCTTTGCTAGATGCTTGTTTATAATCATCGGTATCTAGTTCTACAGATGTAAATAAACTTGCTTCATATTTTCTAATTTCAAAACCTGGATGTTCTTTTATGATGACATACTTATACTCTTCGATGTCGTGGCTGCTCTTGTAGAACAACAATTGGCTCCCTAAAAAGAGTAGAAAGATGACACTTAAAATGATTAACAATAGTTTCATACACAGTTGGTTTTTTTTTGAAAAATAGATTTTCATAACAAATGTATTGACTAATCGGAGGAATACATCTAGGTACATGTGAGAGTGTATTTAACCAGTGTGGTCATTTGGCTCACTCATCTAATAAATTGCAAGTATGAAATCACGATTACTACTTATAGTTTTATCTTTTCTAATTACCGTATCTGCAATTTCTATGACCGGAATGTAAAAGTTCTAATATTAGAAGCAACATATGCTTAACTCTTAGCCTTATCGGTATATTTAAATTGACCGGAACTGCTCTATTCATCTTGGACTAGTGGACTGTTCAGTAAAAGATGTGGCTCTTGACCTTGTTCCCGTGTGAAGGTGATTACAGTCGTTTCAGGAACTTGAATACCTGCGATGATCGTGAGGTTCGAACTTGAATGATATACAAGCCTGTCTGCAGCCCCGAAACATCAATGGAGGTGAGATTAAGGGTGTGTCCGGAATGGCACAACTTGCCGTGAATGTCAAAGACCTCCCAGGTTGATTTGCCGAAAGACAGTCCAGTAAACCACAGTTTTTCTCGTGCAGGATTCGGGTAGACAGTGGGTTGTTCGACCGCCAGATCCGACGTACCCAGACTTGAATCCCATGTTAAAGAAGCAAGGACGGCTTGTGAAGCGGTCACCTTGCCGTGTCCCCAAACGTCGTCTCCAGCAGCAGGTAGTATTCCTGTGTCGTCGTCTTCGCGGGCTGTCGATTCCAGGATGGAACGGATGTCAGCTGGTGTCAGCTCGGGATTCGCTTCCAACATCAACGCAACCACGCCAGCTACAGCGGGACTGCTCATGCTCGTGCCGGAGAGCTTCGCAAATTCGTATTCTGTCCCATCGAACTCAACAACGTTGGTGATGCTGTAACCGCCGTCTCGGAAGGAGCTCAAAGAAGATTCTACGTTTACGCCCGGGGCGGAGACATTGGGTTTGAGCCGTTCGTCCAGGGTAGGTCCGTAGGTGGAGAAGCTGGCCAAAGTGCCGCCCACTTCCGTCCCCACGGGGTTCAGGTATTCTGAAGCATAAGCCCCCACAGCGATGACGCTGTGGCCGCAGGCGGGTTGTTGAATGCCGTAGTACGGATCACCACCAAGCCAACCCGATTGGAAGGCTTGGAAATCCTGCCCCCAGTTGCCAACATCATTGGTTAAGTGCGTGTGATTCCAGGCATGCACACGACCGCTTTCACCGGTCACTTGCATCGCCACGGCGACGTTGGCGCTCCCTTTGTGAATACGCATCTGCATGAACGGTCGGCCGTTGGCCGGGTGAGATGACTCCAAGACCACGTCGTAAACGATGGTATCGTTGTTGACCACCTCAATGGTATCCAGCATCAAAAGACCGTCGGCAGTGCTGTACATCGGACTTTCGCCAACAACTGTGGATAAGCCGATGGTCAGCAGGAATCCCATTTCAAATGACTCACCCACCTCGCCCCACAACGTGAGATTCTGACCCCAGGCGTTGGGGTTGGCAGTCAGTGGGTAAAATTTTACCCGGGAGCGGATGGTATCCCCCGGTGTTTCAAAGGTATGGTCAAGGTGAAAGTCCACGTTGCCGTTGTTGCCATTTGAACTCACAAACACGACACCCTCGTCGGACATTGCGTCGATGAATTGGTTGCTCAGCGCACTGCCGTCCGGCGTCCCCCATTGTGGCAAGCCCCAGCTGTTGTTGATGACCAATCGTTTCCCGTCGGCTTCCGCTATGCTTTGCATCCAATCATAGGCATCCAACGCGGAGGATTCATCCACCATCAGTGTGGCGAACAAGAATTCGGCTGCAGGTGCCATACCTTTCAATCCAATCCCAGCTCCACTGCCCCCTGCAATACCAGCTACATGGGTTCCGTGTGTAGAATATCCGTAGACGTTGGATGTGTCGCTTCCCAACAATTGGATGTCCATTGGGGATTCTGCCACTGTGCCGTACCCGTAATCACTGGGCGTTGGCCCAGCTTGACGGAATTGGTCCCACACCGCGCGGATACGCGAGGTCGAGAGGGTGGTGTCGCGAAACATTGGATGTGTGTAATCGAAGCCCCAATCGAGCACGCCGATGAGCACACCTTCGCCATGATATGGTTGCGGAAGGTTGAATCCCGCATGCACACTGTCAACCCGTGTTCCGTAGCGGGCTTTGTTGACATCAGGCACCGCTCGGGAGGCCAATTCCACAAGGTCCATGGGGGTTTGCCACAAGGCATGGAGTGCGTATGCATCCACACGAAACGAGGCAATTCCTTGTCGACATGCCCCTGCGTTTACAGCTTCTTCATCCGCCGCCCAAGTGCGCCATTCGGCTTCAGTAACGCCTTCGGTCAGCCGTCCCAAGAATCCCACTGTAGCTTGGCCGTGTACTTCGGCTACGGGATAAGCTCCGGCAGCTTGCACCAGGTTTTTGGGGTCGTCGTTTTCGGCGACAAGAGCGTTCAATTCTGAAAGGGCTTGGAGGTCCACTTGGGCCATGTTTTGCGCAGAACTCCATCCAGCAATGAACACAAAGAACCAGAGAAGATAAAGTCGAAATTTCATACTGCTAATTTAGCGAAGCAGCAATTAATTCTTGATTTCTGATCGAAAGAGTTCTGCAGGACCAGAATCCACCCCCATTTGGCACAACAATGGGAACAACAAGTGTTAGTAACCGTCTGTAATGCTTGATTCTATTGAGGGGTGTGTAGCCCCCTACGGGCTACAACTGAATTTTATAAAACCCTGTTATCATTGAGATAGCGGGGTTTTGTTTTTTCACTGTGCCTATCCTTGTGCTTACATTTTGTTTATAAGTGACTTAACCCTCACCAAGAAAGGACATAGGTTTAGGTGGGTGAGAGGTTAAAAAGTGACTAAACACAGACCTTCAGTTTTAATCCCGGACGCAGCGAGCTGAGAAACCGTGGTCTCTATTGAAGTTTATACCGTAGATACCCCTTGAGTCCAAGCGGAGCGAATACAGCAATGACTGGTGCCGGGACGTTGATGTCGACCACCAGTAACCCTGATTTTCCACTGGCACACTGTCGAAGAAAATGCTTTTACCCCAAATAAGGCCAATACCCCTGCCGCCGCCTGCAAAAGCTGTAAAACCACTCGAATTAGTCGCTCCTGAATTAGGATAGTTCCAATGGTCATAATCTGCTTCTTTCATCTTCCCTCCGGCTACACTCTTTCCGCCTAAGAAGTCAATGAGTTGAGTGAATTCTCCATCTGATGGGATATGCCAACCGCTTGGACAAATATCTTCTGTCATCACCGCAGGCCAATTGTAGAGAACTCCATAGGTGTCGTAGTTAGTTGTGGCCGATGTATACCCCCCTGTCTTTGTATCCCAAGCTTTAGCCGCTGTGACATCGGTGCCTTCGTAGCCATAGACGTAGTAGTATGGGGCGTTTGTAGAAGAAGCACTTGAAGGTGATACCTCAGGGAGGTAACGACAGTTCTCACTGAACCAACACTGGTCGCCGATTAAGACTGTAGAATAGTCGTAGCCTTTGTGTGCAACCAGGTTGCCGCAATTAGCAGGTTTCGATTCGTTTACAGGAGTCGGCAGGTTACATCCATAGCTAAGAACAACAGGGATAATATTAAAAGTGTAACTAAATATCTCATAGTTGAAGTTTAGACATACAAGATACAGCTATTCTGAGGTATAACTATAACGGGTATTTCACAGATATTAAGAAGATGTTGAAAACAAATCCTTGAAAAAGGCCAAAAACGTGAAACAGAATTAAAGTTTCCATTCTTATAGGTGAAGGGGAGTGTTCATCGAATTTCTTCCTAATCCCTACTTAATAAATACATTTGTTTGGTTTAAAACAAAAAACAAAAAATATAAAAAAGAGGTTATTAAGGAAGTAAATCAAATGCTTGAAAGTATACAATTGTGTGGTGTATGTAAAGATATTTATTCTCTTATGGGCTATACAGAGACCATTCCACGTTCTATTGCTTCCGACTTTACTCAGTATGTAGATGCGATCAGGACTATGAATGTTACTTCTTTAACAAATTTTATTTACCCTGGATTATTTAATGTTATCTCGGAAGATGATTTTGTCGCGACACTCGATTTTGAAATAGACCAGATGAATATCTCCACTCCATATTTGCGTAATTATGATTTGATTAATTATGAAGGAGATGAAGAGTATTATGTTTTAGATTATTCATATAGAATTGAAATTGCAGAGAATCCGGATTTTAATACTGATTTTGAAGGTAAATTAGTAGCATACCGACAAAACAGTCAGTCATTAGATTTATTGCTGTTGCTTTCCGTTTTCGGTTCTGCTTGCGAATAACTCTTTATAATTTATCAGAGAAAATTTTAGTTGCCAAACGGGGCATCGCTCGCTGACTCAATTCTTTCCAAGTCAATACTTCGCCTCCGACTTCAGAAGCGTAAACTTCCATTGCTGCTTTGTTGGGGGCCTTCCATCCTTGAATTGTAGCCTCGATTCTACGGTGAGTTAAGAGGTGAGTGACCGGATTCATGAGTTCGCCAAGCGATTGAAAATTAGAGGGAGGAGGCGTTTCCGGAAAGGCCCAAAGCTTCGCCCATACTCCGGTTTCTGGACGCTGAATGGCGATAGTAAAATTTTCAAAACGTATGATATGCCAAGTTAATTCCCAGCGTATGGCTTTCTTTTTAGGTTGCTTGGTTGGAAGGATTCCCCACATGTCAGGTTGGTTTGCTGAAGCACAACTGGTCGAAAGGGGACAGCTCTCGCACCGTGGGTTTCTGGGTGCGCAGACCAATGCCCCCAATTCCATCACTGCTTGGTTGTGGTTTCCCGGGGCGTTATGGTCCAGCCATGCATCTGCCACCGCTTGCACTGCTTGTGCCCCTGTTTTTCCATCCACGGGATCTTTAATGCCTACCCAACGTGAGATCACCCTTTGAACGTTGCCATCTACTGCGGCGACTGCTTCTCCTAGACCGATGGAGGCGATAGCGGCTGCAGTATAAGGGCCGACGCCAGGCAATTTGAGCCAATCTACATATGACTTAGGGAAATCTCCTGCGGCTTCAATGGCTCTTGCTGCTTTGTGAAGATGTGTCGCCCGTCGGTAGTAGCCCAACCCCTCCCAAGCCTTAAGCACTTCGTCTTCAGAGGCACGTGCCAAATGGCTAACCGTTGGAAAGAGATTCATAAAAAGATGCCACTTGGGAATGCCTGTTTCCACACGGGTTTGTTGCAACAAAATTTCACTCAACCACGTTCCGTACAGTGAGGTTTTGAGTCGCCATGGAAGGTCTCGAGCGTGGTTAGAATACCATGATCTCAAACCTTTTCTGGCTAGAAGTATGTTGTTGGGGTTGGTCATGTAAGCTTCATTATATTGCTAATTTAGTTACAATAAAACTCCCCAATATTTGACCACTCACTTAATATCAAGTACCTTTAATTGGTTCAGTGAATTTAACCAAATAGGTTAATTAGAATTGAAAAATTAATTTAATTGATAAAATGAAATTTAATAGATATAAAAATATTTTGAGTGCAGATATAGCTGGTTTAGAGAATGAGGTTAATACATTAATATCAAAAGGTTGTAAGCCATTGGGAGGAATTTCTATTACTGTTGCTGATAGAAATATTGTTTATGCTCAAACTGTTGTAGTTGAAGATGAATCAAATAATTCATTAGGTGAATTTAGTTCTGAGCCAGGTTATCTATCTGAAGTTAGAAGGTTAGTGCTTAATGGTGAGAAATTAGCTGCTGTAAAGCATTTAAAGGATAATACTGCAATGGGATTAAAAGAAGCGAAAGATTGGGTTGATACTCATTGCTAGAGGTGTTCAAAGACAAAATTCGAAATGGTGTTTCTGTGTAAAACATCAAAGAATGGCTCAGATTTAGGGGGCTCACAAAACATTTTTTGCAGGAGATAATGCTTTAAAGGCTGGAGGTGAAAATAAAACTTCCAATCAGTTTGACATCAAAGAACTGAGCTTACACTTATTCTATTCAAATAATTTTGTTTTTTTTTAAACATCATATTTTGGTGTTCCAATTTATAATTATATTGCTGAATTCCTGAACTACAATGATTCTAAAAAATATTTTCTCCACAAGCAATATTTTCTTTGTCACCTTGTTTTTTTCCTTTGGTGCTTCCTATGGGCAAGTTTGTGATTCTCTTACATTGGATGCTATAATCTATCCTGGGGAATACAATGTGGGTTCATTAACTGAGTCTGATGGCATCAGAAACGGCCCTGACTATTTCGGTGCTACGATTTATTACCCTACGAATGCAACTCCTCCTTATTCAGGAATCGCATTTGTTCCGGGTTACTTGTACGCGCAATCATCAATTCAAAACTGGGGACCTTATTTGGCTTCGCATGGCATTGTCACAATGACTATTGGAACCAACAATATTTGGTCATTTCCCGAGTCGAGAAGAGATGCTTTGCTAGATGCTTTAGTGACATTGATAGAAGAAAATTCACGTTCTGACTCTCCACTTTTAGGTCTGTTAGACGTCAACAGCCTTGCGGTAGGTGGTTGGTCTATGGGTGGCGGTGCTGCTCAACTTGCTGCAGCTTTTGATCCGTCTATTAAAGCTGTTGTAGCACTTTGTCCTTGGTTGGACAGTGGGTCATTAACTCCTGCTGATATTAATCATGGCGCTCCTGTTTTGTTTTTTAGTGCTGAAAATGATATAATTGCTCCTCCGACGAATCATGCTGATGTGCAATATGCTTACACGCCTTTGTCGACTAACAAAATGCTGTTTGAAATTGCAGACGCTGGTCATCAGGCTGCCAATGACCCAATTAATGGTGATGAATATATAGGTAAGATTGCTGTTTCTTGGTTAAATAACTTTTTAG
>Ga0307984_1000836_pt1 | contig 13192 bp, 34 predicted proteins | sample EllFjometageno78_FD_203169 | JGI IMG/M metagenome (GOLD analysis project Ga0307984, IMG submission 203169) | Marine microbial communities from Ellis Fjord, Antarctic Ocean - #78 | ecosystem: Environmental > Aquatic > Marine > Unclassified | place: Southern Ocean | collected 2014-10-09
ACAGAGGCTTATGCCAACCTGGTTGCTAATACTTGGGACGGCCCCGCAATAACTTCTATCAACATAAGCACATCTGGAAACATAGCAGAACACTCAACCGCTTCCCTTTACAGGGTAGTAACCGAATAGCATGATAAAATAAACCAAGACTAGTTAGGAAATCAAATGTCAGAAACACCCGTAAAGATAGTAGTAGACCTAAGCAAGCCCAAGGGCGAGCGTGAGTCCATCATTCCGCTAACCAAGGCAGAGATTGCAGAGCGCGTTGTTATGGCTGCTGAAGCTGACACTCAGCGCGTAGCAGACGAAGCTGCACAAGCGGAAGCTGCCGCAACTCGACAGGCTGGACTCGACAAGCTAATAGCACTCGGTCTGACCGAAGCTGAAGCTCTAGCTCTAAGCAAGTAACTCATGCCTGAAGATTCTTCGTCCTCAATACGGATAACTAATTATCAAGTTTACGAGAAGCTGTTAGAGGTTTCTAGCGTACAAATTGAGATGGTTGCCGAGCTTCGTGGGCTAAAGTATCTTCCGCAAAAGGTTGCAGAGATGGACAACAGGCTGTCAAAGGTCGAGTTGGTAGCAAAGCTTGTTTACGGCGTTTATGGCGCAACTCTAGGTGCTGTCAGTGCTGCCCTGATCGGGATGCTAATTGGCTAAGAGAGTTGCCGACTGGCGTTTGCCCTACGACGCTAAGTACATAACTGCTCACTACGGCGAGATGAGCGACTTCCGCAAGAGCAACGGGATGCAAGCTCACTCTGGAACCGACTGGGCAAGACCTCGTGGCACACGTATCCCCGCTATTGCAAAAGGAACAATTCACCTTATACAGTTCTCAAAAGTTCTCGGTTGGGTAATTGTACAAACTGCAATGGACAAAGACGGACAAGTTTGGTACTTGGGCTATTGCCACATGGACAGCAGGCCAGGGTATTCGGTTGGACAGAAGCTACGCAAAGGTCAGACCGTAGGATTATTAGGGAGCAGCGGTCAATCCTCTGGGCCCCACGTCCACGTGACAGCCTCTAGGACGCTCAAGGGAGTCTTCGGTGTTACATCTGCCAAGGTAGACGTTTACAAGCTCATACTAGCCAACACAAGGCGTGCGAAGGCAGTGCAGGCTAAGCCAACGGTAGGGCCACCTAACAAAACTTATACAAAGCAGGTATGCGAATGTTGCGGAAAATAGCTACAAGGATGTTTGACGGCGTGTTTTTCCTAAAGGACGAGCCAGAGTCAGCCACAGGTGCAAGCTGGAAGTTTAGACGCAAGTTGATATTCGGTTCATACCGCTTAGGCTTTGCCATGATTCTTTTTGGCTCGCTGACATTTCTGGTTGACCAATGGGGAGTTGGCGTAACCTTGATAACAGGTGGAGTGTCACTTATCTCTATTATTACAACGGCTTACACGGTCAGCGCATCGTGGCAGGACGGCAAGAACACTAATACAGAATGGACGAATGAAGATGTTTAATAAAGAATTTATCAGCAGTGCCGGAGAACGAGCAGTCAAAACTTTTGCACAGGCAGGGCTGGCTTTCCTCGGTGGAGGTACTGTTGGGCTGTTCTCGGTTGATTGGGTTGGCTTCTTTAGCATCGCTGCGGGATCTGCCTTACTTTCAGTCTTGACTTCAATCATTACAAAGAAGTCGCTGTAGCCTCTTTAGCTCTTCTGTTTCTTGCAGATCGGCCTTTGTTTGCTCTAAGCTTGTTTCTTTGCGAGGCATCCATGCCACCCCAAATACCATGTTGCTCGTTATTGGCTATTGCATAATCTCTGCACTGCACCATAACTGGACACTCACCGCACATTGCCTTTGCGTACTTTACTGGGCCTGAGTGACCGTCTCCTGCCTCAGGAAACCAAGCGTCTGGGTCGGTAGTGCGGCAGATAGGATCGCCATGTTTTGCAATGGCTGTGGTCAGGTTTAGCGAGTAGTTAAATACATTCATGGGCAAAAGCTAACCTCAAGAATTCAGTTTGTCAAATCCGCTCTTCAGGAGAGGTTCCTCCCCAGATTCCGTAAACCTGGTCAGTCTCTATGGCGTACTCATAGCACGCATCTATGATCGGGCAGGAGTGGCATAAGGCCTTGGCCGCTTTGGTTGCCGCTGATCTAAGTTCTGGTGTCCCTAGGTCTTCTGGGAAAAACAAATCTGGCAATCTTTCACAAGGCACACCACCTTCTTTGTGGATGCTTTGTAACAATTTGATATACCTAGCTGTAACTTGTCTGTTGCTCATAGTAGGGTCAGACTACCAACAAAAGGAGCAGGATATGGAATTTTTCACGCCAGAGCGTCTAAACGGCGCAAGGCTACTGGGTGTATACACGCCAGGAAGCCCTGAGTGGCACGCTGAGCGGTCTTTAGGTATTGGCGGTAGTGAAGTAGGCACCATACTCGGATTGAACCAATGGGAGAGCGCCTACGCTCTGTGGGCCAAGAAGCTAAACCTAATCCCGTCTGAGATAAAAGAGAACTGGGCAATTCGGTTTGGTAAGGCTTTTGAAGCTCCGATCCTAATGTTGTGGGCAGAAGAGCACCCTGAGTACGAAGTCTTTGAGACTGGCACCTATGCCGACGAACATTGCGACCACCGCCGCGCTAATCCAGATGCGATTGCACGTCACCGCGAGACTGGCGAGCTTATTGTTGTCGAAGTAAAGACGGCACGGATGCCTTGGGACGAAGTGCCTAGGTCTTACTTGGCTCAGGTGCAGCACTACATGGGCGTGCTAAAGATACACAAGGGCATTATCGTTGCAGTTGCAGGCATGACATGGAACGAATACGACGTGCCGTTCAATCAAGACCTTGTAGACGTGCAGAACGCCGCGCTTGATCGCTTCTGGAATTCAGTACAGACGGAAACCAAGCCTGACTGGGACGGCTCCGAAGCAACTTACAACGCGGTCAAGTACATGAACCCTGGTCTAGAAGACTCCGAAATAGACATAGGCGAGCTGGGCCATGAGCTGTACAAGGCACAGATTGCAACCGACGAAGGGTACAAGTATTTGATGTTGCTGAAATCTAGGACATTAGATACTATGGGTTCTGCTAAGCATGGCTTAGTGGGCAATGTAAGAGTAGCATCACGACAACTCAGGGCCGGAACCCCGATTCTGATAGTAAACAAGAAGGCAAACCTATGAGCGAAGAATCAGAGACAACACCCCTAGAGATAGGGCTTGGCAGTTACATCGGCCTCAAAAAAGGCGGAACGTTAGTAACAGGGTTGGTCAACGGCATAAAGCTTGCCGACGGCATCCTTGAAAAGATATCCCTAGAAGAGATAGATATGTGGTTTTACATGGACTCTGGATGGGGCTTTATACAAATGGAAGAGGAAGAGATTTAATGGCTAACTTTGATCTAAACAACTATGAGCTGGGAGCAGATAGGCTAAAGCGCTTTTGGGCTGACCCTAACAACTCCGACGCCCGCATAGTAACTATCAACCACACAACTCCTGCTGATCGAAGCGTTAGCACTTGGGTTTTAGAGGCTCGTCTGTATCTAAGCGCAGGTGATCAAGCAAACGACCTGCCTAAGACTACTGGCTGGGCTTTCGAGATAGACGGCGGTGGCGGCGCAAACCGCACTAGTGCCCTTGAGAATGGAGAGAGCAGCGCAATTTTTAGGTGCCTTGCCAACTACATCTACCCTGGAACTAAGGAACGGCCTAGCCGTGAAGAGATGCAAAAGGTTGAACGTGGTATCACTCCTAAGCCTGCGGTCAGGAATTACGAAGCGGAAGCATCTAAACTAAAAGATGTAGACGGACTACGCTGGCTCTATGCGCAAGCAAAGGGCGAAGGTGCATCACCTGAAGTGCTAGAAAGGTTGGCTGAAATTGCAGGATCATTCAGTGCTGAAGGCGAAGATTCGGGAAACCGAGGAAGCGTATCACGTAGCCAGGACAGCGGGACGGCATGAGATGGCTAAGTTCTGGAACCATGAAGTTATCCATTACTTGTTGGTACTAAGTGCTGCACTCAGAGATAATAAAAGAGATAGCGGATCTGACGGCGGAGAATCGTCGGGGATCTGAAGCTCTCTATGAGTGTGAAGTCCGACTAGCCGAAGCAGAAAACGCGCTAGACCTAATCGAGCAGAAGGCGTTTATACGGGCTGAGGGTACTGTGGCGGATAGAACTGCCCTTTCACGCTTAGAAGCCGCTGACGCACGCCTACAGCGCGATTTACGCAAGGCTGAGGCTAACCGTGTCCGTGTCAAAATTCGGTCACTCGAATCTGCACTCATGGCAACGGCCACTCAGGCCAAACTGATGCAAGCCGAGATCCGACTGTGAAGATTGCAGAGATACGCAAACTACGCGCTCGCGATCTGTGGTGCTGGCACTGTGGAGAGTCTGACAATCTGGTTCCGCACCATGTCCAGAACAGAGGGATGGGCGGCTCAAAAGTGTTAGATAACTTGCAAAATGTGATACTTGTCTGTCCTGAGTACAACGGACGCATGGAGAGCGACGCAAACGTGGCAGCCGAGGCACGTGACTTCGGTCACAAGGCATCTAAGTTCTCTGCACCGGGGCATCCAATACTCGACTACACCCGCAAGGTGTGGTACACGCTCGATCGGTCAGGTGGCAAGACCGAGACTGAGCCTCCTAGCTACCTAATCTAAGAAGGGAACACGATGCCACTAATCAGGGGTTATCACGCGTTTGACGACCACTTTACTCAGATACCGAACAACTGGCTACGTGATGTCAGGCTAAGCCTAAAGGCCATTGGACTACTGGCGCAGTTAATGAGCCACACGCCAGGCTGGAACATGAGCATAAGGGCGCTTGCTAAGGCTAACGGTACTGGGCAAGAAACAATCAAGACAGCCGTTGTAGAGCTGGAAAAGCACGGGTACTTAGTTCGGTCAGAGAAGCAGCATCAGAACAAAGATGGCACCTTTGCTGACTATAGTTTCACGACTTGTGACCCGTTCCAAAACCCCGTCACGGTAAAACCCCGTCACGGTAAAACGGGGCACAAAGAAGAACAAGAACCTAAAGAAGAACAATCATTTAAGAATAACAAGAGAAACACTGCGCAAACTCTGTTCAATGAGTTCTGGAAAGAGTACCCAAGGAAGCTTGATAAGGGTAAGGCCGTAAAGGCTTTTGCTTCGGCGTTGACAAGAGCCAATCTTGAAGACATACTGGCGGGAGCAATTCAGTACAGCAACGATCCAAACAGGCTCGACGAGTTTACGAAGTATCCTGCCTCATGGCTAAATGCTGATAGCTGGGAGAACGCACCGCTACCGGAAGACTCACGGGCCAGGAAGATGCGCGACCAAACACAACAGGCGAAACTAATGAAAGAGTGGGGCAATGAATCTGAATGAAACCAAAATGCTACTAAAGGAAATCTCTTCAGTAGACAACAGGAAGCTGGACGAAAGCCTTGCCGTAGCTTGGCAGGCAATTATTGGTCACTTGGAGTTTGAGATGGCTAAGTCGGCTCTCATCCTTGCAAGGCAAGATGCAACTATCAACTACTTAGAGCCACGTCACATTGTTGCATGGTCAAAAGAGGCAAAGCACAGATCAACACGCAACACGCCAGAGGCTGCTACAGGCTTTGTAACGTCTCCCGAGCCACTATGTATCCATAGCGTCAAGATCATGGCTTGTAGCCCCTGCTGCAAGGCTCTAGCGGCCAAGGCTGACGAACTAGGGATGTTCCAAACGGCTAATGCGGAGAACGGGTTTACGGACTTCATGTTTAAGTCGGAGAAGATTCTACACGCATGGGCCAAAGAAAACGTCTATAGTTGAAGTGTGTTTGAATTCGTAGACTGTCACCGATGTGGTTTTACCTTTGAGGTGAATCGCAAAAGAAAGAAGTTGCGGATGCTTTGTCAAAGCTGTAGAGTGACAAGAGCAACAACTATAAAAACTCAAGACAAGTCCTGTTTGCCTTGGCACGGTAACTTTGCGGTTGATCTGGTTACGCCAGTAGACGACGAAGGTTATGAAGTTCACCCAGGTGTCAGGACTTGCGGCAATAACGATTGCGTCCAAACAGCGCACCTAGAAGGGTAAACAAAATGGCACAAATCAAAATCACAGATGCGGTAGTTGCGTTTGTAAATGCAAAAGGCTTCACCGCAAAGGGGCAAGTAGTTGTCTTCGGTGAGACTAGAGACGAATACTACAAAGTCTGGACAGATGAAAAGTTCAGTGAAGGCGATACAGTCGAGATTGTAGGGGATCTATCTACTCGCGTAGAAGAGTTCACAAGCAAGCGCACTGGCAATCTAGAGCGCAGCGCAGCAATTCACGTAAACAACCCGCTTATCAAATCTGGTTCGGACGCTCCGTTCTAATGGCTAAGTTTGTAGGCCTGCTCACAGCGACCCTGCTTGTCCTCTTGGGCGTGCAGGCGGAACCTATAACGGGCACTTTAGCCTTTGTGTGGGCAGGTCTACATTTTGTCGCTTTGATGAAGGCATGGTATGCCGATAACACTTGAGGTCTACGGTTTTCCGGCACCTCAAGGCTCCAAAGCTGTCTATAACGGCAGAGTAGTAGAACAATCAGCCAAAACCCTAAAACCTTGGCGTAAGGCAATCGCAGAAGCGTGCCACGAACTACCAAAAGATCACATAAAGATACTTGGCCCTGTAAGCGTAGAGGTAGATTTCTACGTCCGTCGGCCCCCTAGTGTCAAAAGGAGCAAACGGGAGTGGCCTGTAGTCCCTCCCGACCTGTAGACAAGTTAGCTAGGGCTGCACTTGACGGAATCAGTCAGGGGCTAAACGGCAAAGTCGGAGACGGCATCCTTTGGGGCGACGACGCCCAAGTAATTGAACTAGTAACTCGCAAGTTTTATGACGACGACCGCGAACCTGGTTGCAAAATAACAATCACTGCTCTATAACGGTTTGGTAACAACCCTAGCTATAAGCTTGCACTTGCTCTGTAAAGACCCTATTCTTTTACTAGAAGAAGGGAATACAAGTGAACCTACACGACATAAAGCACCATATCAACGCCAACATGGATCAACTGTTTGAAGCTGGCTATCGGCTTGGCTGGGATTCAGTCGCAGAAGACATCCAGGCCAGAGCAGACAGAGAATGGAACGCTGGCAATGTAACGACTGCCGGCATCCTGCAAAAGCTCGCTCAAGAAATCAACGGCGAGGACTGGTCAGATGTTAATTAGAAACTGGTCAGACTTCAAATTTGAGGTAGCAGAACTACTTATGGGTAAGCAGCTTGACGAAGCATACAAGCAAGGCATAACAATCGGCGCAGAGTACGCAACGCGTAAGCTGTCGTTTGAGGTAAGCCTAAAGCGCGGTCTAGAACTTACAAAGACAGAACAGCGCGGCTACGACTATGCAATCCAAGCAGTAGCCAGAGTAAAGCCAGAAATAACACTACAGACTGGGGCAATGCTATGAAGACCTCGCTTGACATGGTAAACAGCCCGTCTCACTATACGTCCCACCCAAGTGGCATAGAGGCAATAGAAGTGACTAGGCACATGAACTTCAATTTGGGCAACGCAACCAAGTACATTTGGCGTGCAGGGCTAAAGGAAGATGGAATTCAGGACTTGCAGAAGGCAAGATTCTACATAAACGATGAGATAAACAGACTAGAAGGAGCAAACTCATGAAAATTCCAATCGTGGTCTACACCACACCTGCTTGCTCAATGTGTTCTGCCACTACAAGGCGCATGGACAAACTAGGCATAATCTACGACAAGGTAGATCTTACTCAGCACCCAGGTGTAGCAGAGAAGTTCCGCGAGATGGGACACACTCAGGCACCGATCGTAGTCACTGACCGCAAAACTTGGTCAGGGTTTCGGTTGGAGAAAATCGATTCGTTAGCCAAGTTCCTGGCAAGTGATGAGTCTAAAGCATGATTGTAAAGATTGAACTCCAACCAGTCAACTAACGAAAGGGAAACTAATGAGCATCAACGACATAATCGCTACAAGTTCGGTTCACGCTTTCAATTCAGGCGTGCTGAGTGGTAGAGACATAGAGCAAAAGCGAATCGCACGGATTATGGCAGAAATCAGTATGCCCTACGAGAGCGACATAGCAAACGAACAAGGTGAAGTTGTTTTTGTAAAAGACCTAATCAGTTACATGACCGACAAGGATTACGAATGAAGAACTTACAGGCACGAAAGTACACAGATTACAGGCAGGCATCTAGTCTGCTACTTGACAAAAACCTAGAGTGGAGCGCAGACCTTGAGAGTATCCGGGTTGATCTAGGCAAACACATTGCATGGCTGGCAGAGAGTGGCGACTTCGCTAACATACACGTTTCTGGCATAGTCCGAAGCTTGATTGCCGAAGAGAACGACATGAGCGTATGATGCTAGAAGGAATGAAGCCCGCCAGAAGAGTAGACGACGTTTGCAAGGTTGCAACAAGTATAAAAAGGCTAGATGCACCCGACAGCGAGATTTTAGCCTCTGCCATAATTGACGCAATCAGTTGGCCCGCACACACTCTTGCGACAGAGCTTCGCAAAAGAGGGCTTTCTATTTCGGACATGACCATAGCAAGGCACCGCAAAAAAGCTTGCGTCTGCTTCAAAGAGATAGGGTAAAACAATGTTAGAGAACTTAGAGCCAGCAGCAGTAATAAGGGCACCGAAGGACTTTCGCCCAGGCGTTGTGTTCGACGGGAGCGAGGGTACCGCGACAACCGAGGGCTTAGCGGGTATACCCAACTTCGATCAGTTCCTGCTTGAGCGTGGATACCCACCTGAAGAATACGAAATCATTGGGACGCCTAGAACCTCACAGTGGCAACAGCGCGAAGGCGGCGAGTACCTAACCTCGTACCGGTTCACTTTTCGGAAGAAGATTGCCGATTTCGACCTCCCTGCCCTGTTTGCTATGGCGAAAAGAGCCAAATCGGCAACTAACCGCGTAAAGACCACAGAGAAGGCTCTGATCATTTGCCCAGCCGATCTTCAGGTTGGTAAGGCTGACGGCAGCCGTGGTGGGACACCTGAGCTAATAGAACGGGTGTTTGCCAGTTACGATCTAATAGAAGCGCAAGTCAAAGCCGGCAAGTACGAGCACCTATATATACTCGATATGGGTGACATCATCGAGAGCCTGTCTAGCAAAGCAAACATGCAGCAGCTACAAAGCAACGACCTAAGCCCCATGCAACAGACAGATCTAGCAGCGTCGCTAATGTTTGAGCTAATCAAGCGCATGAGCAAGTACGCGCCAATCACATACGGATCCGTTGCGAGCAACCACTGCCAGAACCGCTTTATGGGTCAGACAGTTGGCAAGCCTGGACTAGATGACTGGGGCATCGTGATCTTGCAGCAGCTTCGCAGACTAACTACCGAGATTGGCATGAAGGTTGATTACCTGATACCGCAGCCATTGGACGAAGGCTTTGCTTTCCAGTACGGCGTAAACACTATCGGCGCGGTACACGGGCATCAGGCAGCACGTCCAGCAGGTGTGAAAAAGTTCTGGGCCGATGCTGTCTTCGGAGAGCAGTGGCTAAATGCCACGGTGGATCTGCTGATCAGCGCACATTTTCACCATCTCGCCATCGAGGAATTGGGACAACGTCAAGACGGCAGGGGCTCTAAGTTCTGGGTTCAGTGCCCAACCAGCGATGCCGGTTCAGATTGGTACCGCCGAAAGGCTGGCACTGACAGCACGACGGGCATACTAACCATCGAGCTAGACAAGCACACGCCATTCAGCGGTAGTGTTACGAAGCACTAAGGGGACAAACAAAATGGACATCAACCTATTGGCAAAAGAGATGCGTGAGAGAGCGCTGCTCATAACGGCCAACCCACAGCTCACGCACAAAGAACTAGAAGGCAATCTATTACAGGTAGAGAAACGTAACCAGCTAAATCGCCTTGAGAGCATGAGGAAGCTTTACTTCAACGCTGGGCGCTGGGCAGGTGGCGCTCGCGATCACTTGGCGCGTGAAGCCTTTTACAAGGTAAACGGTCAATGAAGATAGGCAGTTTGTTCTCAGGCTACTCTGGCTTAGATTTAGCTGTTACAAATGTCACCGGCGCAGAAGTCGCTTGGCATTGTGAATGGGAAGATGCGCCGAGCAAAATCCTAGACGCACACTTTCCAGGAGTGCCAAACTATAAAGATGTTACAAAGGTGGACTTCACAAAGGTTGAGCCAGTTGACATCCTGACTGGTGGCTTTCCTTGTCAGGACTTATCTCTAGCTGGCAAGCGTGCCGGACTAAGAACAGGAACACGCTCAGGTCTTTGGTCTGAGTTTGCGAGAGCAATAGAAGAACTACAACCTAGATTGGTGGTTATTGAAAATGTCAGAGGATTACTTAGCGCAGCAGCAACCAACCCAGATTTGGAACACTGCGCGTGGTGTATGGGAGAAGCAGGGGATAGCGAACCTTCTCTGCGAGCATTGGGAGCTGTTCTCGGAGACTTGGCAGACATCGGGTACGATGCGAAATGGCAAGGTTTACGCGCTGCCGACGCAGGCGCACCACATAACCGATTCAGAGTTTTCATCATCGCCTACCCTGCCTACTCCAATCGTCCGTGATTACAAGGACGGCTCAGCCGCACAAATGCGCGACGGTAAAACGAGCGTTGACACCGTAGCTAGGGCGATCTTCAACAGCGGTGAAGTTCTGTTGCCAACCACTCGAGCGCAGAACGGTGAAGATAGAAACAATAAGATTTGGGCAAGGGATCCAAGCAAGCCACAAAACCTTGAGAACGCCCTCGCTGTTACATTGCTGCCGACCACTAGAACCAGCATGGCAAATGGCCCTACGCAAAAAGAAATAAAGGCAGGTAACCCAAAGACTCGAATTGAGACGGAGGTTATGCTTGGCGAGACGTCCTGGGGGAAGTTTGAACCAGCTATCAGACGGTGGGAAAAGACGTTAGGACGACCCTCACCGCTGCCAACTAAGCCAGACGGCAAAGACGGCGCTCACAGGCTCTCAAGCGCCTTTACAGAGTGGATGATGGGCTTACCCGAAGGCTGGGTCACTGGCGTCGGGCTGACACGCAACGAGGAACTGAAGGCTTGCGGTAATGGCGTAGTACCTCAGCAGGCAGAGATGGCACTTAGGTCGCTGCTACAAGGATTCGGTGACCTGTAATGCCAACTTATGTCTACGAATGTGTGTGTGGTCAGGTAAACGACTTGCAACATTCAATACACGAAGATCCAGACATAGACTGCGATCACTGTGGGGGGGGTATGTACCGCAAGCCAGCCGTAGCCGCTGTAGCATTTCGCGGCTCAGGCTTTTACTCTACCGATAAAAATAAATAGAGAACTGACTTGACAAACGTAGTAAGTGTGACATACTTGTAATTAGAAGTACCTTCTCTCGCTACCTGGGTAGTTCTTGTATCACTGTCGTTTCTCGGTTGTTTGTACAGATTAAAGATTCAAAGCCTTATCCCCTTTTGGCTTTGGGTCTTTTTTCTTTGCCCCGTAAGCTAGAATTCAGTCAGATTACACTTTGACAAAGCTAGGATTCGGTCATAATGAAGTTTAGAAAACCTTGCCTAGATTGCGGTGCGTTATCGTACAACAGCAGATGCGATGAACACGCTCGCCGGATAAACCAGCTCAAGGACATCAAGCGAGCCGAACATAAAAAGACTTTGTACAACAAGGATTACAAGAAGGCAGCTAAGGCAGTAAGAGAAACAGCCATTGTCTGCCACTTATGCGGTGACGGCGCTCGCGCTTCAGATCCCTGGCAGGCCGATCACATAAAAGCAGGCGACCCCAGATCTCCACTAGCCGCCGCGCACCGATCTTGCAACGCCAGTAGGGGTAATAAACCCCTAGAGAACTAACCTCCCAGAAAAAGTCAAAATTCAGTCAGGAATGACTTCTGAGATGTCAAAAAGTGTGTATTTTTGCCTATTTTGGCGTTTGTAACGGTTTGGTAACGAAACTGAAATAACCCTTGACTACCCCCTGGTATCGGCAAAGCTAGATCTAATCCGGAAATACCGGCAAACACAAGCAAGGGGACAGAATGAACGAATACTTCGCGCACGTAACCTTTACCACCGGTTACATAAGCGCAGATAACGAAGAAATGGCAGATCGTGCCGTAGACGCACTCATAGACGAACTGGGACAGCTAAACACCAAACTATCCTGGGACAACGTGAGCTGGACAGTTAGCGAAAGCAACTAATGACTAAGAAACTAGAAAACCCAGAATTCTACGTAAATTGCGACGGCGGCGAGTATGTCTGGCACGGCACAAGATTTAGCGTAGTCCGACAAGGCGAAATGCGGATTTTGCATAACGACGACATAATCGTTTACTCTGACCGACTTGAATACCACGGCATTACCACGGACGAACAGTTGGAAAAGCTATACCAAGATAACAAAGTGATACATAACCCGTGGTACGAGATTGAGGAAAACGGCGTTGAGAGCGACGATTTTGCGCCAGACGTTTACCACACACTAACCGAAGCAATAGCAGCAGCTACAGAAATGGAGAGCAACTAATGGCTAAATACGTTGTAAGTGGCTATGTCACTACAAGTTATTCAATAGAAATAGAAGCAAACACTACTGAGGAAGCCGAAGAACTTGGGGCAGACGCGCTAATGTCTGGCAACGGCGTGTCTACTGGTAGCGATTGGCTTGACGAATTTGAAACCAGAAAGGCAAACTAATGAATAAAGAGCAATACAACCTAGAGCAAAAGCTCCAAGCGATTTGGAGGCTAGGGGATCAGGACGAAATGAGCATAAAGCACGTAGGACACGGTGTTGCAGCCCTAATTACATACGGCGATTACAGACGGGCAGCCGATTATCGGTTTCCAAAGTGTTACTCTGATCTCACCCAGGCGCAAGAGGAAAGGGCGCTTGATAACCTGGACAAGCGGCTTGAACCCCGTTGGTCAAAAATCTCTGCTCTTTTAGACAAGTGGGGAAAGGATAAGTTTTTGGAGGGTTTGCAACACACTAGTTTTGGCTTTTATGCGCTTATCTATTTAGATTCAAGTTGGCTTTACCCACAGGAGGGAAACTAATGAAAAAAATAAAGGGGGGGGTATACCCCGTGAAATTTACCTATGAATGTTGGAAATGCCCTAAGTGGCACGAAACGGACGAACCAATCGCAGCGGCTAGGTACGCCATAGTAAGGGTAA
>Ga0307984_1000837_pt1 | contig 13191 bp, 17 predicted proteins | sample EllFjometageno78_FD_203169 | JGI IMG/M metagenome (GOLD analysis project Ga0307984, IMG submission 203169) | Marine microbial communities from Ellis Fjord, Antarctic Ocean - #78 | ecosystem: Environmental > Aquatic > Marine > Unclassified | place: Southern Ocean | collected 2014-10-09
TGTCACACTGAATGCCTCATTTAGGTAGACGTTCTGTCCCTCTATCTTCAGTTTGCCTGTGGGGTCATTGAATATGCTGTATGTCAATCTATCACCGTTGGCGTCCGATGCTCCGAAACTGAACAGCAGGCTGTCCACCGCCGTCGCTTCCGCTTTCGTCACGTCACCATACAGATTCAGCCATGGAGCAACGTTTATGTTGTCTGCCACCTGCTGTTGTACCCATATGTCGAACCAATAATCTGACTCAAGGCTCAGTTGGTACAGTTCTGCGTTGGCATCTATTGTATCGTAAATGTGATCATCGTCCCCCCATTGGTCGTTCTCGTAGTCATCCAGGGTGTTGATGTTGTGTCCGACGCCCAGCACGTACTCGTCAATATATTGGAAATTTATGACTATCAGGTCCTGCACCTGCTGTGATATGTCGTTGTTCAAAAGGACATTGTCGTTGCTGAAGAAGTTCTCGGCCTCTTGGGCATACTCACTGTTCTCCAGCACATTGGCCTTCTCTTGTGCTATAAAATCATCCACGTCTACTAGTACTTGATCTTCAGGTCGGACCTGACTGTTGAATTCATCCATTCCAGTTTTTATGTCCAATTCCTTGTTATCAACGTTAGAGAAAAAGTTGTTGTTACTTGCTAGGTTGTCAAAATCTCTGAACTCTTGATCCAGCTCTTGGTATTCTGCACTCAAGTCCTGGTATTCTTCACTCAAGTCCTGGAACTGCTCGCTAACTGCATCGAATTCCTTATCCAGCTCTTGGGACTTCTTGTAGAGGTCACTTTGTTCTTTGTCCAGTGCATCAAATTCTTGTTGTAGTTCCTCCAGTGCTTCTCTGTCATTATTTTCTATGGCCTGCTGTTCTCTTTCCTCTAGCTTTCTATTTTTTTCATTTAATGCCTCGCCTTTTTCTTGTATTTCTCGTGACTCTTCTTCTAGCTCTGAGCTTTCTTCTCTTAATTCTTCCTCAACATTTTGCAGTTGTTTACCTTTGTCATTCAGCTCTTGTTCCGTCTCTTTCAGCTCGTTGATGTCCTCTTTGATTTCTTCCATTTTCTCTTCAACGTTCTCTTCCGAGAAGGGATCCTCTTCTGATTTCTCTTGTAGCTCTTGCTCTTCTACTTCTTTCTCTATACGTATTACCTCGTTCTCTTCTTCCAGTTTCTCTATTATGTTCTCTTGGAAGTCTTTCACCAGTTCCTCGGGTGCTTCTTGCAAGAACTGTTTGATCTCTGCTTCTGGTATGAAGTCCTCGAACTCTTGCACATATTCTTCCTGGAACACCTCGAACTTCTCGACTATGGCCTCGAACTTCTGTTCGACCATCTTGATCTCTTGTTCGATCACCAGTTCCTTCTCTATCACCTGTTGTACTTCTTTCTCTACGATCTCCGCTTTCTGTTCTATCTCAACGAAGTCTTCCTTTGCTTCAACGAATTCTTTCTCGATCTGTTCAACTTTTTTCTTAACGACTTTTTTCTTCTCTTCGACCACTTCGATCTCTTGTTCCAGTTCTTGGACCTCTTCTGCAATCTCTACGAATTCTTCTTCCAGTTTCTCTAGTTCTTTCTCGATGGCCTGCTTCTCTTGTGTGCTGGCTTCTGCTAGATCTTCTTCTAGCTGTTCGATCTCTTCTGCAACTTCTTCCTTCTTGTCCTCTGCTTCTTGTTTCTCTTCTATGGCTTCTTCAACTTTCTCTTCAAGTTCTTCAGCTTCCTTCTCTGCTTCCTCGGCTTCCTCTTCCAGTTCCTCAATGTTCTCTTCCAACTCCTCTTTCTCTTCTTCCAGTGCCTCGGCCTCTTCTTCCAGTTCCTCTTTCTCCTCTTCCAGTTCTTCCTGCTCGTCCTCGGCCTTTTCTTTTTCCCTCACCGCTTCTTCCGTGTCCCTCTCCACTTCCGCTTTGGCTTCCGTCTTACGTGTCGTGGATATGGTGGTCGCGAACTTCTTGAGCACTTCTTCCTTGGGTAGCACGACTGGAACGGTTGGAGCCACGTATGCGTTTGCTATTATGGTAGCCTCGTAGGGTTTGGTCAGTAGCACCTCACCTGATTGGTTGGCGATCATGATCTGTCCCACCGTGCCGTCACTGTTGGGCAGTAGCACGATCTCGTTGTCCTCACCCTCTGTGTTGGCCTTGCCCGCTACCTGTGTTCCCCTGACACCGATCGTGAGCACGGGTGTGGTCACTGTCATTGCGTCATTGCCCACCTTGGCTATCTGTCCTGAGACGAATGAGAAGTTACCCTCTATCACGTTGGCACTCATGGAGCCCGTGGTTGGATCCTCAGGATCATACACGAAATCATCTATGACCATTGTGCTGTTCGGGTCAACGGACATGGTGGTCTCGTCTGCGAAAGCGATACCCACAGCGGTTCCTCCAGCACTGATAACATCATCTAGGTAGATGAAATCACCTTCACTGAGTTCTATCGTCTGGTCTCCACGCTGTATCTTGAACGCCTGATCAGCCGTAGTGACTTTCCCAATTGCTAATGGGTCACTGAAAACTGCCATATTAGTACGTACCTCACTCATACATATTTAATAATATGTGCAGTTATTAAAACTACACACTTTACCGTAAATATTTGCGATGAAAGAGATCCTCACCGCACTGATGATATGGCTGGGTGCCAACACACCATTTGACACCAATCATGACATACCCAACGTGTTGTTCCTGTCACAGACACAGATGGAACAGATGTTCTACAAGGGGGAAAGCAAGACGCCTAACACCTTGCATGGGTTGTACGACCCGGAATCAGACACGATCATACTGCCCGACACATGGGATCGTAGGAAAGCATGGGATCTGGGTGTACTGCTACACGAGATGGTGCACTACCTACAGGACCAGAACGACATGGATTTCAACTGCACGGCCGAGATGGAACGAGAAGCATGGCCCATACAACAGCGATATCTGAAGGATCGGCACGATTATGCTTGGGATTATGACGGGCTGTGGTATGCCGTGATCAGCACCTGCAACTACTAGTCTTTGAAAACTTTTGAGGTTATCTCTTTGGTCTTGTTTCTGATTGCCCTACCGACACATTCCTCCCAGATGTCCTCAGGTTTAGTGTCCTCTAGTTGTTCGAACACCAATTTCTCGTCGTAGTCCATGACCAGCCAGCTCATTGCAGGTGTGTGAGGGTGCTCAATCTCCTCCTCCAACTGTGAGGCATTCCAACTGCAAATGCCCAGAGTGATCATCCTGTTAAGTGGTCCATCACCATTGGCCACGTCCTGCAGTATCTTGCTGTCCAATGTGAATCCCACCGTGCCCTCTATCATGGTGTTAGTGCTGGCTAATCTGTATTCCGTGCTGTGTAGCACACCCACCACGTTGCTGAGTATGGGTCCACCATAGTACACGGGCGGTTTTACACCTGTCTTCATTTTTATGTTGCCCTCCCGGCACACATGTTCGAAAGTGGGCCTCTGGCATCTCTTGTTGATCATAACTCCAGAGGCACCAGAAACGTCATGCTTCCATATGTACACAACCGTCTTACGGAATCTGGGATCCGGCATGTTTGGTGGTGCTATCAGCAACTTGCCCTGTGTGTCGATCATACAAATACTTATTGTGATTTGGGCTGTGAATTGTGTGTATTGATTAAACTCTTACTTGCGGTGCCAGTTCTCTTGGCTGTCTAGACGTTGGGTAATACAATGCTCCAAGGTTCCCCATTACTTTCCCGTTTAACATTTGAGCACCATTTACCGCATAAAGATATTTTTCAACACCTACCACAAGCACACCGGAGTGTCCTGCGTTTGCTTTGTAGAATTCGTACACTGCGTTCATCCAGTTGACTGCGAACTCAGGAGTTCCGAAACTGTTTATGACTGATGGCACTGCCTTACCGAACCATGCTTTTGTGCAGGCTGTCATGAATGCTTTTCCTGGAAACTTATCAGGTATCGGTCTTGTTCCTGAAAGTACACTGATTGATTTGCCTTTCATTTGGAATTTGACCTTGTTGAGAATGTTTGTCATCTCTGTGTGGTCTATTGGTTCACCGCCCCATAGTCTTCCGCCACCGGACTTGCCACCTCTACCACCACTTTTCACTTCTACTTTTTTCCCAGCTATCAACAGATCACCGCCATCTTTTGCGTATGATATTTCCTTACTCATTATTGCTAAGGCACCCTCGGCCGGACCTGCATCGCTTTTTGTGAATTGGCTTTGATTTCTTGTAAGTGACTGGAACAGTGCTTTTGGAATACCATCAGCAACGATAGATTGTATCTCTGCCGGAGCAGTCATCCCGCTGTCTGGTACTAGACTCTGTACATCGATGAAGTCCTCACCTTGGTTCCATTTGTTAACGAATACTTTCACGTCTTGTGTCTTTCCTAATTGCGGAATCTCTTTTACTAGGAATGCCATTTCGCTGGCACCTATGTCTGCATCTTTGTGTGACGATATGTAACTCTGAATTCTTGTGTCTAGTTGTTTTCCGATTATGGATTTATAAACTTTATCAAATATAGGATCCTCGGCTTTCTTTTTATTGAGTGCTGTAAGAACACGATTTTTAATTGCATCATCTTCCGGGGCCTCTCGTAGGAACCATGGGCTCTCCACATCTTCCTTCCTCATGAACCTGTGTATCAGGTCCGTGTACAGCTTGTCGTGTGATGCCTGTGATATGTCTCCCTTGTGTCTACGTGCCTTTAGGTCCGCGACGCCCGTCATGAAGTCTGGGTACGATGCCACACTGGGCATGTCCAACACCTTGTTCTCAGGTTCCGGGAATTTGATTACTTCTGCTTCTTTGACAAACCATGGTTTCATGCCAGTATTTATGTGCCTATGACTGGTTCTTTTTACGAAGTTCGTCGTTGATCGCTATGCTGGTCTCCAACTGTGTGAACGGTGTGTTCAATACCTCACGGGCGAACCATGCCAGTGCGGCGGTGTCCTTGGGAAAGCATGAACCTGCGTATCCTCGCTGTCCGTCATTGCCCGGAACCTTCATGTGCGAATTTCCAATACGTGGGTCGTTTGCAATAATTTTTGTGAATGTGTTCCAGTCGGCACCCTTGGCCGCTGTTAGCACATCATACATCTCATTCATGAATGTGACCTTGGTTGCTAGGAAACTGTTTATGCAGTACTTGACCATGCTGGCCGTTATCAGGTCCGTCTTGTACACAGGACATTCCTTACAATCACTATGTTCCAGGTACAGTTTCTCAACTGCATCTGTGTCTGCGTTCATACCACCAAACACGTGCATGGCAGGATTGACGAAATCGTCTATGTAGTTCTTCTCTGTGAGGAACTCTGGATTGTACACTATCCTGATGTTGATGCACTCTTCCTGTATCTTCTGTAATTTGTATGCTGGTACTGTGCTTTTGACGATGACCAGTAATCCTTTGCTAGTGTTCAACTGTTGCATCACACCTTCCAGTATCTCTGTGTTGCACTCTCCAGATTCCAACTGAGGTGTTGGCACTGCCACGAAGACAGCGTCAGGCTTGAACTTGATCAGATCCTCTATGGTGTTGGTGTTGTTGTGTTTGGGATCCACTATGAACTTCTGTATGTCTCGGGTGAATCCATGATCCACTGCCGTTCCTACGAAGCCGTGTCCTACAATACCTAGTTTCATTTAATTCCTCAAATATTTCCAACAGTAAGGAAATATATTATCTGCTAATCTATCTATCTCATTGGCCACGTCCTGTGTCTCCTTCTGAGTGTCTGGTTTGCATCTCAGGTTACACACCCTTGCGAATGCGTACAGTGTGCCTGACCAATACCATTCAGTCATCATGCTCTGCGGTAACACCATGCGTGCCTGTTCTGGTGCAACACCTTTCTGCAACAGACTGTTGTACAGTATAAGACAACTCTCCATCGTGGTCTCCATGTTGTGATTGATTGTCTGGTCCAGTTCTACTTCTCCATCCGAACCCTGTTTTGAATTCTGTGGTCTGCCTCTCCATGAGTCCGGTTTGTACAGCTCAGGTGCATGGTCCACGTAGCGTCTTGAGACTTCATTCCATACCAGTCCTACTTGGTGCTTCACAAGTTGTCGTGCAACGAAGATGGGTGCCTTGATCCTGAACTGCATTGATGCGTGTGCAAATGGTGACCAGTGTTCGTGCTCTGCGAGATACTTGATCAGCTTCTCATCTGATTGCTCAAATGTTTTTTTAGTCTTGGAGTAACTTACCCGTGCCGCATTGACGACGGATAAGTCATTCCCCATTTTATCTATAAGTGTAACTTCCATACACTATTATACTAGAACTTCAGTTTGTAAGTCAACAACATATTCCTACCGTGCTGTGCGTAGCCGTCTGGTCTTTCATATGTTTCGTCCAGTGCGTTGTTCAATGAGAACACTAGGTTGGACTTGTCGTTCATTTGGTAATTGGTATGGAAATTTGCAACACCAACTGATGGTTTCATTATTGTTGCATACGTGACAGAGTCTATGTCCAGGTGTTCTCCTGTGTACAGATACTCCGCGGTGTTTGTCCACTTGTCCGTTGTCCAATCAACAGCAGTCAGTCCTAACCATTTTGGTCTTCTTGTAACAGATGTGTTAGTACTGTCTTCCGCCACTGTCCATGTTGCACTGTTCCTCCAGTAAACATTGTCAGCGATCGAACTGTTGAACTTAACTTCTGCACCGTGTCTGTTTGATGTGCCCGAAGCATTGGCATATGTGCTGTTGCCATACGTTATTAGATTTTCCAGATCAGTTGTGAAGTAAACAACGTCCAACACACTGTTGTTGAAACTGTATTCAAATCCAATGTCCATTGTCTCTGCCTCTTCCTGTTGTAGATTTGGGTTTCCGTTGTAGCCGTAGTTGTTGGATCCGTGCATCTCATACAGTGTGGGAGTCTTCACAGATGTTGCGTAGTTACTCTTCAACTTCAATGTACCTGTCAGGTCGTAAGTTCCGCCCAGTCTGTATGTTGTGTAGTTGTTAAACAAACTTGGATCGTCCTCTCTGATACCCGCCGACACCAACAACTTGTCTGATACTATAAGGTTACCATTAACAAAGTATCCCACGTTCTCCCCGTCCGTGTCCACCTTGGCAGTGTAACTTCCTGTGTTGTTGAACGAACCATCGAAGTATTCATACTCTATACCTGGAGTGATATCAAAGTTGCTCTTCAACAAAGTGTTTGTAAGAATGTATGTATTACTGGTAGAATCATATGTGTCTATCTCTGCGCCATTAACATACTCTCTGTCGTACTCTGTTCTGGAGAACGTGAAGTTTGTGAATCCGAGGCTGTTGTCTATCTTGCTTGACAGTTGATAAAGGTTCATGTCACTCTCGGCGGTGTAGTCTAGATCGTCGCCACTGCCACCATCGAGATCAGAGTCACTGGTTCTTCTTATCAGTGTTGTTCTGATATCATAACCTTCGTACTTGCTGTTGGTATTGATTGTAATGTTCTTTGCATCAAACCCATCCTTCTCTGTTCCTGAAGGTGCAATAGATATTCCATCTGACTTCGTTCCGTCTGCTATGAAACTGATGGAATGATTATCTATGTCCTTGTGTACTTTAAGTGTTATACCTTTGGTGTTGTTAGATCCCACTGTTGTAGATATGCTGTTGGCGTAACTGTCTGTGGTTATGAAGTTTATAACACCACCCACTGCGTTGGCACCGTACAGTGTACCTTGCGATCCCTTGACCACTTGTATTCCTGTGACGTGTTTAATGAAGTCTGCACCTATGTCGTGTAGTCCACCTGTTGTACTATGATCCTTGATGGCAACACCGTTGATCGCGACCATGGTGTGATTGGAGTTCATACCCCTCATGAACACAGATGTCTGTTGTCCTGTCGGACCTGACTGCACAACGTTCAATCCTGTTATCCTGGCAATTGCCTGTACTGTGTCGATTGTGTTGGTGTTCTCTATTGTGTACTGATCAATGTAGTCCACACTCATTGATGCTGTTGTAAGGGCACTTGGATCCCTCAACACAAATTTTGATATTATGATACATGGGGTATCTTTATCCCACTCACATTTGTTTTTAGATTGCTCTGCTTGTGATCCTGTGTGGAAAAGCAATAATGTTAAGACTGCTAGTAATATTTTCTTCATCGTCCGTATATCTCCTTGATATGTTTGTTGTCGAGTAGGACACAAGACCCAAAAGAGAAACGTAAAATAAAGTACCAGCTATTGTGTTGCCAAAGAACGGGATTGCCATGGTGTAGCAAAGTAATAGTCCGTCCAGTGTAAGTGGATACATCGTACCAGAAGTCCATACTGCAAAGTTCGTTATCGCAAAAAATATTATTGACGACATCAGTGCGTTGGATCCCAGGTGTACATACGTTTTCTTCATAGACATTGTGTATTGACTCAATGTAGTGCCTAACAAGATACTGATGTAAACCCAAAACATACTGGAGTGGAATCCCAGATACAGATCCGAAACAAACATAGCCGACAATGGTACTAGCATGGCCGAGTATAGACTACGAGTCAAGTACGGCATGAACACAGCAATAGCAATGACAGGTGTGAAGTTTGGTGGATGAGGTATCACTCTGCTCAAGGCAATGAAGCCTACGAAGTAGAAGAATAACACAATCTTTTGTTTTGTCTTTTTCATAACAGTATCCTATCAAACGAGTTAACGTTTATATTAGCCACTGTTAACTTTACATTGTAGAACTAGACTTTCCCAGGCCCTCGCTCGACAGCGGACTTATACTGGTTGGCACTCCGACTTTACGGTTCCTGGAAGAGCCAGTGATTTGCACACAGATTCCCCAACATGATTCAGTATTACTATTATTGTATGCTATTTTTAAAAATTGGTCAACCGTTCTGGCTAAAGGCCCATTAGGTCACGAACCTCGGGGTTGATCATCTCACGACCCCATTGTGGTTGCATTGTTATCTTGACCTTGCATTTGAGATCTGGTATGCTCTCTACCTTGTCCATCACGTCTTTTGGTATGATGTCTGCCGCTGGACAGAATGCACTTGTTAGGCTCATCAGCACGTGCACCGTCCGGTCCTCTGTGACCTTGACGTCGTATATCAGTCCCAGGTTGTATATGTCTACACTTATCTCAGGATCATAGCACTCCTTGAGTTTCTCTACTATCTTTGGCATGAGTTCTTCTTGTGTTGGTGGATGTTCTTTGATCTCTTTTAGATCACATTCTAGATGCGGGTCAACTGATGCGTTATCATTTGGCACCCATCCTGGTGGCATATCAATCATGTGCTATCCTTATTACTCGTTCGATTAAACTTGCAAAGCCTACTTGTCTCTGCATTGTTAGTAGTTCTCTTATGCCTAATGGCATAAAACTTTCTAGTGTTAGTGTCGCGACCTCGCTCTTGTGTTCACCGTTCACTATGTCTAGTATCACTTTCGCTGTGCCCTTGGTCATGTGTGAGTCTGCATCGTGATAGTATTTCATCGTGCCGTCTTCTAGCACTTGACCGGCCACCCATAGGTTGGATATGCAACCACGTATCTTGTTCTCGTCCGTCTTGTGTTCGTCTGATAGGGGCTCCACTTTCCTAGCTTCGTCTATGATGTACTGTAACCTGTCCATGCCTTCCAGCACTGACATCTCATCACCTCTGTTCTTGATCTTGTCTATAATCATTCTTCCTTGTCTGTGTTTGACGTGAAAGGTAGGTTCTTGCCTGACAGTTCCTCTGGCGTTGACTTGTAGTCCCGCTTCATCTGGTATCCATATCCTTCCCTGCCCAGCTGGTGTATCTCTGGATCAAAATGTGAACCCTTGCTCACGTCCTTCTCCCTCTGTATCTGCCACTTCGATTTCTTCTTGTCTTTGTACTTGTTCTTCATCTGTTGTCTTCCCTCGATCCATTATTTGTCCTGGAAATACTTGTTGAGCCTGTCTGGCTCATTCCTGTGTTTGTTATCAGGATCCAATGAATCTTTTTTTGTTGTTATTACTGGCCACTTCAGTGACCATGTGTTGTTGAATTCCACCCATCTCTTCCCCTCTGGGTCCGTGTCTGGTAGTATGGCGTCCTCTGGACATTCTGGCTCACATACTCCACAGTCTATGCACTCGTCTGGATTTATGACCAACATATTCTCACCCTCGTAGAAGCAGTCCACCGGACACACCTCCACGCAGTCTGTGTGCTTACACATTATGCATTTGTCATTGACCGAGTATGCCACTATAAACTTGTCAGTGTGCTTAACTTGTCTTCTGCTGATGCCAGTGCTTCAAGTTTCTTCTCGGCAGTGGTCACATAATCTATATGTTCTGCAACACCGATCGGATTTGCTAAAAATATCCTAAGGTCTGCTTTTGCAACTTCAACATCGCCTTCCAGTTTCTTTGTAAGTGCTTCTTTGATCATATTTTTCCTTTTCTTATATTGTAAACTAATTTACTTATTTGTCAACATCTGATAAGAAACTTGTGATTGCTTGATCGTTTTCATAAAACGGCAGTAAATTGAATAGATTGCTATCTGGTATTCTGTGCGAATGTAAAGATTGCCCGGACAAAAAATGGCCTTTAGGTATCTTGCCACATATAGACATAGAATGTGTGTCTATAGACAACAGTTCACACCATTTTATTTGCAAATCTTTTAGGCTATCCCTAACATGGTAATAGCCAAAATGTTCTAGATATTTTTTTGTTATGTAGAATCCAACATTATTTCCTAGAGGATACGTATTAAATCTTTTCAATACTGGGTTACGCCAAAAACATACTCCACCTTTGATGCCACTCATTGGAAGCACCTTACTCATACTTTGTGTTATGACCTGAACACAATCTGTATGTTTTAAATCTCCTTTTAAAGTCGATAGTGGTAACCATATCAAATCTATCATAACTGGAACATCTAGCTCACAACATCTCTTTAGAATTGTGTCCATGTTCTTTTTATACTGAAATGTTTCAAAGAAAGGAACAGACAAGATTAGTGTGTCTCCTTCCTGTATATCGTTAACATCATTTATGTGTGTATCTATTATTTCCTGGAAGTACCAGAAATCGTTTTTAAATATGACAGGTCTTTTATTTTTGTGTATATTGAGAAATTCTAAGGCAGTATGTACAGTTGTTGATAATGGATAGGGTTTGAACTCTTTCCAGGCAATTCCAAGATTGGGCAATAGCTTTGTATCGAACTCGAAATCCATTTGGTTAACTTTGAAAAGATTTAGTTCGAGATTTTCAAGCCAGTGTATAATATCTTGTGACTGCGGTGCTCGTACACCAAATTGTATGCCTGATACTCTCGAATGTAGTTCCATTATGGAATCGTCTTTTGGTTTCTGATAATCAAAACCACCTCTCTTCTTGTAATTGTCTAATTCGTTTTTAGCAATTAGCCATTTTATCTTGAAATATATTTCCTTATCCAACATATTTTTCCATGTCCTTATCTATCTTTTTAAGGTCATCGAACTGTTGCCAATGTAAGTTATCATGAACCTGTTGCCATTCCGGTATTACAGATTTTATAGATGATCTCCATTCTCTGTCTAACTCGTTTATTAAATTTAATGAATCTGCTGTTGGTTGTCCTTCCAGTGCTTGTTTGTATTCGTCTGCTACTCTCAGTTTTAATTGATGAGGTAAGTTATATGGTGCCAACTCTTCGGGAGTTTTTAACATCTCGGGTTCTAGCATCTCATAGGAATTTTCATCGCACCATTGCTTCAGCTTTGTGATACTTAAAATGTTTAACACGTGAAGACAAGGCTTAATTGCAAATTTGATATTGTTTGTTTTTAATGTACTAATTGTTTTTTCAATATCTAGCCATTCTATGCCCGGTCTTATATACTCTTGTAATGGGCCAACTGCATCAATCTTGAGATGCACTACTACGTTCTGAAATTTTTTGATCAGTGCGGAATCAATTTTTGATCCGTTTGTTTCTATTATTATCAGTGCTTGTTTATTGGCTTCTTCTAGATAATTTTCTATCTTATTTTTGAAGAAAGGTTCTCCGCCGTGCATCCTAACCGCTGTTGCATCTTTGATCTTATCTTTTATTAGTAGATCCTGATACTTTGCTCTTGCTGAAACATTTGTTTTTTGTTTGCTCCACCTACAAGGAGCATTATCCTGCTCGAAAAATATTTCTAAAGTATCCATACAAATTACTCACTATCAAGTTTTGCTTTCAGATCGCTAAATCCACCTATGTGTTGTTCATCTAACCAAATCTGTGGCATTGTCTTTGCATTGGGCACAAGCTCTAGCAGATCTTGTATCTTGTAACCTTCGGCTATGTTCTTCTCTTCGTACTCTATGCCTTTTGTTCTTAATAATTGTTTTGCCGATTCACACTGTGAACAGGCTGGCTTACTCCATACTACTGCTTTCATTTGTCATCTCCTAACTGTTGTTTAACTCTAACCCAACCATAAAAGATCAAGTCATACCATAATAAGTTTATTATAAAGCCAAATTTCGTGAATTGCAATCCCAATACGTATCCTGGTAGAAAGAACATGACCACCCACAGGGTGAAAAGGTATCTCCTCACGTACTGGTGTGGTATTGTCCACAGTAGCCAGTTGCTGATCATACCGTGTCTTCGCCGAATATCGGTTTCCTCTTGTAATTATCCACCCTGTCCAGCAGTCTCTTTATCTTTGGTATCCTCCTGGTGCCTATGCCGTGTAGCATGACTTTCGCAACGGGTTTGAACAGCCATGGCCATGTGACCAGTCTCCGTGTGTTGGTGTGGAACGCCTGTATGGCGTCGAAGCAGTCCCTCGCTTCTGGCATGAATTCGTCCAGCATGACGGGATCCTCGGAAAGCCTCAACAGTATCGTGTTGAATCTGGCTGTGGCGTAGTCCAACGTGCCAACGTACTTGTCGATGGCTCCCGGTACTGCGTTCTGCACGAACTCGATCACTTCCTTGTTCGCCCGGACGTAATCGTTGACGTACATTATTGCTTCTTGACTTTGACCTGCAACGGATAGTTCTCCTGTCTTGCAAGTAATGTTGCTTCGATGCCTTTTTGCTCTGCGACTTCGTGTGTGTAAGTGCCGACCACGCCCTGTCCGTCTGTGTGTACTCGGGTCATTATGGCTTCTGCTTGTTCTTGTGTTTTAGAAAAGATCTGTTTCAGTACCCTGACAACGAATTCCGTTGTTGTGATGTTATCGTTCAGGAAT
>Ga0307984_1000838_pt1 | contig 13188 bp, 9 predicted proteins | sample EllFjometageno78_FD_203169 | JGI IMG/M metagenome (GOLD analysis project Ga0307984, IMG submission 203169) | Marine microbial communities from Ellis Fjord, Antarctic Ocean - #78 | ecosystem: Environmental > Aquatic > Marine > Unclassified | place: Southern Ocean | collected 2014-10-09
GGTGATATTAGCACTACATCTATAGCTGATGAGGCTATGCAAGTTGACACACTAAAAATCCTTAAAGTAAAAGAAACTACTGATCTTCTTGTAGCCACAAACCAACTAGCAGAGTTTAAGGGTGAAGATTATGCTAAAGTTGTAGCTGACGTTGCTGTATCAGACACCCTTACTGAAGCTAAAGCACAGATAGAGACTGTAAAACTAAATGAGTTACCTACAGCACAAGTCATTGCTGAAGAAAATATGGCTGCAGCTAAAGCTATGCAGGATGCAGGTCTAGCCCCAGATGCCATAGCCGTTGCTGCTAAACTTTCAAACTTTGCTGTAACTGACGGTACACTTGCCCTAGCTATGGAAGGTAGCGTACAAGCCTTAGATACTGTAGAAGGTCAACTCAGTAAGCTTATGAAGTCTTTTGATGATGGTACACCTTCTTGGGCTTCTGGAGCTATACGTGCCGCTAATGCAGCTATGGCTGGTCGTGGACTAGGTGCATCTTCTATGGCATCTGCAGCTATATTAAATGCTGCTATGGAGAGTGCATTACCTATTGCACAACAAGATGCTCAAGTCTTTAACAACATGAACCTAACTAACCTAAGCAATAGGCAGCAGGTTTCACTTAGTAATGCTGCAGCACAACAAGGTTTATCTTTAGCTAATCTTTCTAATCAACAACAAGCAAACCTGCAGAAAAGTGCTAATGCTTTTTCACTTCAAACACAAAACCTTTCTAATAGGCAGACTGTAGAGTTATCCAATGCACAGATACGTGCTACTTTACAAGGTAAAAACCTTGATAATCAACAGCAGTCTAACATTATTACTGCTGCAAGGTATGCTGAAGCAGCTAACATTAACCTTAGTAACAAGCAGCAAGCTTCCATGCAAGATAGTATGGGTGAATTGCAAACTAACTTGGCTAACCTGTCATCTAAGTCTCAGTCTTACATTACAAGTGCTAACCTTGAGGCTAACCTCCAAGGGCAGGTGCTTACTAATGATCAACAAGTAGCTGTCCTTACGGCTGCAAGGTACTCTGAGTCAGCCAACATGACCTTCTCTGCAGATCAACAAAGAGTACTACACAACTCTTCCTTGATGCAGTCAATAGGTCTTGCTGAACTAAACGCACAACAAGCTGCTGTCCTACAGAATGCTGCTAACTCCGCTAGTATGGACATGGCTGACCTGTCTAACTTGCAACAGGCTCAGGTAGAGAATGCTAAAAACTTCTTGAATATAGACCTAGCTAATCTCTCTAATGACCAGCAGACTATTATCTTTAAGGCTCAGGCAACACAACAAGCATTGCTGTCTGATCAAGCTTCTTTAAACTCATCTAAGCAGTTTAACGCAGCTAGTAAAAACCAAAAAGATCAATTTGATGAAAACTTAAAAACTCAGGTATCCCAGTTTAACGTAGAGCAAGGTAACGCAATGGAGCGTTTCACTGTTGAGCAAGGGAATGCCATAAGCACCTTTAACAAGTCACAAGAAAATGCTCGTTCTGAGTTTAATGCTAGTCAGGCTCTTGTAATTGAGCAGTCTAATGCAGTATGGAACCAAAACATTGTAACTGCAGAGAATGCTGCTGCTGTAGCTGCTGCTGCTGCAAGTGCTCAAGCTGCTAATGAGTTCTCAGCCGCTGCTGCTGCTGCTGATGCACAAGCACAACGAGATCAAGCAAGCTTCTCTTTTCAGACTGCTAACAACAACGCAGATAGAGTTACATCACTAGCGGTGGCACAACTGGCAAAGGATGGGGACGCTTCAGCTGCAGCCGCAAATAAAAGTGCTGCATTTTCTTCTGCTATTGGTGCGGTTGTTGGTAAGATTATTACAGGATAATAGGGAAATATAAAATGGCAGACACTAGCACTTCTGGTTGGTTTAACTTACTAGATCTAGACGAAGATAAAAGTATAGTAGCTCCTACTACTACTCAAGGTAGTCGCTACAGCACAAACTCTCAAGGGATTATGTCTAGTGATGTACGCAAAATGCAAGATACTAAAGCTGACAGCGCTCCTACAGATGTTTTAACAACTATAATTAATAAGATTATAAATGGCTTTAGTGGAGACACAGAGGATATAACGGATAGACCTGTGGCTGGCAGAGATGTAGCAAATGATGTATATAAAGAGTATGACAAGTTAGTAGGTGTAGACTCTAATATACTCTCAGATGCTGGTAAGCTATTCATGGATGTCACAGACCCATCAGCACCAGCACCTGCGTCAGAAGATCCTGATCGTCAGTTCTACCAGTCAGGTATACCTATAGAAGACCGTGTATTTAAGGATGCTGATGAACCAGACCTTTCTGACTTACAGCGCATGGACCCTGAAGGTGTAGAGGATATGCCGCCTTTACCAAAAGCTGCTACTGAGGATGGAGGTCTTATGACTAGACCTAAAGCTAGGCCCACAGGATTGCGCGACTTAGACGAAACTAAAGCTAACTCAGCGGCGCAGGAGTACTTAGGAATTACTGTTGATGGCGATTGGGGTCCAGGTTCTACTAGAACCTTAGCAGGATGGCAGTATCAAAATGGAGTACCCGTATCTGGTGAATTAGACGAAGCTACTATAACAGCTATGGAAAACCCTGATACAGAAGACCCACGTAAACCTAAGCAGCTTAAGTCGGTGCTAAATGATTCTGGTGACGCTCCTGACATGACTAAAATAAAGTCTTGGGCTAAGGAGAATATTAGTGACCCTGTTAAAGCTTCTGCATTTGTGGCTACGGTAGAGGCAGAGTCTGCTACAGGTTTAGTAGAAGGGGGGTATACTATTGCAGGTGCTATGCGTAAGTTTGTTGACTTCTACAGGCTTAAAGACACACAAGGTAAGGTTATACAAGGTGATGCAGGTCTTGGACCTCAAATGTTAGCAAGAAAGAATGCTTTAGATGCTTTAGGAACCAACCCATCAGGTGATGCTATATTTGATGTTGTGTATGGTAGTGACGTAGGAGTAGCTTCTTTAGGTAACACGCAACCTGGAGATGGTTCAAAGTTTAAAGGTCGTGGACTGATACAGTTGAGTGGTCGTGATAATTACAAAAGAGTAGGTGATATTATAGGAGTTGACTTAGTTGCTAATCCTGAGTTAGTTAATGATTCTAAGTATGCCGCTGCTGTGGCTATGGCTTACCTCAGTACACCAACGAGGGACTTCTTCGATGGGGATCTTACAAGTACCAAGCTGGCAAGTGTTGTAGGACATTCAGGTGGCGCAGCCGCTGCTAGGACAAGATGGAATAGGGCTACAGAACTAAAGAATGAGATGTATCCCTAATGTTTGGCTTACCGCTAGAACTTATCACTATGCTCTTCTCCACCGTGCTAGGCGCAGTCATGTCTATCTGGGGTCAGAACACTAAGAACAAAGCTAAGCAGCAAGAGATGATGATTAGTGGTATGCAGCAAGCCAGAGAGCATGGCAAGTCTGACACACACTTTGCGTGGACACGTAGGATCATTGCACTATCTTCAGTATTTGCTATTATAGTCTTGCCAAAGATGGTTGCTGTATGGTATCCTGAAGTAAGCGTTATCGTAGGCTACACTGAAGTACATGGTGGCTTATTTAACTGGCTCTTTGGTGGTGACGGTACAGTACAATGGCAAGCAGCACGAGGCTTCGTAATAACACCACTAGACACACATATAGTTTCAGCAATAGTCGGGCTTTACTTCGGCGCTGGCTTCACTAAATAAGGTATACATAAAATGGCAACTGCAGAAAGTTTCTTAGACGGTCCAATCCCAGGCCAATCTCTTACAGATACACCTGGTAACTATCCGTGGGAAAAGCCACCACAGCTACATGAGTTAGAGGACGTAGCTAAGTACTACCTAGAAAAGCTAGGAGACCCAGAGGTTCTAGATGATCTTTCTGTGTTGTTTGATAACGGCGTACCACTATCTCCTTTCGTTAAGACAGTTGTGTCTGCAGGGTTTATGAATGGCGTTCACACCGTAGATGCAGGTACTCTTGTTGGTCCAGTAATACACGCTTTCCTTAAAGTCGCTATGACTGACTACGGCATAGATGTGCGTGATGATACATTCACTGCTAAAGAAGTAGCTACTGAGAGAGAAAAGAACCGCCTTAAAATGGCTATTGACTTAGCTATGAAGAACAGCAAAGAGTCTGATGAGGATGATCCAGGCATAGCTCTACTACAAGAATTACAGAACTCTGGAGCTAGTGAAGAACAAGCTGTTGAGCAAGAGCCAGAGCCTGAGACAGAAGAAGTAATAGAACAAGAACCACAAGTTGCTGGTCTTATGTCTAAGGAGGAGCAGCTATGAGTTTTGATGTACAAGCATTCCTAACAGGTCTTGCAGGAAGTGTTGCAGAGGGCCTTGATCGTAAAGGCAAAGAAGCTCGTGAGTATGGAATAGAAGAGAAGCGTAGGGCAGAAGGTAATAAGGCTACCATCAGTCAGCGCAGAGCACGGGTACAACAGGTTATGGGGTACACTAAGCTTTTGGAAGATCAAGGTGCATCTAGTGCTCAGATACAAGCTGTACTATCTTCTGGTCCTGAGCAGGTACAAGTACTAGCTAACAAGGTACAGAAAGCTGTAGAAGCTAATAATGGTCAGAAGCTAGGCACAGCAGATATCACTGCTATGATTAGTATGCCTGAAAGTTTCTCACCACTTGACATGGATCTAGATCAGTTTGTACAGCGTACTTATGGTGTATATGATGACCTTAATGCAACACAATCTGCAGCAGAAGATGTAAGTATATGGGATAGATTTACTGGCGATGCAGCTATGAAGAATGTAAACGCTAAGCTTAATACTACACCTATGTATGAGAACCTTACAGCCCAAGACATTAATGAGATGGCAGCACAGAAAGACTATGAAGCTCTAGTGCCTTCTACTTTTGCTATGGTATCAGACTTTAAGGTATTTAATGGTGAGGCAATGCGTAGAGCCAATAACAACCTAGCAGACCTAAGAGCAGACCTAAACAGGAATGGCGAATACGCTAATGCTCTGACTACTATAGATGACTTAAAGTCAATACGTGAGGGAGATCCAGAGCAGGAAGAAAAGTATCAAGCCGCTGTAAGAGCTAAAGAGCAACTAGAGAAGCAATACTTTTCTCCTCACTTTATAAGTTTAGAGCAGGACTATGGGCCACAACTCCTATCTGGACCCCTGAATATACTTGCTCAAATGGGTCAGTATATGGGCGCTGACTATGTTAATGATTTACAGGAGGGCTATGGAGTAGGGTCAACTGATAGCTTGGAAGCTACTAGCGAAAAGGCAGCAGAACTAAAGCCAGCAGAAGTAGAACCTGTAGTTGTTAAGCCTGCTAAAACTGTTGTGTACTCAAATCCAGCTTTTATGAGTGAACACACTATAGAAGTAATGGAGGATGCAGAGGGACTTGTACTTGGGGCTAATATATTAAATAAGGATGGCACTCCTACTGGCGATACATTGGATGCAGAATCTGCACAAACAGCCATAACTACACTCTTTTCAAATGATGCAGGAAGACATCAAAGCGTTCCTCAAGACTTATCTACTTTTAGCCTAGAGGACATGCCATCAATAGACTCTACTTCTATTACTAAAGAAGTATGGGATGACATGTCTAGGCCACAGCGTAAGGCTGCAGGGTTACCTGTAAGTAGTCTAGGTGGTCTTATGAGTGCGTTTGCCTCTCCAGAAGATCTTGCAGCAGTAGACCTTAAGCGGAATGCTGACCCAAGTAGTAACTACTTAGTAGTACTTCCAGGCATGAACTTGAATAGACCTTACATGGTTTCAGGTTCTGATCTAGCTTACATACCTGATGCTGCAATTACAAGGTCCACCAATAGAGCAGTAATAAGTGAGATGACTGAAGAAGAGGCTGCAGAACTTTCAGAAGACTCTCGTGCCTTTAAAACTATGTCTGGTAGTCGTTTAAGCAAGCTGTATGGCACAGAAGGTAATACAGTTACGCTACCCAAGAAACTGACTGACAAAGAGAAAGCGGCTCAAGAGGCAGCAATAGCTAAAGAAGAGAAAGCAGAGCAAGACGAAAAAGCTTTATCTAATAAAGAAGCTGCATCTAACAAGCAATATAAGTCTTCAGTTAGATCAAAGGCTGCTCGTATGCTAGACGTACCTGTATCTACACTAGTTGAGATGCAAGATAAGGGTGAGTTGACTGAGATGGGACTAGCTTTGTTGGTAGACTCAGGCAATGACATGGTAGACTTCCTAGTAGAAAAAGGTGTATCTGATACATTTGAGGTATTCAGTCTGTTGAGCGAATGGGCAGACAAGAATAAAAAGATACTACCTATGAATAAAGCTTTCCTATTAACAACTGTAGGTAAAAAAGCTATGCGAGAAGTGAGTAATCAATAATGGCTAATATTAACTTAGAAGACTTTCAGAGTAAGTACGGAGTAAAAGGTGCTTCTACTAGTATGTCTACTCAGACTGATAGAATGCTTATTGATGAAGAGGAAGATGAGGAAGTATCACAGCCTAGAACATTGAACTTAGACCAGTTTAAAGATAAGTATGGTCCCAATAACATCCAAGGTAAAGATGTTTCTGTAGACATGGGTACTAAGCTACGCAAGGATGACCTTAAGGCAGGTACAAACTTAGCAAAGATTAGGCAGTATATGGTTTCCCGTAAGGGAGTGCAGTACAATGAAAAAGATGGAGACTCTGTTGTAGAGGATTTCGTTGATCACATGCGTAGGTTTAACACTAACTTGGTGTCTACCTCTGGTGAGGTACGGCACATAACCCAAGCTGATGAAGCCACTAAAGTCTTAGCTAAAGATGCATATGAGTTGTACGACAAGTTAGGTAATGTCTTTGTAAATGATGGCTTCTTTGGGGCTGTTGATGGCATTAAAGACTACATATTTGCTGCTGCTACAGATCCTACTAACTATGTAGGTGCGCTTACGGGTGGCATAAGTAAAGGTGTATCTCTTGGTGCTGGACAAGGAGCTAAACAGTTAGTGAAGAGGGCTGCGATAGAGGCTGGTAGAAATGCTATGAAGAATGGCGCTACTGCTCAAGCTGCAGAACAAGTAGGTAAGAAGGCAGCGGAAGGTGTCGCTAGGCGTCTAGTTGAAAAGGGCGTTAAAGGCCCTGCTGCTAAAGCATTGCGTGTACGAATAGCTGAGAGAGAAAAGCAAAACTTCCTACGACTAGCTAGAGGTAGAGGCAGAAAAGAATACCTTGATGGCCTTTCTAAGGATGCAGTTAAGAAGTCCTTGTATGCTACTACAGCAATAGACGCTACACTATCTATGGTCAATGACTATCAGATACAAAGTGTTATGCTAGACGTAGGCGCTCAAGAAGAGTATAGCTTGTTCCAGACAGGGTTTAGCTCATTGCTAGGTGCTGTAGGTGGGGGTGCTCAACTTGTAGGTGGTAAGTTTAAGGGTGCTAGTGGCTTAGGTGATACAAAGGCGCAGCTTAAAGAAGCTGGTATGAAGGCTGATATAGAGTCTGATATACAGTCAGCAATGCTGATAGCATTACCTGAAAAAGAAATAAGTAGAGTAACTACACACCTTAATAAAACTATTGATGAGTGGGAAAAGAAAGTAAAACGTGGTAACAGTTTGTTTGAGACTAGCACATTACCTGCAGAGCTATTGTACGACATTATGCTTGGGCCTGACGGTAAGGGTGGCGTAGCTAAAGTATTCAAGGACAACGGTATGAAGCTTAACAAAAGCTTGCGTATCACAGATGTTATGACTAATGTTCTAAGGCAGATGCCACAGGATGATATACAAAGCATAGCTAAACGTATGCAGCCTCTAGCTGGCTACACTTTAGGTGACACTACTGAGATTGCACAATCCCTGGGTGACTTCATTGCTGCTAAGGTAAGCAATGGTATGAAGCTAGGCAATGTTATGTCTCAGACACGTAAGTCTATAGATGTTGGCTTGGCTCATGGCACTAAAACTATGGATAACATGGTGCGTAACCCTGCAACAAAAGAAGCACTAGAAAAGGAGTCTGAAAAAGTTAAACGCATGAAGCTGGGCGGATACACTCAGAGTGTTTGGCGTAGACTTCTTGTGTCTTCCCCTGCTACATCAGCTATCAACGTTATGGGCTTTGGTCAGTTTTACGTAGGTTCTACTATAGCAGACTTAACTAGCATGACAGGGGCTTATACTGCTGGCCTAGCTATGGGCGGTACTTTAACCAAAGCAGGACGTGAATCATTGCGTATCGGCGGTGCATACAAGTCTATGCAAGCTCAGAAAATGCGTAACTTAATGGACCCCTACACTACACACGATGCTTACATGAGTTTCTTAGATCAACATAAAGATGTAAAGAAAGTATTGTTTGAAAGTGTTACTGGTGGGGTTGAACGTAGTGGTGGTCGCTTTGGTATTGATCCCAACGCTAAGTGGTTTCAGAACGTAGAGAATGCTACTACAGCTATGAACAGGCTGACAGGTGTACGTATACAAGATACATTCACTAAGTCTCAGATGTTTATGAGTGAGATGGATAAGTACCTACGCCTTAAGAAAGGTAGGACACTTCAAGAGGTTCTGCGAGATGGTGACTTAGATAAGATTGACGATAGTGTTATAGGCAATGCCTTAGATAATACTATGAAGTCTGTTTACTCTAAGGACTACACTACAGATGATCAGCTTTTAAGCGCAGCAGCTAAGCAGATAGAAAACTTCTCTAACATACCTGTAGTAGGTACTATACTTCCGTTTGGTAGGTTCTTTAATAACACAATTGCAACAGCATATCAGTGGAGTGTTGGCGGCGGTGTTGAAGCTATGTCAGCTATCGTCAAGTCAGAGAAGCGTAATATTGAAACAGTAGAGGCTGCAGCACGTAGCTTAGTGGGTATGTCATCTATTGGCCTAGCTATGCACTATGATGAAGAGAAGCAAAAGAAAGGCTTGGCTTACAATGAGATAGATGCAGGGGGCGGTACTATTGTAGATGCTAAGAACACTTTCCCTTTCTCTGTATTCCTAGCCGCTGGGCGTATAGGTAACTTGAGTAAGCAGGGTGAGACTGTACCTAAAGAACTTCTACAGGAGATGGGTACTCAACTTGCTGTTGGTCAGTTTGCTCGTGATGCACAGTTTGGCAATGACATAAACAATGTATTAGATGTACTTGTGAATCAAGAAGATGGTGCTCGTAAAGCTTCTATGTTGGCCTTGTATAAAATGACAGGTAACTTCACTGCTGGTTTTACTCGCCCACTTGATGCTGTCAATAAACTTACTGGTTTTATTACAGACACAGACGCAGCTAAAGATGTACGTCAGGCAAAGGGTGGCGCTGTGTTCACACAGAGTGCTACTAAATACTTTGATAACATTCTGGAAGCCTTCACAGATAAGGCTGAGAGCGTTACAGGAGAAGAGTTACGTGTTGCTACACGGGAGGGGTCTGTACAGGACGCCAACCCTTTATCTCGTATCTTTGGTGTAACGATAAAGCCAACTAGAACAGCTACAGAAATGGCGTACTCTATGTCTGAGATGCAGCCTTGGACTGCTAGTGAGAGATCTAATCTACCTGAGTATGATAGGATATTTAATATAAATATAGCACCTGTGTTAGAAGTCCAGATGCAACACCTTTTAAATAGTAAAATGTTTAAGTCTGCTGGGCTATCAGAGAAACGTATTATGCTTACTAAAACTTTATCTAAAGTAAAGACAGATGTTAGGACATCTCTTAGTAAGTATGGTACAGGGGATGAAGTTATTCTCTCTATTAGGAGAAAGGCTATGGGTTCAGGTTCAAAGAACCACAGAGACATTGCACTAAAGGCAATGAAAGAAAAGTTAAACTTCTCTGGGTCTATACAAGACATGTCCTACTCAGAGTTGCAGTACTTCATGGACTACGTAGACTACTTGAAAGACATCTACAAGTAAACAAAGAAGAGGGGCCTTGCGGCCCCTTTTGCTTTTATAGACCTTCCTTCATAAACACTTTAACCCACTCAGCGCAGATACCACTACGCACAATGTCATCAATACCAAACTCAACTACTGGTGCATCTAACATGTACTTCTTAGAGAGATGAATGATCTTAGCTAGACCAGACGTACCCTTTAAGTCAGACTGCTGTATATCACCGTTGAGTACAATAGTACTACCTTCACCAACACGGGTGAGTAGCATCTTGATCTCTGGTATATCAATGTTCTGTGCTTCATCTACGATAATGAATGCATCATCAAAGCTACGCCCACGCATGAGCGCCAGTGTTGCTACTTCGATGTTACCCGCCTTCAGTCCCGTATCTACAGCACCACGCCCTAGATGTTTCACCAGTACGTCTAACACAGGTAACGCCCAAGGCTGAGCTTTCTCTTCAAGTGTACCTGGCAGGAACCCAATGTCTTTACCTACAGCTACGTGGGGCCTAGTGATAACAATCTTGTCTATCTCTTTGAGTATGTACAAGTCTGCAGCACATGTGGCTGTAACGTAGGTCTTACCAGTGCCAGCAGGGCCAAGGATCAACACCTGTTTGCTACTGGCTATGGCATTGATTAGCTTGGCTTGGTTGTCTGTCTTAGGTACAATGCCAGAGGTAGGCTTAGAAGAGGCTCCCTTGTAAGTTGTCTTGCGGCGTGTGCGTGTCTGCTTCTTTGGTGGCTCTAGTGTATCCGTATTCATTTAAGTTATCCAGTATTGTTATTGCTTGGTCTACCGACAGTTTAAACCACTCCCCCTTGGAGTCAAGCGACAAAGGTAAGGCCCTTGTGTGTGCCTCTTTCTCTGACTTACGCCTATCACTAGATGCAACAGAATGCTCTAATACAAAGTCACGCATAGGGCTACTTGTTTGATAACCGTTTAGCCTATCCTCTGCATCAATAGCCATACCTATCTTAACCCACTCAGGCCATGCTTTATTAGTTATGACGTAGACGTAGCCCTCTTTGATAGAGTCTAACTTATAAGTACCAGCAAAGGCTGCGTCATTAAACGTCTTGTACCTTCCTGGTTTATATAATGGGTGTGTTGCCTTTATATACTTACCATTCACATACATTCTTTTAGGGTTGGTAACTAGCCCCATCTTACTGTGGCATGGTATACATCTATAATGTTTCTTTTTCATCATAGGGGTGTACCAGTTTGTACCTGCCTCTAGAACGACATCACACATTAAACAGTTTTTTATCAACGATCATCTCCTTTTAGTAACTCTTTCAATTCTGTATATCCTCCAATCAATTCACCTTTAGGTCCAAATATCTGTGGTACTGTAGTCATGCTAGTCCTCTTAAGTAAGGTTAGTACCCACTTAGAGCTAGGCGAATGTACGTTATATTCTGTGTAGGGAAAGCCTTTACCCCTTAAGATAGCCTTAGCAGCATCACAGAAGTTGCATTGCTCACGAGTTATGATAGTATACATCTTGTCTCCTAGAGTTATGTAAGCAGTTTAGTCACTTGCTTAGGTGTTAGTATTACTCTTCTGGTGTTGAGGGCAGAACGTATTCTATTGCTTGTTCTACTACAGGTGTAGCTACTTCAATTACTTTATTGGCTGCGGGTACTACAACCTCATCTACTACACCTATAGAGATGATGGATACGACGAAGGATACGAATAATAATTCTAACATGTTTTACTTCCTTTATGTTTATACTAGATCTACGATTTCACAGGAGTCACCTGAACACGCTAATGTCTGGCTACCTGCAGTGTTGTCTTCGCTTTCATACTCTGAAAGTTTAGACCAGTCAATAGACTTTGGCATTAATGACTTAAGCATTGTATAGTCACTCTTGCCGCAGTCTTGGTAAGGAGCTTGTTGATACGTATGATCATTGAATGGCAGGAATGATACGCCTGACATCTCATCAAAATACTTGTACACAAAAGCACCTACTTCAAACCACTCATCATTCTTCACATTAATAGTGACAGATGGTTTGTGTTCACACCAGTTACGCTGGTAAGCTAACCACATTTCAAGCTGCTCAATAGCAGACATGTCAGCAGTACATACTGCACCAGCAGGGGCTTTCATAGGAAAGCTAAACACTGTAGTCTGGTCAGGCTTGAATACCTCTGGTGCATTAGGGACGCCCTGATCCTTCATAAACTGTGTTAGAGGGTCTTTGTTGTCACCTCTGACGGTGCGGATATAGTAGGGGGAGTGTCTGGCGTGTATTCCACTGGCGCTATCAACCAGTTGCGAAACGGTCCCGCTAGGCTTAACACAGCTGATAGCAGCAGCAACAGGGATACCGAGACGGTCAGCCCATTCTGCATTGGTAGCCACAGCAACTTCTTTAAGGTGAGCAAGGGTCTTCTCCAATCCATTATTCTTAAGTGTCATGAGGGGGTTATCCATGATACCTGTGAGTGACACACCCAACAGACGTTCAGCTTCAGTGTTTGTCTGCCAAAGCTTACGCAAGTAAGGCATCTTAGTGAAGGTAGCCTGAATTGTACCCAAGATGGTAGCAAGACGTACTTTCTCTGATAGAGTATCAATATTATCAGTAGCACGTACTACTACCTCTGTTAAATTACAAAACTGGTATGGGCGTAAAATTATCTCTGAACATGGATTAGTTCCAAAGTCATAGTTAGGATCACGTCTACCATTCTTAGCTGCTTGCTTCTTAGATGCTTCACGGTTGAAGATGCCACGCTCACCTGAGCCAGACTCAACCAGAGACATCCACTCACGCATAAACGACAGGCTGTCAGGCTTCTCAGTGTAGGATACAGAGTTGTTAGCCAAGGCACGTTGTGGATTGTTCTCCCACCATGAGCCTGACTTAGCTGTACGCATACGATCATCTGATAGATTACTCAATGATATCATAGCACTACGGCGAACACCACCGACGACGACAACCTCACCAATCTTACACATGATGTCGTGACACTCAACAGATGAAAGCTTACGCCCTTCTGACTTCTTGAATGTGTTGATAGTGAAGTTAAATAGATCTACCAAAGGCGCTGGGCCACTAGCCCTACCACCAAACGTTTTAAGCGGTGCGCCAGCTGCACGTACTTTAGATACGTCCCACGTTGGGATCTCACCACTATATAGGAGCGCAATCAATTGACGCAAAGACTTAGCCCACCCCTCCTTACTATCCCTGACAACGATGTTAGTCTCGCTCT
>Ga0307984_1000840_pt1 | contig 13185 bp, 5 predicted proteins | sample EllFjometageno78_FD_203169 | JGI IMG/M metagenome (GOLD analysis project Ga0307984, IMG submission 203169) | Marine microbial communities from Ellis Fjord, Antarctic Ocean - #78 | ecosystem: Environmental > Aquatic > Marine > Unclassified | place: Southern Ocean | collected 2014-10-09
TATAGGACTGACAAAGAGACATTTGAAGAGGCAGAGGCAGATGTATATGCAGATACCTATCACGACTTGCCTAATTATATTATAGAAAAGAAAAAATTATTATGGCAGGATTAGCAACAGGATTAGCGATTGCAGGATTAGCAATCACTGCAGGTACAACTGCAAATTCATTTGTACAAGCAGGTAGAGAGAAAAAAAATCAATTAAAGTATGAATCAGATGCTGACAAAGCACTTGCTGATGCACGTAGGGCATTGAAGGTAAACTATGCCAAGATGAGGTCTATAAAAAAAGACCCGTATGAAAAAGAACGTTTAGCTATGTTAAGTGCGGGGGAACAAGTTCTTAGTTCTGCACAAGATAGCGATAGAGGTGCAGCCTCGGCAGCAGGGAACGTGATGATTGGTGGTCAAGTAACACAATCTAATATCACAGACCGTCAGTCAGACGAGTTGATTAATATTGAGGATTCAATCGTAGAAGAAGAGTCTAGACTAAGTGATATTCGTGTAGGGTTAGATTTGCAAGAGATTCAAGGTGCTCAACAGGCAGCAGCAGACTCTAGAAATGCAGCAGCACAAAACAAAGCACAAGGTTATCAAGGACTAGCAAATACTGCAGCACAAGGTCTGTCAATGGTTAGTTTATACGCAGGCAATAATGCGGCACAACAAGATGCATTGAGTAAAACTCCGTTTGGAACAGACGAATTCGCATCTATTGGTAATATCGCAGGTAAAGGTGGTGGGGCAAGTAAGTCTATGGGAGCCGCTGCTCCGGATGGGTTTACTAATCTTGACTTAGATAGAGTCGGGCAACTCAGCGGAAAAGAGTTTAGACAATTTAAAAGAGAACTTACTCCCTTACAGAAAAGACAACTGTTTATGAACAGTCAATATACCGACCAATATAATCTAGGTATGAATCCTGTTACAATTAATTAAGACATATGGCGACTAAAATAGGATATGTACAAAGAGAGCCTACTGAGCAAATTAATTGGGCAGAGGTAGGGTCAAATTTCTCCGGAATGTTAAAGGAGGAGGTCCGTGTACGTGAAGAAAAGAAAGCTGAAATAGACAGAGCAACTCGTGAACAACAAAGAGTTCTTGATGATGCCGTAACAGGTGACTCAAAAAATATGAATGAATGGGCATTGGCTTACGCTGCTGATGCTCAGAAGCAATTGTTGATGACCAATACCCTATTAAAGAGTGGTCAGTTAAAGCCAAGGGACTATACTGTGCTGCGTCAGAATACGGCAGACGGTACAGACCAAGCGTTTACTCTAGCACAGGAGTATCAAGATGAGTATAAAATAAAAATGGCTCGTCACAATGCTGCACCCGGAGAAACTAAAGATGCAGATGGGAACGTAATTATTGGTTCTCAAGCATTAGAAACTTTTCTTATGGGAACTGCTGAAGGGTTTGGTAATTTTGAAAAATCTAAACTCGTTATCAATCCACAGACAGGAAAGGTAATGGTTGGGTTTTATAATTCTAAAGGTGAATTAGAGTCAGACCCTAATAAGTTAGTTGGTATTAATACTTTGCGTAATAGAATTAAAGGTGAGATAAATGCTTATGATGTTGACGCTGCCATAGTAAAAGTAAAAGATGGTCAGCTTGGTGTTATGACTCAGGTTATGAATAAGATGGGTGGCTTGCACGAAAAAGGTTTTGTACAAACTACAACAGGAGTACAAATAGCCAACAAAACAACCCGTGATGCAATGGTATTAGCAGGGACTATGACTCAAGAGGAGTCTGATTACCTTGCTCAGTATTCAAAAACAGAAGACTCTTGGGCGGAAAGCCAATTGTCTAATCAATATAATATCACATCTCTGCTCACACAAAACTTAAATTTCGCACCTAATGGTGAGTTATATGATTTTACGTATGACGAAAATGAGGAGAGTGAGAATATGATTCTTTTAAGGAATGAGGGCAATACTGCAGTACCTGACTTTAGTTCTGCTCAAGGTAAAAAACATAGAGAGGCTGCTAAACAAGAATTAAAAACTAGGCTTCGTGGGTCTTTAGATGTTGATGTAAAAGTACAAGTAGTAGGTGGGGCACAGAAAAGAGTTGTAACACCACGGACCCCGCCACCACCTGCTCCCGGAGACGTAGCACCTAAAACTCATATGGGTATGGTAGCACAACTTTATTTCGGTACTAAGGCACAACAAGATGAAGCAGGGGCTTTTCTAAGAACACAAAACGATAAAATAATAGGGATTGATAGAGATGGAGATAGCGTTATCCTTGTGAAAAAAGGAAAGAATAAAGGAGACGCTAATATTGTAGAGACACTGTCTTTTACAGATGCAAACGGTGTTTTGTATGACCAAGAAAATTGGGTTACAAAAAATGCAAACTTCTTCGCAAGCCAACAAAATATAATTCAGGATGTAAACAAAACTTTTTCTACAAGTGGATTTGACCTTACCGTACCATTCAATTCGACTTATTCAAATACTTATTCTTCTCAAGGGCAAGAAAATGAATCAATAGATATGGGTTACTCAAGAGAGTTATTTGCCGATGGATTTATACCTTCTGTTTTAGTAGACGATAACGAATCAAAAACAATAAGTAATATTGAAAAATTACTAGCAAGTAATCCTGCTACTTCAAGTTGGTCAGTTGAGGATGACAGTAATTTTGATGTTACTGACGATATAGTAATTGTTAAAAATGACAAAGGCGTTGAAGTTGCAAGGTTTGCACTTGATGATTTAACTGCTGATAGTGCAGCAAGTATGATGGAAGATTTTAGAATGAAAATTGCTACACTTACAGACGCTAAAACAAAAGAACAAAGGACACAAGGTAAATTGAATCAGGTAATTACAAACCCTTTTGTATCACCAAGAGCACCAAAAGCTACAAAGGCTACCGCTACACCAACAAGAGCAAAAACTTCCGCCCCTACAGGCTAAAGACAACTAAATTATGAATGAAGAATACTTAAATAGTTTATACGCTTGGATTACCTCGGAAGACGAGGCGTTTTCTGATGCTCATACTTCTGAATCTTTTGCACAAAAGATGGTAGAGGACAAGTCCTATGCGGCTAAAATGTATGAATGGATTGTTGACCTTGACCCTTCGTTTAGTAAGGCACTTCCTGTAAGTAATTTTATGTCTAAAATTGCTACTCCTGATGTAAAAAAAAAAGTCGATATGGACTCACTATCGGAAGGTGGTTCATTGGTATCTCCCGAGTTTTTTAATGAACAACAAGAAAATCTTACCCAACCACAGGATAATACTTATGTAGCCCCTCCAATTGAAGACCCTCGCTTAAATGCAGCTAGACAAGCAGAGAAAGAAGCGAATGCAGTGGAAAGGACTGATTATATGGAGGCTTTTACTGAGCAAGAAAGACAGAAAGAAATTGAGGTAGCAGGTATTGAAGATGCTCAACGTGAAGGGCTTTGGGAAGACCCAACCTTTGCAGCAAAAGTAAACCTCATAGATGAAAATCTTGTTGGTCAAGAGGATACTGATATTATAGATATGCTTAGAGATAAGTTCTCTGCATATGGATTAATTTTTGAAGAGTCAGACGCACTAAATGATGTAGGAATTGCACAAGCAGCAAAGGGAAATCCTATAACAAATTTTGCCGTAGATGTCGGTGAACATTTTGGCAAAAGTATTAGTCAAAAAGTAAGTGATAACATTATAGTAAAAAACAAAGACGGGAGCAAGTCTACAGTTATTGACCTTGACTCTTGGACTGATGCAGGAGAAACCAATTCTGCAAAAAAATTACGAAATTTTATTTCTCAAAACGCAGAGATACCCGATGAAGCGTCTGTCATTGATGACGAAGTAAGTAAGTCAATGAGAGCACGAGAAATCAGAACTAAAGGAAGACAAAATGAGGATGGAAGTGTATCTACAGTATTGTTTCAATCTGCAAATATTGACGGTAAAGAAGTAGTATACCCTACATTATTCCCTCGTGACAGTGAAGGAGAATACGGTTCTAGCCCTGATTGGTGGATAGAAAAAAATGGGATAGAGGCATTTAAGTTAGCTAAGGAAAGAGGTGAAGTGTTTGAGTTTGAAACTCAAGAAGAAGCACAGAGTTTTGCTGAAGGTTCTTGGGAAGATTTAAGTAAAGTAGATGCTGAAGGACAAATATTCTATAGTGAATATGGTAAAGATTATATTCAAGAAAAGAAAAGATACGAGGAGTACATAGGTGTAAGAGATGATATTGATTTCATTGAAGATATGCAGTCCTACTCAAGAATTCTACCTGAAAATGAAGAACAAGAAAAAGAATACTCACAGTTTTTTGTTAATGGTAAGCTACGTGACGATATAGACATAGTAAAAGAAGAACTTGAAAAAAAACAAGATGACCTGTACGATGTAGTAATGGATGACGACTCACAAAGAGTACGTGAGAAGTGGGATAAATATTTATTTGACCGTCAAAAATCAACATCACAAAAAGCAATACTTCAGAACACTGCTGCTAAAGAACTTGGTGAGCAGGTAACACTTGAGTCTTATAAAACTTTTGGGGTTTCACCTTTAGGTCTTCTAGAAAAGAAAGATTACACACCTCAAGAAGCATTACAAGCTAGGTCAATATTAGAGACATACATAAGTGCATATTCAAATCAACAAGAGGCTGCGGAGAAATACGAAATTTCACAGACATACTATGACGCTAAGGTAAATAAAAGCATAACAAAAGATTTTACTGACAATTTACAAGGCGTGAATGATGAAACTATAACAGGGTATAATCGTGGGTTAGCCGTTGAGGTAATACTTATGAAAATGCTAGGTGTTGATTTCGATATAAACGACCCGGAATTAAAACAAAAAGCTGCGGAACAACTTGTAGAGTACACGAATAGAGAAGGAGATACCGAGTCAAGAGTGTTTCAAAGATATGCTCAAGCAACCGGAGGAAAAGAAGTTTGGGATATAATAAAGAATGACCCTGCAGAATTATTTTCTGCTTGGGCTTTTAGTAGTATAGCACAGTTACTTCCTTATGGAAGTAAACTTGTTCCCGCATTAGTTGCCGCAGGAGCAGGAGCAGGAGCAGCGACAGGACTTGCAGGTGGTCCTTTTGCCGGAGTTACTGTACCGGCAGGAGCCTTTACAGGGGGGATGTATGGTATGAGAACAGGTATGGCTTTGTCTATGCTTGCTTTAGAATATGGCAATGAAATGATGGAGGCTATTACTACTTTGGGGTATGATTTAACCGACCCTGATTCTGTAGCGAAAGCATTGGGAGACCAAGATGTTTGGGACTTAGGTAGAGAGCGAGGCTTAAAGCGTGGTATCCCAATTGCGTTAGTTGATTTCGCAACATACGGTGCAGTAGGCAAGGTATTTAAAGCAGGGCGTGTTGCATCTAGGGGGAAAAAAGTAGCGTATGGAGTTGCAGAACGCTTTTTGCTTGACCCTGCTTCAGAAGCATTAGGAGAAACACTTGCTCAAATTAATGTTGGGGATGAGATTGACTACAAAGAAATTATTGCAGAAGCAGGGGGTGGTATTGGTAACAATTCTTCTTATCTCGCTATAAATACTTTAAGGGCAGCTAGACAAACAAACAATGTTGAGTTAGCTAACAATCTTGCGGACATAGATTTTATGTCACGAGAGATATCTACTGATACAGAAATTGCAAATTGGGGAAACAATATGCAAAAACTTGGGAAAATTGATGCTAAACAAAACCAAAGAATCCAAGAGAATATAGGAATAAGAAAAGAGGCTAGAAACCTTTTAGATGTAGGCATAAGAAAACGTAAGTATAGCGGAGGTGTAGAGGCTCGTGTTATGACTTTGTTGTCAGCTAAAGAAGAGTTGAGTTCAACACCTAACAGAAGGTCAGTATTCTCCGGTAAAATAGCAGAAATAAATAAGGAGTTAGAAACTATTGCTACAACAAAACAATTAACTTCTGTAAGCGAGCAAACAATACTTGCCGGTACAGGTGTTCTTGGAGTATCAGAACAGTCTACTGCTACTGACATAAGAGAGTCTACCCCATCTTATAAGATTGGCAGAAGGAGTATGACTAAAGAGACATTCTTAGAAAAGATAAATAAGATGTCTAAAAAACAATTAAAAAAACTTAACGCTAAAGTTGAAAATGATGATGGGACTTTAGCCATAGTAATGGAAAAGTTACTTCCATTACAAGAGACCCAAACTAAAGTTGTTTTAGACGAAGAAGGTAAACTTATAGATGAAGAAGTAGTTCAAGGCATTGAGGTAGACACTGAAGAGTCTTCTGTATCTGAAGAGGTCGCAGCTGAAGAGGTCGAGCAAATAGCTATCGAAGAGCCTAGCGAATCACAACTTCAGGACGATGTAGAAAATGGGGACGTTGTTATTTTAACGTTTGAGAATGAAAATGAAATACCTGATGTATATAAAAATAAAACAAAAGTAAAAAACCCTATACTTTCTACAGGTACAATCCAAGCAGGTCGAAGAGGGAAGGCTAAGTCCACTATTAAGGTTAAGGTAGAAAAATCACTTGTTGATTATTACGAGTCAACTAAGCAGGTAGAAGAGGTCGTAGCTAAAACTAGACAAAAAAATCTATCAGATACAGAAATAAATGAAGATGAAAAAGAATCATTGCTTAGTGAAGTAACTGACCTTGAAACTATTTTAAACCAACCGGAAGGGAAAGTAGATTTCAGATTAAAAACTGAAGAAGATACAACTCCAAGTAAAGATAAAGTTGACGCTGAAGTTAAAGCCATTAATGAATTAGAGTCAGGTAATAAATCAATTGTTGTTTCTAATAATAGCAAAGGTGTTGCTATTGATATAGAAGAATTAGGAAAAAGAACTACTAAAAAACCAAAGCCGATAAACTTCTCTGTAATAAACGGGATACCTTCTATATTTACTATCTCCGACCAACTCACCACGGGGGATGTAGTAAATACATATACAGGGAATACAATAAATAATTTAAAAGGTGGTATAGGATATAGTTTTGTAGAGGATGCAGCTTGGGCTAACACCACTGAAGCCGAAGCACAAGATATGCTTACTAAAGCCCAAAAAACTTACAATAAAAATAAAGAATTATTTAAAAAATGGTGGGCAGCAAATCCTGAATACAATGGACTTGTCCCAATGAATGTAGTAAAAATGGGGGAGACTTCTATTCTTTCTAATGAAGCCACTTTTAGAGTACTAAAAGACAACTTAAGTAAATTCCCTGAGACAAATAAAATAGAAGCATTAAACGCATTAAAGAAGAACTTACAAGATAACATATATAAGAAGTTAAATCCCAAAAAAGGTACTTCACCTCTTAGTGTAAGGAATTATGCCAAAGCCGCAAAAGGTTTTCAAGCGGTGTTAGACACACTCAACGACCCTAATATAAAATCTATAGAGGATGTTGTGTCTAAAAATGTGCTTGACAAATTAAGTCTCCCAACAAAATCATCGCTCTTAAACACTATTGGGTATGGGAAGCCAAATGAAGCGGGTAAAAAAACAAATCCCGGAATGCCAAGCAGTACAGTTCCGTTAGCGTTAATGAAAGGTCAGCCAAAAGAAATGAGGCTACTACTAAATCTTGGTTCTATAACAGATATAATTACCGACCCGTCTATTAAAAATGTTCCACAACGTAGCATTATTGCTATTCAAGGAGTTGATGTATTGAACCCTGAAGTTATAAAAACTGACCACCCTAATTATCCATATGGTGTTGCGGGCAGAAGTATGGGAATACTAGAGGAATCTATAGCAGTTGTAGACGCATATCCTGAAGCGTACAATGCAGCCGTTAAATCTTTAATAAACATAGAGGGTAAAAAAGACACATATACAGAAAAACAAGTAGCTAAAAGTAAAACCCAAAAAGATAAAACTAAAGTTCTTGAGTCAGGGCAACTATCCCCTACAAGCACTGATGTTATTTTAACTCAAGGAGTTCAAGTTCAAAACGGATTACCGGCTCTTGAGTTTATAGGAGCAGTCGCAAATGGGAACGTAGATAATGCTGCTAAACTAATTTCATTTTTAAATACGTCTTTTCCAAGCACAGTTATTTCCACTGATTTAGAAACATTTAACAATGTAATAAATTCAGAAGGAGTTAAAAAGTTTTTAAAAGGAGACGAAGTTATTTATGGTGTTACAACTGACGGAGATATTTATATCAACCCTGACGTTCACAACAGTCAGTCTGCTATATTTAATACTGCTATCCACGAGATGGGACACGTATGGACCGACTATCTTCAGACTACCAAAAAAGGTAAAGAGATATACAATAAAGGAATCTCATTAGTAAAGCAGGACCCTGAGTATCAAAAACAATTAAAAGTTTTTAATGGGGACTCTGTTAAAGCAGCTAACGAGGCGTTGGCTATTCTTATTGGGAACAAAGGTCAAACAATTGCTGATGCTTCATTAAAAAGTAAATTTGAGGAGTGGCTTCTTGGGATGTGGAAACGTATCAAAGAACAGTTTAAAATGTCACAAGACCTTACTGCTAAAGAAATTCAAAATCTTACTCTTGATGAGTTTATTGGGACTGCATTGTCAGATATATTTAATGGGAAAGAAATAAAGCTAACAGACGAACAGTTAATACAATTAAAAAACCCTGATGTAGCTTTTAGCAAAGGGTTATCTATAGATTCTATTGTTAAAAAAGGTAGAAACAATGGGTTTTCTGATGCATCTATAATAGAAGTTTTATTAGGGCGTGGATTTAAAAATTCAGATATCAAAGCAGCAATGAGTCCTGAGTATGTTCTTGATTTATTTACCACACTCCCAACTGAATTCGGTAAGGTTGAAGGTGGAATATTTAAAGGTCGTCAACTCTTTAATGAAGTTAGAGATAAATTAAATAAGTGGTCAGTAGAAGGACCTAAAGGGGGGATTGGAACTTCAAGAACCAAGACTTATTCTGACATCCGTCAGAAAGGAATGGAGTTAATGAAGGCAAACGATATATTTAAAATTCAGCCTGAACAAACTCAGATGGAAATTCTTATGGCGTTTGACAGGTCATTAGGTATCCGTGCTAACTCACAAGTTTCAAAAGATATTTCTGCTATCAGGAATAATTTAAAGCAAAGAAAAATATCTGCCGACAATATAAATTCTGAACAGATTAAGATAAAGAATTTTATCCGTCAGAGTTTACCTAAATCAAATACCTATACCCAAGGGGATATAAATAAACTTGTTGCTCTTATGAGTAGAAGCAAGCCTAAAGACTTTATTCGCAATGTAGAAAAAGTATTAGATGTTGTTGAGAAACAAAGGAGTAAAATGCAGAAGGTGGTTGTAAAGGATATACAAGACTTAGTTGTTAAGAAAGGTAAGGTACTAAAAACACCGTCCGGGAAAATACGTAGTGGTGGATTAGATGCAGAGGGTCAAGCATTCTTTAAAGCAGCAGCCCCTATTTTAACTGCAGTAATTAAAGGTGACCAAGTAATAAAAAAAGGGAAAATAGAAACCGGTATAGAATATCTAAATAGAGTACAGGCTTCACTTACTGAAATTAATAAAAACACGGGTAGAGAAATTCTTGAGGAGGCTATGGAAAAGCAGGTTGAAGGAAAGCCTCTTACTTCTAAAGAAGAATCTTTATTAGGACAAGCATATGCATTTGATACATTTTCTGATTTGAATACTATGTCTCTTGAAGATACTAAAGAGATACTAAATGAGTTGAAAGCAATTCGTAAAGGGTCTATTGCACAGTTAAAATCTAACAGGGCGTTACGTGCTGAAGATAATCAGATACTATCTGAAGAAGCTAATGAAAGTATAGAAGAGAACTTCCCATTTTTATATGACGAAAATGGTAAAGTAAAAGGAAAGAATAGATTGGACCAAGACTATAAAAAAGTTAGGCAAATGTTTGCCCAAAGAAAAATATGGGAAGGTTTAAAGACTTGGTACGAACAGTATGATTTCAGAGACGGATTGGGGATAGCATCATTTTTTAATAGTACTGTTCAGAATCTTGATACCTTCACGAACATACTAGATAAATTTGAGACAGATGGATTCTTTAATAAGAATATATATGCGTATCTAAACCAAATGGGTGAGAACCAAATCGTAGGTTACTACAGACAGAGGGACCAAATGGATAGAATGGCTAACTCTATACCCGGAAACACAAAGGGATATAAACAATTTAGAGAAAGTGTTTCTGACGAGGAACTTACAATAGATGGTATTAAAACCATTACAAAAACGGAAGATAAAATAGAGAGTGCTCCGTATAAGGGTAGCTTTAACTCAGACCGATTGATGCGTATATATTCTCTTTCAAAGAATACAGTACAAAGAGAAAAGCTAAGAGAAATGGGTTTCTCTGATGATAAAATAACAGATATAAAAGAGTTCATTGGTCCTGAAGCAGTTCAGATGGCAGATATGATGGTTGAATATTTGAGTGATACTTATTTTGATGAGGTAAATGATGTTTACCGACAAGTTAATGATGTAAACTTAGGATATGTTAACAATTATTTTCCAACAAGAACTCTTAACCTAAATGCTAATACATTAAAAATAGGAGAAGGGGATTTTTCAGGAATATTTAATTCTGAGTTTGCTCCCGCACTAAAGGAACGTACTGATACACAAAATGATATTGACCTTGAACCTTCATTTATAAATGTTATTGAGAATCACTTCCAATCTATGGAAAGATTTAAAGCATATGCTGCAGGGACACAGAAGTTAAATTCATTAATGAGAAACCCTGCGGTAAATACTTTGTTAAATGAAGTTGGATTAAAAGATTTGATGGATTTATCAATAAATGCCGCTATAAATCCAAACTACGGACCATTAAAAACAAAAAGGACTAACATAGATAAAATAATGAATAGGTTCTATGGTTTTGCATTGGCATTTAAAGGGATTCAAGCATTTAAACAAGCAACATCATTCATCACTGCAGTTGAAAATTATCAATATAGAAAAGGAAGCGATAGAATTAGAGGTGTTGATTCTATTATTGACTATACTATGTTTATGGTTGACTTCGGAAGAGTGTTATACAATTTTAGGTCGGAAGTAAAAGACGCAGAAAATATTTCAGGTACTTTTAAAAAGCGTATTGAGACAGGGTTTGAGGGAGAGATAATAGGTTTAGAAAGTGGACGTAGTTCAATACCTCAGTTGTCTCAAAAAAATACAAGAACAGGTAGGAACTTGCGTAGGTTTAAAAAAGCAGGTGCAGCACCTACTATAGTGGGTGACCTTATAGGAGTTATGGGATATAAAGCTACCTATAATAGAGATATAAAAAATGGGATGAGTGAAGCTGAGGCATTAGAAAAATTTAATGACTTTAATAAAACTCAACAGTCAAGACGGGCTACTGACAAAAATCAATTGCAACTAAGACAAGACTTTATGGCAAAAGCATTTACTATGTTTGGTAGTACTTTATACCTGCAAATGAATAAGTCTATAATTGCAGCACAGAGAATTATGAAACCTATGCTAGAAGGTAGACCTCAAGATGTAAAAGGAAAAGACATTAGAGCATTGGCTTTAAACTATGCAATAGCTAACGTACTTTTTGTTGCTGCTTCAAATATAGCGAAGTTTACTCACGGAGATAAGGATGATATGGACGAGGCTTTATCAGATATGGGAGATGCAATGAAGGGATTAAATCAAATATATCAAGTCCCTTTGTATGGTGCGGCATTAGAGGGTTTTATAATAACTATGAACGGAGAAAGAAGACCTTCATCAGCGGTAGTAAATCCAATGCTTGGACCTGCGATAAAGATGGCAAGGGCTATAAAAGACGACAAAGTAAATCCTGCTGAGATTATTCAACCTGTATTTGAAATGGCAATTGGAGCACAGATAGACCCTGCAATTGCTCTTGCAAAAATTCTAGGCGGTGAAGGTGAATTTTCTGAAGAGGCTCAGAAATTAATGGGAATTAGCAAATCGTATCGACCTAAAAAATAATAACTATGCCATTTAAAAGTAACGCACAAAGAGCGTGGATGTACAAGAATAAACCTGAGATTGCTAAGAAGTGGGAGCAGGAAACTAAATGGGATAAGGTAAGTGGCAGCTTGCCTGAAAGGCAAAACCCAAAAGGATTTTATAAAACAAAAGGGTGGTGGAAGAAGTACAAGGAAAAATTATCCTAATAATCCAATAAGGTCTACTCCGGATTCTAAACGCAGGTAGCTTATTTTTTTATTTATAAAAGTATGGTTTGAAAAATCTGTTTGTTTAGGAAGCATTTTTTCTTCCCAACTCATTCGTATATCTGCAATGTAAAACGCCCATATTCCTTTAGGTGTTGAGTTTATATATACAGGTATGGTCTCGTAAGTATTGCATCGGAACATCAGTGCATCGTATTTCTTCTTCTCGATAATTAAATCATTATAATGCTTACGTCTGCATTTAAGTTCTATGTCTAAATTAAATTCATCTGAATAACAATCATAACGGGAATGCTGCTGCGTAGTCAACGCTAAGTCTTTAATAAAGTTTTTCTTTATCCAACTATATAATTCCTGTTCTGTGCATTTATTCAATGTCATCCTCTAAGGATTCTTTTATATCCTTAAGTATGAATATAAGATTATCTATGTCAACTTCAAGGTTATTAAAATCTCTATCAATTAGGTTTTCATAGATGCTATTACAAGAGTCGTGCATTCCGTCCATCAAACTATTGATATAAGCTATTCTTTCTATATCGTATGCGGGCGGTTTAGCCATAGTAATCTATACTATCAATATTGTACTCCATTATACAGACGGTTTATTAATGATTCTATTTTTTGTTCTTGTCCCTTTGGGGTTCTAGTACTTACTATATTTAAAATACTATTCAATCGGGATTTCTTTTCAGCGTCTTGTTTTATTTGATTTTTCAAGGTGCTTAGTTCCAAAGATAGTTTTTTATTCTCATCACGCAAATTCTTTATTTCATCCTGAAGTTCATCTTCTGTTAAAAACAGGTCTGATTTTTTATAAGAACTAAACAAACGTAAGACTAACGAGTAATGATTCCTTAATGTAGAATCAGTTTTCATATAAGGGTCTATGTTCTTGACGTAGTGCATAATAGTAGCGTGGTCTTTAATTATGCTTCTTCCTATTGCCTTATATGACCACCCTTTTTCAC
>Ga0307984_1000841_pt1 | contig 13151 bp, 10 predicted proteins | sample EllFjometageno78_FD_203169 | JGI IMG/M metagenome (GOLD analysis project Ga0307984, IMG submission 203169) | Marine microbial communities from Ellis Fjord, Antarctic Ocean - #78 | ecosystem: Environmental > Aquatic > Marine > Unclassified | place: Southern Ocean | collected 2014-10-09
AAAACGGACATGGCGGTTTGCTCCCAAGGTCCCATGCGGAGGAAGCCGGTGGCGATGAGGGAGTCGGGGTTTCCGGGGGCGAGTTCGTCGCCGGCAAGTTGCTCGCGGACGAAGGTGGGGAAGGGTTTATCTTGGTTGAAGCTGCGGATGACGTAATCGCGGTAACGCCAGGCGTGGGGACGGGAGTAGTCGTTTGCGAAGCCGGCGGAATCGGCGTAGCGGACGACATCGAGCCAGTGGCGGCCGAAGTGCTCTCCGTAGTGTGGGGAGGCCATGAGTTGCTCGGCAAGCGAGGTGACGGCGGCTTGCGGTTCGGCTTTGAACTGGGATTCAAACCGGGCGGCTTGCTTTGGGGACGGGGGGAGTCCGGTGAGGCCAAAGTGGAGGCGGCGGGCGAGCTCGCGGGCGGTTGCGCCTGGGGCGGCGGTGAGGTCGATCTTGGCGAGTTGGGCATCGATGAAGTGATCGATGGGATTTTTTCCGGTGGGGATTTCGGTTTGCTTGAGGGGGCGGTAGGCCCAGAGTTTTTCGGTTTCGTAGCGTCGGTTTTGCCAGGAGTCGTCGAGAGCTTTGGAGGTGGAGACTTGTTCGCCCTCGGCATATTGCTGCTGGATTTCGGTGACGCGATTTTCATCAGGCCAGGGGGCTCCGGCGGTGATCCAATCGCGGATGGTCCAGCTTTCTTTCTCGGAGAGCTTGTCGGCTTCCTTGGGTGGCATTTCGTAGTCCTCAATGGTGCGGGTGGTGAGGAGGTAGAGGTAGCTTTCCCCGCCCTTTCCGAGGGTGAGGACTTCGTCGGCATATTCGTCACCGCCGAGGAGGACGGATTCGCGGGTGCGCATGTCGAAGCCGCCTTTGATTTTTTTGCCTTTGGCGCCGTGGCAGGCCATGCATTTTTCAGCGAAGAGGGGCTGGACGTGGAGGGCGAAGAGTTTTTCGCCATCGGTGGGCTCGGCGGCGGGAAGGGTGGCGATCCCGAGGAGCCAGATGAGGGGGAATCGCAGTATTTTGATCATCGGTCCAGATGCATACTGAGATGCTTGGGGGAAGCTTTCTGTTTTCGATGTCCACTAAAGTGGGGACGTCAAGGGGGAGTGAAGGTTGAACAGTGAGATTTGGACTTTGAAGGCTTTCTCCTACACCCTTTGGGCTACAGTTCGGCGAGTTCCTCGGCGAAGCCGGAGGAGAGGATCGGGAAGCGGCACCAGGATTTGGGGTCGAGGTTGAGGTCGTCGACGTGGAACGAGACGGCGTAGCGCTCGCGTTTCCATTGGTTGCGGCACCAGAGTTTGAAGAATTTGATGACCCACTGCTTCATCTCTTTTTCGGAGTGGTCTGGATGATGACGCATCGCGAAATCGAGGGCGGCTTGCGGGCCTTTTTTGTCGCGGATGGCGGCGCGCTCGATGGTGTCGAGGACGCCGTAAGGCATGAGGTCGCCTTCGTCGGTTTGCTTGTCTGCCTTGGGACGGAGTTCGGCGGTGGGTTGCTGCTCGTTGATAAGACTGAGCGCAGGGTAGGGGCCGGTTTCCGGGAGGCCGGTGGTTTCCATCCAGCGGAGCCAGGTGCGGAGGTAGTCCTTATCGATGCCGGCGAGGGGGCTGACGCCGCCGGCGGTGTCGCCATCCATGGTGGCGTAGCCGACGGCTGCTTCCGAGCGGTTGCTGGTGGAGAGGAGGAGACCGTTGCGGATATTGGCGAACATCCAGATGCCGGGGGCGCGGACGCGGGCTTGGATGTTTTGGCGGGTGAGGTCGTCTTTTTCCCAGCTGAGCTGGCGTTTGAGGACGGACTCGATGGTGCGTTCGTAGCCCTCGACGAGTTGATCGACTTCCCACTCGGCGTAGTCGCAGTCGAGCATTTCGGCGACGGCTTGGGCAGCTTGGCGGGTGACGTCCCCGCTATTCTTTGTGCCTTGGTAGGCGCAGAAGAGGAGTTGCTTCATCCAGGTGGATGGGTCCTCGGGGAGGTCGAGATAGGCGAGGCGCTTGCGGACTGCTTCGACACCGAGCTCGGCGGTGGCGAGGTCGAGCATGATCTTGGCGAAGCTGGAGACGGCGGCGGAATCGGCGCCTCCGCTGAGGGAGACGACGAAGCCATTTGACCAGCTTTTGCGCATGTAGTCGAAGTAAGCGAGGGCCATGGCGCGGGTGAATTCTTCTTCCTTACTCATGGGCGCGACGGCTTGGTGGCCATCGCGGCGCTCGACTCTTGGCCAGTCGAAGAAGAGGTCGATTTCGGCGCGGCCTTCGACATCGACCTTTCGGCTGACGGTGCGGGCTTGGTGGAGGCGGTTGCGTTCGATATCGACTGATTTCACGGCAAGGGTGACTTCTTCGAAAGAGAAGCGGCGTCCTTCGGCGGTGATTTTTCCGTGGTCGGCGATGAGTCCGCCGCCATCGAAAATGGCGCGGCCGGATTCGTTGCCGAGGAGGTTGGCGTAGACGTATGCGACACCGAAGGCGCGCGATCCTTCGATCACGAAATGCTCGCGCACTTCTTGTTTTCCGAAGGCGAAGTGGCTTGCGCTGGGATTGAGAATGATGTCGATTCCGCTGCCTGAAAAATGCGCTCCGGGGCGATTTGCGACCCAGGCGTCCTCGCAGACTTCCAGTGCGATGCGGATGCCATCGATGTTAAAAATAGGATCTCCGATGGGGATAAGATCGCCTTCGAATTCTTCGCCCACTACCACGCCTTCAGGCCAGGCGCGGAACCAACGGGGCTCGTAGTGGAGGCCATCGCCGGCGAGATTTTGTTTTGCGACGAGGCCTGCGATTTGACCATCGACGAGAAGCGCGACGGCATTGTAAACGGCATTTTTGACCCAGACGGGGAGGCCGACGGCGACGATGAGCCCTTGGGTTTCGGGTGCTATTTCTAAAAGGCTGGCCCAGGCGCGCTCGCTGACTTCGTGGGAGAGGAAGTGATCTTCACAGCCGTAGCCGGTGATGGCGAGCTCGGGGAGGCAGAGGACGGAGACGTCGGCTTCACGGGCTTTTGAAATGGCTTCTAGGATGCGGCGGCGGTTTCCGGCCCAATCGAGGGGAATCTGGTTGAGGCAGCCCGCGCCTACGCGTATCGTGTCGGTCATGACGGGGGAGAGTTTAACGGAAGATGTGAATAAGCCAAGGCTGGGGGAAGGGGGACTTCGTTGGGAGAGGTGATCCGCAGATTTCGCAGATTAGCGCAGATTGCAGTTGGGTGATTTTGGTTTTGGGATTTTGGGAATCGGTGTAAGTTATGAGGTATGGCTAAGGAAAGTTGGATGGCTGAAGAAGGTATTGAGGAGGCTCCAAGAAAGAAATCTGGGTGGTCGATTTTGGTGAGAGTGTTGATGTGGGGATGTTTTGGGTTGGTGGTCAATCGTTGAAAAAGAAGATGAGTAAAGATGGGCGTCAACTGAGAGAGAGGTGGGTCAAGCATGGGGTCGAGCTGCTGAGGGCGCATAAGGGCCACATGGGGATCATCATTTACCTCAGAAGAGAGGGTCTCTCGGCGGAGATTGCGAAGCAGACGTCCTACGACATCTTTGATGAAGCGAAACGGCGCTTTAAGAAGAAGCAACGTTGGCTTGTGGTGCTTGCTTGGATCCTCATCGCAGTGGGATTGGGGATGCCCGTAGTGCAGGCGATGATTGGGATTCCGGTTGTCTTGATCTGGTTTGGACCTTTTGTTGCGGGGGTAAGTCTTCTCGGAAGACTTCACAACCCGGGAAGATTGCCAGAGGAGTGATTATCCGTCCTTCTTGAGGATCATGAAGGGGAGGTAGGGTTTCTCAAGTTGCTTGAGGGCTTCGGCCTGCTGAAGGATTATCGAGAGGAGGGCTGGGTGCGGATTTTGGGAGAGGAGGGGTCTTGGGGTTGGGAACCCCGCTCGATCGTTTGGGTTCCCGCTGGAGATCTTGGGAGTTGGATTTATGGCGAACTTCGGTATCGCGCGTTGGCGATCCTCATTTATGGTGTTGCCGTGACTGCAGGTAGTTTCATTTGGAAAGGAGTTCGGCATTATCGTGCGGCTTATCTTGGGGTGCTCGCGGGGGCGGCGGTGGGAGCAATGGTTCTTTTGGGGGCGCTTATGGCAGGGGACTCAGTGAAAGGGAGTTTGCGCGAGGCGGCGGAACTGCGGACGGGGAAAGTGGCGACAATTTTCTCGGGCGGAGAACGTTTTTTCAACGATGCTCTTTCTGAGCGGGCTGGAGGGGCGGCGATTCTTTATTTGAAGGGGCAGGTGAATGTGGGCAATCGTGCCGAGGGGCAGGTGCAGGTGATGGGGGTGGAAGAGGATTTTTGGGAGTTCGCTCCGGAGCTGACGAAGGGGATGTCGGGGACCGACGAGGACGCGGTGGCGGTCAGTGAGCGACTGGCGAAGGCGCTTGATTTGGAAGTGGGATCGCAGGTGGTGGTGCGGCTGCAGAAGCCGGGGCTTCTTTCGCGCGATGCACCGTTATCGGGTGAGGGAGAGACGGTGACGGCAATTCGGGGGAAGGTGGCCTGGGTGGTGCGTGATGAGCAATTTGGGCGCTTTAGCTTGGAGGGAACGCAGGTGGCACCGTCGTCGGTTTTTCTTCCGCGGGAGCGTTTGCAGAAGGCGCTCGATCTTCCGGAGAAGGCGAATCTCTTATTGCTGGATGAAGAGAGAGATTTTGTGGCTGATCAGATGACGCTGGTCGATTACGGGATGAGCGTGGAAGAAGTTCCGGGTGGGGTGGCGGTGCGGTCGTCGCGTATTTTTATCGGGCCTCAAATTGAGAATGCGATCGCGGCGAAGCTGTCGGTTGAGCGGGTTGCGACCTATCTTGTAAACACGCTGGCGACCGAGGTGGGGGAGACGCCTTACACGATGGTGACGGCGGTGAGTGCCGGGGCGGCGGACTTTCTTCCGAAGGATTTGAATGAGGATGAGATTGTCATCAACGAGTGGCTTTCGGAGGACTTGGGTGCGGTTGTGGGTGATGAGGTTTCGCTCGATTATTTTACGGTGGAGGCGGGGAGCAAGTTGGAGGAAAAACGGAAGAGTTTTACGGTGCGCGCGGTCATTCCGATGACCGGTGCGGCGGCGGATCGGCGATGGATGCCGGATTTCCCCGGAGTGGCGGATGTGGACAGCGCGCGTGATTGGTCGCCGGGGCTGCCGCTCGATCTCAAACGGATTCGCGATAAGGACGATACTTACTGGGAGAAATATAAAGGGACGCCGAAGGCCTTTGTGAGTTACGCTGCGGGCGAGGCGATGTGGAAGAATCGCTGGGGCGCGGTCACCGGACTGCGGGTGATGGGTGGGAAGAAAGAGGAGGTCGAGGCGGCGGTCTTGAGCGTGCTCTCTCCGGACATTGCCGGGATGCGCGTGTTGGATTTTAAAGCGCAGGCGGAGAGTGCGGCGAAGTCGCCGGTGGATTTTGGGATGCTCTTTATCAGCATGAGTTTTTTCCTGATTGTGGCCTCAATCGCGCTGGTGGTGATGCTCTTTAACTTCAATGTGCAGCAGCGTACGAGCGAAAGCGGGCTGATGGCGGCGCTTGGGATCCCAGCGAAGAAGGTGAGGAACTGGCGGATGGGTGAGGCGTTTTTCGTGATTCTCTTTGGAAACATTTTGGGCGCGATTCTTGCGGTGGGGTTCTGTCTTGTGGTTTTGAAAGTGATTGGTTCGATTTGGGGCGGAGCGGGCAGTAGCTTTTCGTTTCACTTGGGAGTGGGGACCTTTTTCACGGGCTTCCTGACCTTCCTGGGGCTGTCGCTTTTGTCGATCTGGTTTACGCTTTGGCGTCAGTCGAAGCGCAGTGCGAGTGTGCGGCTTGCGAGTGGGGCTGAGGAGGAAGCGGGGCATCGGAGTCGCTGGACTTGGGTCTTTTTAGGATTGGGAGTTTTGATGATTCTTGGAGCGATCGGGCTCGGTTTCACGGTGGGGCCGCAGGGGGCATTCTTCCTTGGCGGATTTGGATTACTTTTGCTCGGACTCGGAATTTTCCGTCTCGCGATGGCACGGACGACATCGCTTGCGGAGCTGAGCGGGAATGCTTTGGCCAAGGTGAACTTGAGTCGGCGGTCCTCGCGGAGTATCACGGTGGTGGGCATTCTGGCGGCGGGAGTTTTTCTGGTGCTTTCGGTGACCGCGTTTCGGAAAAACGATGGGGGCGATTGGCAGCAACTCAGCAGTGGGGCGGGAGGCTTTGCTTGGTGGGTGGAAACGACGAACCCGGTGAATCGGCCTGCTGATGCCGAAGGCGAAGTGGCTTGGTTCGGCCTGCCTGCTGATGAGGTGGTTCCTTTTAGAGTGGGTGCTGGTGACAGCGTGGACTGTTTTAATCTCAACTCGACGAATCGGCCCCGGCTTTTGGGAGTCGATCCGGCGCGCCTGGAGGGACATTTTAAAATGGACGCTGCTTGGAGCGAGCTCGATGGAGAGGGGGAGGAAGTGGAGGCATTTGTCGATGAGACCACGATGATGTGGGTCCTCAAGATGAAGGTTGGGGACACGCTGAGCTACGACGATGAGTTTGGGCAGCCCTTCACGGTGAAGCTTGCAGGGGTGGTGAAGGATTCTATTTTTCAGGGAAGCATCATCATTCGGGAGGACGATCTTTTAGAAAAATTTCCGTCGGCTGGAGGCTATTCACTTTTCCTGGTGGAAGATGAGGGTGCCAAGGCGGCGCTGCAAACGGCGACGTCGGATCTCGGCGGCCAAGTCATCGCGACTCAGGATCGCTTGGCGGCGTTTCACGAAGTTGAAAATACTTACATCGCGATCTTCCACGTCCTTGGAGGGCTTGGAATGATCTTGGGTAGTGTGGGCGTGGGCGTAGTGACGGCGCGGAATTTGGTGGAGCGGCGAAGCGAGTTTGAAATCTTGCGTGTGCTTGGTATTTCGGAAGCGGGGCGAAAAGCAATCGTGATGAAGGAAGTAGCGACGCTCATTCGATGGGGGCTCGGGATTGGTGCGGTGTCCTCGGCTCTTGCGGTGCTTCCGCTGTTGGGAGATAAGGTGAGCGTGCTTGATCTCGGGTGGATGCTTGGGCTCCTACTTCTTATGGGTGGGGTGGCTTGGGTGACTGCGGTGCTTGCGCGGGAGAAGTCGAAGGTTCTACAATCAAATCATGAGCTTCCTAGCTGACGATGCGCAAGCCTCCCTTCTTTCGAAGGCGGTGGTGACGGAAGAGACGCCTTTTGGCCCAGATGTCTTGGTTTACAAGGTGGCGGGAAAGATGTTTGCGACGCTGGGTTTCGAGGACGAAGTGGGGCGGATGAATTTGAAATATGATCCTGAACGCTCGCCGGAACTTCGAGATGAGTTTGAAGCAATTCTTCCCGGTTGGCACATGAACAAGAAGCACTGGAACACGCTGGTGCTGGATGGCTCGCTTCCTGCGGCACTGGTTTCGGAATTGATCGAGCACTCTTATGAATTGGTGATCAAGGGGATGACGAAGGCGCAACGCGAACTCTTAAACGATGCAAGCTGAACTAAAAAAACGACTCCCGGTGGTCCTCCTGATGGTGGTGGTGATTATCGCAACTTTTTACGATTGGATCGTGGGGTTGGACGGATGGATGGCGGTTCCGCTGGAGATCACACAAGCCTGGAAGCAAGCGCTGGAGGGGAACTTTTCCAGTGAGGTGGTGGCAGAATTGGCTTCGGTGATGGGGGCGAATTTTCTACACGCCGGCGGTAGTCACCTCATGGGAAACATGCTGATGTTTTGGATCTTTGGGGCGGTTGTTTTAGAGATTGTCGGTTGGCGTTGGTTGTTTGCGATCTTCGTGTTGACGGGGATCGGGGCGGTCGTGGGCCATACGTTACTCGATCCTTATTCGCCTATCCCGATGCTGGGAGCAAGTGGGGTTGTGAAGGGCTTTCAGGGGGCTTATTTGGGGTTATCGGTGCAGCGACCACGTGGGGACACGCGGGTTTGGCCAATTGCTCATCCAGTGAGCCCCAGTCAATTGGCGGGCTTGGCAATTTTTGGGGTGATGCTTGATTTTATGGGCGTGACTGGTCCTGGCGGTTCTAATACCGCTTATGGCGCGCATATTGGGGGTTTTGTGACCGGGATGGTGGTGAGTTATTTGCGGCGGGGTTGAAACTTGAGAGGATTTAGGATGATTTCACAGATTTTTTTGAAGGGGAGGTTCGCTGGCTGAGTGAGAGGGGTTCTTGCTAAGGTGTCGTGTTTGCTTCAAATTTTGAGGGTGAATTTTTTCTTACTCGCGCTCCTTCTTGTTGCTCCTCTTTTTGGTGATTTGCAGGAGACTTTGGATACTCAGGTGGAAAAGAACGGGACCCCGGGGATGGCGGTGATTATTTTCGATCAGGACAAGATCATTAGCGAACTCTACTCCGGGGTTCGCGAGGCGGGAAAGAGGGCTCTTCTTGAAAAGGGAGATCTCTGGCACATTGGTTCGGATGGCAAGGCGATGACGGCTACGTTGATGGCGCGTTTGGTGGAAAAGGGATTGGCAAAATGGGACAGCCCTCTTAGTGAGATTTTTCCGAAGGAGAGCAAAAAATTTCATCTTGATGCGAGCGCGATCACGATCGAGCAGCTCTTGAGTCACACGGCGGGGTTGCCTGCGAATGTGGATCGGGAGCTTTTCAACGAAGGACGAAAACTTGGGGCAAAGCGGATTGAGAAGCAGCGACTTGAGGTGGTAAAAGTGATGCTTAAGGACGCGCCTGCGAGTGAGCCCGGGAGCAAGTATCTTTATTCAAATACGGGGTATGTCATTGCTGGGGCGGTGATTGAGAAGCTGCTCGATACTCCGTATGAAAAAGCGATCGTGAAGGAAGTCTTCGGGCCTTTGGGGATGAAGAGTGCGGGATTTGGCGCGCCTGAGGGGAAGTCGCCTCGGGGTCATGTCGTCAGAGGGGGAAAGCGGAGCGCGACTCCGACCGGCTATGAGGGAGACAATCCTGCGATTTATGCGCCTGCGGGAGGGATGCATTTTAGCTTGGAAGACTGGGCCAAGTTTGGGCAAGCTCATTTAAAGGGAGAGGGGATTTTGAAGCCGGAGACTTTTGCGAAGCTCCACAAGGTGGTCCTCAACGATTACGGCTTGGGCTGGCTCGTGCGTGAGAAGGACGGCAAGGCAGTCCGGCTGGGCCACGATGGAACCAACACGATGTGGCGCGCGCGCATCACGCTGGATCTTGAAATGGGTAGAGGCGTTTGCGTGGTCGCGAACGACAATGATGATGCGACGGTGAAGGGTGTCGGGGCTGTTGAGAAAGAGGGTCTTAGGCAATGAGAATGGGCGCGTATTTTATGATGGGAGACAACCGCGACAATCCGAGAGATTCGCGCATCTTCGGGACGGTCTCTTGGGAGCGCATCGTGGAGGAAGCGATACACGTGGTGATGCCTTTTGATAAGACTGATTTGTATCAGCCGCGTTGGGGCGCTTCTTCACTGGCCTGAAATAAAAATCGAGCTACAATTACTCCCATGAAAGCGCTTCTTTTTTTTCTCCTCGCGGCTAGTAGACTCTTCGCCGGTGAAACGATCACGGCAGGAAATTTCATTTTTTCTCCGCCGAAGCCGTGGGTGGTGCAGGACACGCCGAGTCACATGCTGAAGGGTGCGGCCACTCATGGAGAGAAGGGGCCGATGGTCAAATTTTACCATTTTGGGACCGGACAGGGCGGCGGGGTCGAAGCGAACGTTATCCGCTGGAAAAAGCAGTTTGAGGGCGAGGTGAAGGTCACCCCAGAGACGCTCACCTATGATAAACAAGAGGTCACCATTGTCATGATGGAAGGCACCTTTCTAGATGGTGGAATCATGGAGCGTAAGACGCCGAAGGAAGGTTATCTTCTCCTTGGCGCAATCATTCCTCATGCAAGTGGCGATGTTTTCCTAAAGGTGACAGGCCCCAAGGCGGATCTGTCGAAGGCGAAGGGAGACTTTAAAAAGCTCGTGGCCAGTGCTTTCACGAAAGAGGCGAAGTAGCTACCAAGGGGAACTTAGTCGCTGACGCCAAGGTAGGCGCGGAAGGGAGCGGATCCCTGACCGACGTCTTGAATTTCTTTTTCGATGGCTGCGATTTTCACGTTGAGATTGGATTTTTCGAAGCGGTTCTGTTCGGCGAGGAGTTTGGCGAGGTAGTTGTTTCGGAGGTTCAGGATGTCGGCCTCAAGCTTGTTGTCGAAGCGGACCTGACGCGCGATGGCATCCTGAATGGTTTCAATGACGGGACCGGGGAGGGCGCTGCCCTTGATTTCATTGGAAACGCTGCCGTCGTCCGGGAGGTTATTTTTGAAGGTTGCGATATTGGGGCTGTGGGTCCTGATCACGGGTTTCTTTTGACCGCGCATCCAGGAATCGATGGACCATACCATGTTTTTTTGATTGTCTTTGAGACGGGTACGGTGGGTGGCAGCCATGCCGCGGAGGAGCTTGGCGGCCATGATCTTGGTCTTGATCAGGGCTCCATTGCCATCTTGCGCGGCTTCAGGTTCTACGTTCTTGGCGTCATTGCTCCATTCGATGAAGAAGGCGTTGACGCGCAGGTATTCATCGGGGTGTGCATCATCCCAGCCCGAGTCTTCTCCGGCGGAGGTGAAGCGGAGGGCGGAATCATTTTTCCCGCCATCGGGGGAACTTTCCCGCCAGCCGGGCTTGTCCCATTTTTCTCCGGTAATCCAGGTCCATTTTTCTTCGACGAGGCGTCCGCCGAGCCAGGCGGATTGATTAAGGGTGAGGAAGTTCGAGAGAGTTTCGCTGAGGTAATCTTTCTCTACGCTGTTACTGGGGACTGCCAGATGTCCGCCGGCGGAGGTGGCGATGAGATCGGCTTCATCCCAGGGGAGGGCGCGCTGCACGAGGAGGTAATTACGACCGTCGTATGCGAGCGTTCCTGGAGGCCAGGCTGGGCTGGGTGCGCCCAATGTTCCTTTTAAACGATTCAGCTGGGCGTCGAGTGCTCCTTCATTGGTGCCATCATTTTCCCATTGAATAAAGAAGGGGAGGTTCTCGCCGTTCGGGCGGGCGCTGATGATGCCGGTGTTGGTCATCGCGGCGCAGGTGCCAAGGCTGGTGGAAGGTTTTTTGTGGTTCCACTCGGCACCGGTGACCCAGCCCCAGTCTGTGAAGCCCAGGGCTCCTCCGCCTAGCCAGATGCGGCGGACGTCGCCTTGTTTTTCCGCGATCCAAGAGAGATCTGAAGTGAGAGCGGGGGTTGCGAGGTGGCCGCCGTGTGATTCTGCGAACTCGGAGGCTACAGACCAGGACATGGGAGTCTCGACGAAGAAGAGGCTGATGTCTCCGCGCTCAATAGTTCCTTCCGGGAAAACGTCGCGAACTCCTCCGACGAGGGAGCCTTTGTATTTATCAAGTTGTTCGAGAGGAGTGAGCTTGGGCTCCTTGGCGATGGTTTCTTCCACCATGACGGCGTCCTCCTTGCGCTTTTTCTTGGCTGTTACTGCGGCAATTTTCTTCTCCTCAGCGGCGCGAAGAACATTTTCGCGGGCGACTTTTTGTTCCCGTTCGATGTTCTCTTTTTCGATGCGTTCTTTTTCATCGATGGCAGCCCGATCTTTCTCCCTCTCCTTATATATTCCCCATGTAAAAATGAGGGCAGGAACGAGGAGGGCGATGATCATCAAGTTCCGAACGAGTGGCCAGTTGGTGCTGGGTGCCAGCGCGATGACTGCGGGAGGAGTTTCCTGAAAAGCGGCATCGGAAGTCGGTCTATCGCTGGGCTCGAGCTTGCGAAGTCTGGGACGGTTGGGGGAGCCGGAAGCCTTGGTTTTTTCCAAGGGCGTGGCAGTGGCGGCAGTCCGCTTGAGCAGTGAGGGTTTGGCGGCTGGGGGAGCTGCTGTGATGACTTTGCGTGCGCTTCTGTCAGGAATGGCGCTGAGGTCTTTCAGCATTTCCTCACAGGTCTGGTAGCGTTCTGCGGGATCCTCGCGCGTGGCCTTTCTGACAATTCGGTCCAAGCGGGTATCGCATCCTCCGATCCGTGAGGGAACTCTGGGATCGTCTTTAGGCATCTTACCGGTGAGAAGTAAGTGGAGAATGACGCCGACAGCAAAGATGTCTGAGGGGATCCCAACGTTCGCTGCGTCTTGTAGGATTTCGGGAGCGGCGTAGTCGGGGGTGCCGTAGATGAGACCGGAGTCGTTGTCATCATCGGTTCCACTGGCGAGCCCGAAGTCACCAATCTTGGCATGGGCATGGGAATCGAGAAGAATATTGGCGGGCTTGATATCCCGGTGGATGATGCCGTGGCTGTGGGCGTGTCCCAGACCGGCGCAAATCTCGGAGGTGAGCCGAATTGCCTCGCTTTGCTCGATCGCCTTTTTGTAGCAGGAATAGTAGAGTGACTTGCCTGGAACGAACTCCATCACGATGTAAGGCAGGCCATCGGTTTCACCGAAATCGTAAATCGAGATCAGATTTGGGTGGTTCAATTTCGCCATTGCCTTGGCTTCGGTGGCGAACTGTGCGCGGAACGCATCACCGCCGAACTCGGCAGGCAGGAGCTTGATCGCGACATCTCGGTCTAGTGAGGTCTGATTAGCGTGATAAACGGCTCCCATGCCGCCTACCGCGATGAGGCTAGAAACGTCATAGTTTTCTAAATGCGCCGAAAGTTCATCGGGTTCGGGGGCGTCGAAAGAAATGGCGTCGCTCATGGATCGAAATTAGTGGTGAGTGAATAGAGTGGCGAATAGAAGGGGAACGAAGCAATCCTTGAATTTTGTTTCGGGAGAGTACTGGATCATTTTCGATGATGAATGAGGCAGAAATCTACCGTGTGGTAGGAGAAGAGGGTTTCGGGAGATTGACGGCGAGTTTCTATAAGCGAGTCAAGGAGGATGATCTCATCGGGCCGATGTATCCCTCTGATGATTGGGAGGGTTCCGAGGAGCGGCTTCGCGAATTTCTTTTGTTTCGCTTTGGCGCGGATCAGAGTTATCTCGAGAAACGTGGGCATCCGCGGCTGCGCGGACGGCACATGCCCTTTCGAATTGGGGTGGCGGCGCGTGACCGCTGGATCGAACTGATGGGCGCAGCAGCTGAGGAAACGATTCCGGATGATGAGATCCGAGGAAGCATCATGGCATTCTTCAGCCAAGTAGCTGATTTTATCAGAAATCAGCCGGAGGGATAGATTAGCGGATCGTGATAACGTCCTTCACCTTTTCTAAGTCCC
>Ga0307984_1000842_pt1 | contig 13146 bp, 14 predicted proteins | sample EllFjometageno78_FD_203169 | JGI IMG/M metagenome (GOLD analysis project Ga0307984, IMG submission 203169) | Marine microbial communities from Ellis Fjord, Antarctic Ocean - #78 | ecosystem: Environmental > Aquatic > Marine > Unclassified | place: Southern Ocean | collected 2014-10-09
TTCTGATTTTCTTAATTATTGTGTCACAGTTTAACAGTGTCACAACACCATTTATTATCGGTTTCAGCGTATTCTTTTCACTCATAGGAGTCCTGCTGGGTCTTGTAATCTTCCAAATGGATTTCGTTATTATCATGACGATGATTGGCATCATCTCTCTTGCGGGTGTGGTGGTAAATAACGCAATTGTTCTTCTCGATTATATCAATATAGTCGTTGAGAGATACAAAGTTGAACATGACATTTCTGAAGGTTCGAACTTGCCATTTAGCCTTGTCGTAAAAGCCATCATACACGGAGGTAAAACGAGGCTTCGTCCAGTTCTGCTCACTGCGATTACGACTGTTTTGGGACTTCTTCCACTCGCAATTGGCATCAACATTGACTTTGTAGGCCTCATCACCACTTTTGACCCACATTTTTATATTGGAGGGGACAACAATGTGTTTTGGAAACCCATGAGTTGGGCAATCATCTACGGATTAACTTTTGCGACATTTCTAACCCTTATTCTGGTTCCCGTCATGTACTGGTGGATGGTGAAGATGACCTACAAACTCAAAAGAATAGATTGATCTGTTCACCTGACGATTTTTTTTTAAGCACCAAACAACCTTTTTGAACTTTAAAGCGTTTAGATGTTGATTAGAAAGTCAATGTCGCGTGATTTCGACATTAGCCCAGATGATTTCTCATAGAATGCATCATGGGTATTGGTTAAGGCTGGAGCACTGTCCGAACGCGGAGAGTGCTCCTTGTCTTTAGTAGAAGTTTTTTATAGATGTCACCATCCCAAGAGCCCACGATCCCGCTATTTTCTGACCACCCTCTGATGGATGTTTGAGATAATCTCATAAGAGATCGTGCCGGCTTTTTCCGCAACTTCGTTTAGGCTGATCTCGTCTCCAAATAACTCAACGGGGTCTCCAGCCTTTACACTTCTATTGGTCACATCTATCGCCGTAAGGTCCATACAAATTCGGCCCACAACCTTGGCCATAAACTTCTCTGTCCCCTTCCCTACACACACCTGGCCTACACCGTTGCTCAAGCTCCTTGGGTATCCATCCGCATAACCAACGGGGATCCATGCGATCGTTCTGTCCTTTGTTGACGCATCAGTAAATCCGTAACTCAACCCTTCATTTTTCGGCAGCTTGATGACTTGGGAAACAACAGTGTTAAAGCTTACGGCTGGCTCGAGGCCCCAATCATTGTGTGAAAGTTCAGATCCCAAAAGTGCAATACCCACCCGAACGAAGTCGTATTTGTGATCTGGGAAACGGATGACTCCAGATGAATTTAATGCGTGCGTCTTAAAGGATTGTAACAGACGTGAACCCTTAAACCCTGTTCTTAACTGGGTGCAAATATTGTCGTAACGTTCAAATTGTTTTAAGGTTGAATGATCAAGTGAAGATGATTCAGCTCCAGCAAGGTGTGTGTATACAGTCGCGATTTCAATGTTTTCTGTAACGCGTAGGATCTCAACAACGTCATTTAACTCCTCATCCTTAAACCCCAGTCGGTGCATTCCTGAGTCAAAGTTTAAATGTATCCGCTGTGGCGTCTTTTCGGATAACTCTCTCCAGCTGATGTAGCTTCTAAGTTGTGTCAAAGAAACAATTGTGGGCTCGAGATGGTACTTCTTAAGCGCTTCAAATGTCATTGAATCGGGGTTCATCACGAAAATCGGAGCGCTGACCCCGTCCTCTCTCAACCTCACGCCCTCCTCTACGTAGGCGACCGCCAAATAATCAACCCCTTCGCGTTCCAAGAGTTTTGACAAAGCGGGTGCATTCGTTCCATAACCGAAACCCTTGACGACTGCGATGACACCATCAGACCCTACTGTCGACCTGATCCGTTTCAAATTATGCGAAACCTTTTTCAGATCAAGCGTTAAAGATGTTACGTGACGGGCATCCTCGGTTTTAACCATCCGTCTCGGAATCGGTTTTCTTTTTTGGCGCCCTGAAAGCCACAAATGCATGTCTTGCCAAAGGGACGTATCGGTCCTTTTCCCCAAGTTCAACAGTGTCAACCCCTCCTGCAATTCGGTGAGAAAAATGAGCGTCTCGGCCTGTTTCTACACACACAGAATGGAGTTTGGTCACTTCTTCAGCCAAAGCCAAAAGCGTAGGCATAGCGCCAAATGGTTTTCCTGTAAAATCCAAATCCAAACCCGCAACAATAACTCTTAACCCTCTATTCGCTAACTCGTTACACACATCAGGAAGGTCGTCATCGAAGAACTGCGCCTCGTCAATCGCGATTACGAGTGCGCTTCGGCCATCAACATCAAGAGACTCAAGGATGTCCTTGCTCTTCGAAACCACCTTAGAAGGCATTGCGTTTTTATCGTGAGAAACAATCTCGTTCACCGCGTATCGGGTGTCGGTTGCCGGCTTAATAAGCAACGTGGGTTGATGTGCAATGACAGCTCTTCTAACTCGGCGCAACAATTCTTCCGTTTTTCCGGAAAACATCGGACCGCAAATCACCTCCAACCTTCCCTCTCCCAACTGAAGGGTGTTCATATTGTGTATAGAATCTAAATTGTGCATTTGCGGTGACAAGGTACGATTTGCATGTAATTTGGCATTATGAAAAGCATCCAAATATTAACGACTTTCCTACTATTTATTTCTCTCACCTTATTTTCATGTATAAGGACCCCCGGAGAAGGTGGCAGAGCGAGTATAAAGGGTTCGGTTGAACTTATAAGAAGAGTACAACTAAACAATCCCTCATCCAATGTCGACACGATTGCGGCTTCAAATGTGGAGGTATTTATTGTTTATGGGGATCACTTAGGTCCTGACGATAAGGTAGACACGAATCCTGATGGCGATTTTACATTCGAATGGCTCCGCACAGGTGACTACACCCTTTATGTATATTCAGAGGACACGTCCGTCACTTCAACGCCATTGCCTAGAGTCGCTGTTTCCTATGAAATCGAGATTCAGGACAAAGACGACGTTATACATCTAGACCCATTTGTTATCTATGACGATTACTAAGACAGCGATCATTCGGACACATGTCATCGCGATCTTCATCCTTGTTACTGTGGACAATCTACATGCACAGTGGGCTGATTATGGTCTTTGGTCTGGCGCAGGTATATCTCAGGATGTTTTTGAAAACTTCAGCTACGAAGTAGAAACGCAGGCACGTTGGGACTACGACTTTTCTCGCCTGGGCTCAGCTTTTACAGATGTTGGAATCTCTCAAGATCTTTCCCCATTTGCCCCAGACTTCAAGGTTTCCGCTTCTCTTCGCCTAGGGATGTCTCGCGCAGATAACTTCATGTGGGAACCCATTCGACGACTTTCGGGTTCCGCACGATGGAAAACCGACGTCTCCGAAAACGTGTCCGTTTCTTGTCGATTGCGATATCAATCGTCTTTTAAAGACGAAGGTTTTGCAAATGCTGTGAGGCTTCGCGGCGCATTACACTGTCAAGTTTCAAAAAAACTGAAGGCGACAGTTTCCACAGAGGTCTTCACGCGTCAAAAAGATTTGGGTTGGTATTATAGCGATTTTCGTGCGCGAGTTGTCCTCAGCGCGAAGACTTCTAAGCGACGCTGGGCCTCATTTGGCTATCAAGTTGAACAACAAAAAAACACGGCTGACCCATGGACCGAGCACAGGCTTATTTGCACTTATGACATCGAATTAAAAAGGTGGAAAGGAAAAAAGTAAACTTTGTTCACTTAAAACGCTTGGTTATTCACATTGTTAACTATCTTTGCATCCCTAATTTTTGGGGAAATTACAACACGCAACACATTCTCTGTGGATACCTTAAGTTACAAAACCATCTCCGCAAATAAGGAGAACGCCGACAAGAAATGGCTATTAGTTGACGCTGATGGGCAGACTTTGGGGCGCATTGCCTCAGAAGTAGCAAAACTACTTCGTGGCAAGCACAAGCCAAACTTTACACCTCACGCTGACTGCGGGGATTATGTCGTAGTCATCAATGCAGAGAAGATTACTCTGTCGGGCAAGAAGTGGGATCAGAAAACATACATTCGCTACACAGGGTATCCTGGTGGTCAACGCAGCCGTACCGCAGCTGAGGTTATGGCGCGCAAGCCGTTCTCAATGATGGAAGAAGCTGTTAGAGGTATGTTACCTAAGAATACCTTAGGGCGAGCGCTATTCCGCAATATGCACGTATATGTTGGTGCAACTCACAAGCACGAGGCTCAACAGCCAAGGGCTATTACTTTCAACGACTAAGCTTAAGCATGGACGTAATTAACACATCAGGCCGTCGAAAAGACGCAGTAGCTCGACTCTACCTTTCAGAAGGAAAGGGGAAATTCACGATCAATAAGCGTGATTATACAGAGTACTTCCCAACAGGGACACTTCAATATAAAATTAACCAGCCGTTTGAGATTACTGAAACAGCAGGTAAATACGACGTTAAAGTAAATGTATTTGGCGGTGGTATCACTGGGCAAGCTGAAGCAGTACGTTTGGCGATATCAAAAGCACTTATAGAGATTGATCCAGATTACAAGCCAGCCCTTAAGGCTGAAGGTTTGACAACGCGCGATCCCCGTATGGTGGAGCGTAAGAAGTTTGGCCGGAAAAAAGCGCGTAAGAAAGAACAGTTCTCAAAACGTTAATGGCAGCCGCCTGATTCGTCTTCAATTATTCATAAACCGTTTAGCATCCAAACTCTTTCGACTCATTCTCAAAGCGAGAATGGCTACCTAAGAGTTGTTTAAACTAGGAAAGTAAACTACTATCATGACTCGTACAAATTTTGAGCATCTGCTCGAAGCCGGATCACATTTCGGCCACCTTAAGAGCAAGTGGAATCCACACATGGCTCCGTTTATCTTCACAGAGAAGAAAGGAATTCACATTATTGATCTGCACAAGACCGTCGTTAAGATAGACGAAGCTGCAGCAGCAATGAAACAAATTGCAAAAAGCGGAAAGAAGATTCTTTTCGTTTCTACAAAAAAGCAAGGTCAGGATATCGTCTCTACTCACGCAACCTCTATAGGGATGCCATATGTGACAGAGCGTTGGTCTGGGGGTATGCTTACAAACTTCGGTACCATTCGTAAGGCGATTCGTAAGATGACCCAAATCGACAAGATGGGAGAGGACGGTACTTTAGCGATTCTATCTAAGCGTGAGCGCCTCCAAGTGAGCAGACAGCGTGATAAATTAGATAAAATTTTAGGTTCTATTGTAGATATGACTCGACTTCCTGCTGCGATTTTCATCGTTGATATCCGGAAAGAACACATCGCTCTTGCAGAGGCTAGAAAGCTAAAGATTCCAGTATTCGCAATCGTGGATACGAACAGTGATCCCCGCAATGTGGACTTTGTGATTCCTGCGAATGATGACGCAACGAAATCGATTGATCTAATTACTCGCACGCTTGCAGAAGCAGTTGCTGAAGGTTTAAACGAACGTAAAGCTGACAAAGCTGAAGCGGACGCTAAAACACAACAGCGCGAAGAAGCAAAAGCTGCAGAGGCGAAAGCTGAAGCAGAAAAAGCAGCAGCAGCAACAGCAGCAGCAATTGAAGCTGGAGCAGAAGCAGCAGCAGAGCCCAAGGCAGACGCAGGAGCTGAAGCGGGTGAAGTCAAGCCTAAGAGAGCGAGAAAGAAAGTTACCAAGGTTGAAAAACCCGCTGAAGTAAAAAAAGACTAACCTAGTCTATCACACTATTTACAGATAATATTATGAGTATTACCGCTGCTGAAGTAAAAAAGCTCCGTACACAAACGGGCGCTGGCATGATGGATTGCAAAAAAGCACTCCAAGAAGCCGAAGGAGATATGGACAAAGCTGTTGAGGTTCTTCGTTTGAAGGGTCAAAAAGTCGCTGCAAAGCGTGGCGATCGTGAGGCAAGTGAAGGAGTTATTCTTTCAGGCGTAAACACGGATGGCAACACAGGTATCGTATTGTCCTTAAACTGTGAGACGGATTTTGTAGCACAAAATGCAGATTTTATTTCTGTTGCTCAAACAGTATTGAATCTTGCAATCTCAGAAGGTTGTGAATCTAAGGAGGCTGTTTTAGCCAAGACATATCCTGGATCAGATTTAACTGTCGCAGACAAGATTATTGAGGAAACAGGAAAGATAGGAGAACGCATTGAGATTGGAGCGTTCGATATTGCAAAAGGAGAATCAGTGATCTCATACATTCATCCAGGCAACCGCCTTGCGACTGTTGTAGGCTTTAGCGGTACAGTTGATGCTACTGTGGGAAGAGATGTTGCAATGCAAGCTGCTGCGATGGCACCCGTTGCAGTGAATCAATCACTCATTCCAGATGACCTTATTGCGAAAGAGAAAGAAATTGGTAAAGAGCTTGCAATTCAAGAAGGCAAGCCTGCTGAACTTGCAGAGAAAATTTCTATGGGACGCTTAAACAAGTGGTTCAAGGAGGTCACTCTCGTAAATCAACCATTTATTAAGGACAACAAGCTAACTGTTGAACAATATGTTGAAGCATCTTGTCCAGGAGTAAAAGTGGAGAGTTTCAGCCGAATTGCCCTGGGATAATCTAGGGAATCTACCGAACAAACAACAAAACTTAAAGAAGGACGCACTCGCGTCCTTCTTTTGTTTGTGGTAAACTTTCTTTGTCGGATATTGTGCTCACAATGAAGTACAAAAGAATCCTTCTGAAGCTTAGCGGAGAATCCCTCATGGGGGAAAAGCAATTTGGCATTGACAATGTTCGATTAACGGAATACGCAAAGGAAATTAAAACCCTCGTTGACACAGAGGTTCAGGTAGCCATCGTAATCGGAGGGGGAAATATTTTCAGAGGTGTTGAAGCTGAAGAAGGCGGCATGGAACGTACCCAAGGAGATTACATGGGAATGCTCGCAACCGTAATTAATTCAATGGCTTTACAAAGCTCATTGGAGAAAGAGGGGATTGACACAAGACTTCAATCAGCCATTGAATTAAAACAAATAGCGGAGCCGTTTATTAGAAGACGCGCCATACGTCATTTGGAAAAAGGAAGGGTCGTCATTTTTGGTGGAGGAACAGGCAGTCCGTTTTTCACGACCGATTCTGCAGCTGCACTTAGAGCGGTCGAAATAGACGCAGATGTTATTTTAAAAGGAACACGTGTTGACGGAATTTATACAGAAGATCCTGAAAAAAACCCGAACGCCACGAAGTATGATGAGATCAGCTTTCAAGAAGTTTTTGAAAGAGGCATTAAAGTGATGGACATGACGGCCTTTACTTTGTGTAACGAAAATGGCGTTCCAATTGTCGTTTTTGATATGAATAAATCTGGAAATCTACTTCGTGTAGCAAAAGGTGAGGCGATAGGAACGGTAGTTACTTCATAAAAGTCACAAATAGATAAGGATATGCAGGAAGCAATAGACATGGCCTTAGAGGAGGCAAAGGAACAAATGGACAAGGCGACAGATCGCCTTAAAATGGAACTTAAAAAAGTGAGAGCTGGAAGAGCTCACCCTTCTATGCTTGAAAGTGTCAAGATTGATTACTACGGAACGATGACGCCTATCAGCCAAGTTGCAAACGTGAACAATACAGACGCCAGAACACTTGTGGTACAGCCTTGGGAGAAACCTATGCTCGAGCCTATTTCAACTGGAATTATCAATGCCAATTTGGGCCTAAACCCAGTAAATAACGGAGAGGTTTTAATTATCAATGTCCCCCCCCTTACCGAGGAGAGAAGGATCGAACTTTCCAAACGCGCAAGAAGTGAGGGAGAATCGGCAAGAGTATCCATTCGCAATGCGAGAAAAGATGCAAACGATATTCTTAAATCGGCAAAAGAGGAGGGTTTGAGCGAAGACATGCTCAAGACAGGCGAGGCGAAAGTTCAAGAGATGACAAACTCTTATACCACAAATGTCGAAGAGATTTTATCTACCAAAGAGGCTGATATTATGAAAGTATAGCCGAAGCGTAATCTAAAACTCTCTCGCCCTGGCTCGCGCCTCAGTGTCAGAACCGACGAGAGCTTCGAGGTCTGGTTTTGATTGGAATCCTACTTTTGAAAGGGCAAATTCTACGATGTCAGGGAGTTGGTGAAACGCAACTTCATCATTTAAAAATCGAGCAACAGCAACTTCATTTGCTGCGTTTAGTACAGACGGAGCGTTTCCTCCTTTTGCGAGAACATCAAACGCAAGCCCCAGGTTTCGGAACGATTTGAAATCGGGTTGTTCAAACGTTAACGCGGGATAGTCTAAAAAGTTGAACCTCGGAAACGTATTCGAAAGACGACGTGGATAGGTCAGTGCGTATTGAATGGGGAGCTTCATGTCTGGGAGACCCATTTGCGCTTTCATCGACCCATCTTCGAATTGAGCAATGCTGTGGATAATAGATTGTGGATGAACAATGATCTCAATTTGATCCGCATTTAATTCAAAAAGCCATTTGGCCTCAATAACCTCTAGTCCTTTATTCATCATAGATGCGGAGTCGATGGTGATTTTTGCCCCCATGTCCCAATTTGGATGCTTAAGAGCCTGAGCCTTTGTCACTTGCGACAACTGATCAGTGTTGTATCCTCGAAAAGGTCCACCAGAAGCAGTCAGAATGATTTTCTCAAGGGGATTGTGAAATTCACCAGCAAGACATTGATAAATCGCACTGTGTTCCGAGTCAACAGGGTGAATATAAACCCCCGCCTTTTTTGCCTCAGCAGTTACAAGCTCTCCCGCAACGACCATCGTCTCTTTGTTTGCAAGAGCGATGTGTTTCCCAGCTCGGATCGCACTTAGAGTAGGCTTCAGTCCGGCGGCCCCGACAAGTGCAGTGAGGACCATATCGATGCCCTCCATTTCTACGACCTGCTCTAGAGCGTCCGCACCAGAATAGACTTTAATGCCCTCGTCAAAGAGCACATCGAAAACGCGATCTCGTAGAGTATGATCTGCGATCACAACGGCGTTTGGTCTAAATTCTAACGCCTGCTTGATCAGAAGGTCCGCATTCTTTCCAGCTGACAGAACCTCTACATGAAGAAAATCGGACTGCTCTCGAATCACATCTAAGGCCTGAGTTCCAATTGACCCAGTTGACCCAAGAATGGCTATTCCACGTGTTGGTGAATCGGACACTTTACCGGATGGCTTCATAAGAATCCGCACTCAAGTTTGGCCTCCTCACTCATCATATCCTGTGTCCATGGTGGATCAAAGACGATTTCAACTTTTGCGCTTTCAATTCCTTCCATTGCCGCAACCTTGTCCTCAACATCTCTGGGCAAGCTTTCAGCTACAGGACAGTTTGGGGAGGTTAACGTCATTTCTATATCTACAGCACCCTCATCTGAGATTTTCACCTCATATATCAGGCCCAATTCGTAAATATCAACGGGAATCTCGGGGTCGAAAATCGTTTTTAGCGTTGCGATAATCATATCTGTTGTAGGTAGCGGCATAGTCTTAAACGTTTAGAATTGTTCAGGGCGCATTTGAGGAAAAAGGAGGACCTCTTGTATCGAGGTTTGATCTGTAAGCATCATCACAAGTCTGTCAATACCGATGCCCACACCACTCGTAGGGGGCATGCCATACTCTAAGGCACGAAGGAAATCTTGGTCGATGAACATCGCTTCATCATCCCCTCTTTTTGCCAGTTCCATTTGAGCTTCGAACCGTTCACGCTGATCAATGGGGTCATTCAGCTCCGAGTATGCGTTTGCGACCTCAGTGCCATTTATCATAAGCTCAAAACGCTCAGTGTAGTTCGGATTGTCTCTGTGAATCTTTGTAAGAGGAGACATGTCAACAGGGTAATCAGTGATAAACGTAGGCTGGATATACAGATGCTCACACTTTTCACCGAACATTTCGTCGATTAATTTCCCTTTTCCCATTGAAGAATCAGTGTCAATATTGAGGGTTTTACACGCTTCTCTCAAGCCATCCTCATCGAGGTCATCAATGTCAACATTTGTGTGCTCTAGAATGGCATCTCTCATCGTCACTCTGGCGTATGGAGGTGTAAAATCAATCTCTTTTCCTGCGAGTGTAACCACAGTTTTACCGTGAACAGATTGCGCGACATTTCCGAGCAGATCTTCCATTGCCTTCATCATCCAGTTGTAATCCTTGTATGCAACGTAAAGCTCAAGGACGGTAAATTCGGGGTTGTGAGTCCGGTCCATGCCTTCGTTTCGGAAGTTCCTGCTGAATTCATAAACGCCTTCAAAACCACCCACAATGAGTCGTTTCAGATAAAGTTCATTTGCAATCCGCAAATAAAGAGGCATATCCAACGCATTGTGATGTGTTTCGAATGGTCTTGCAGCGGCTCCTCCTGGAATCGCCTGAAGAACAGGGGTGTCGACTTCTAACCATCCTTCTTTGTCAAACGTCTCACGTATCGTTCGGATGATGTTACTTCTTGCCACAAACGTTTCCTTGACTTTTTCATTGACGCAGAGATCTACATACCTCATGCGGTACCTAAGCTCAGGGTCAGAGAAAGCATCGTGTACATTCCCGTCTTCATCTGTTTTCACTGCCGGAAGGGGTCTGATGGCCTTTGAAAGCACCTTGAATCCTGACACTTTAACAGAAGGTTCGCCAACTTTGGTTACAAATGTCTCACCCTCAATTCCAATAAAATCTCCTCTATCCAGGAGCTTTTTGAATACAGCATTGTACATCGTTTTATCCTCTCCCTCACAGATTTCATCTCTATTTAGATACAGCTGAATCGTTCCCTCCGCGTCTTGAAGTTCAGCAAAAGAGGCTTTGCCCATAATTCTACGGCTCATCATGCGGCCTGCCATGCTGACTTTAACACCCGGTTTGAAGTCATCCTTGAGGGATTTACTTCTGTGTGTTACGACAAATTCTTCCGCAGGATATGGGTTTATCCCTAAATCCTTTAATTGTTGTAAAGACGCTAATCGAATTTGTTCTTGCTCACTCCTTATCATGCGTCAAATATACGATTTGATACTTGGCAATATTCTGACAATTGTTTTTAGTTTGTCATTAGCTTTGCCCCGGATATTAATACGAATTATAATAACTTTTTATGAGCATAAAATCAAAGGTTTTAATCGCATTCTTAATTTCTCCGCTGCTTTCTTCAGCCCAAGTTGAGCCAATACCTTCAATTCAAATTCAGGAGGTCGTCGTTATTGCAACACCAGGAGAGATCGACGCCAAGGACTCTCCGAGATCGATCTCTGTGATTTCTTCTGAAGAAATAATCCAAAGCGGCGCGGTATCTATTGGAGAGACCCTCGAATTGGTTACAGGCGTAGACTTGCGTCAAAGGGGCGCACTAGGTGTTCAGTCAGACCTCACAATACGAGGGGGCTCATTTGAGCAAGTCGCATTGCTTGTGAATGGCGTTCGTTGGAGCGCACCTCATACAGGACACCATCTCATGGACATCACCTTCGACCCGGAAGACATTAACCGCATCGAAGTTGTTAGAGGCGGAGCTTCGCCCTTTGTAGGAAAAGGAGCGTTTTCGGGAGCGGTTCAACTCTTTACAGGGCCAGCATCGACAAACAAAACACTTCTTTCTATCGGAGCGGGTTCATTTGGTTTGTTTAGGGCAAAAGCCACGGTGGATTTCGGATCTCCAAATGTCCGCCACAGAGTAGCATTGAGTAGGACCACGACATCTGGGTACGGTGAAAACACTGACGCGGCTATGATATTGGGGTCATACGCAACAACAGTATCCTCTGATTTGGGATTGTTTAAGTTCCAAATGGGTGTGGCTGACAAAGCATTTGGCGCTCAAAATTTTTATACAGCTAATTTCCCCACGCAATATGAAGAAACAAGGACACTTCAATCACAATTATCCTGGGACAAGTCTTTTGGAGACTTTGATTTATTTGCGGCCGCCTATGTTCGTAGACACACAGACCGATTTGAATTGTACCGAGAATCGGAAGGCTATTATGAACCCACTGCAGACGGATTATTCGTGATGGATGAAGATACTGCCGCGACATGGTATCAAGGACCAAACAGGCACATAAGTAGAGTTAAAGGCATGACCATGAATGCTTTATATAGCAGTTCTTTAGGAGCAACAGCATTTAGGGTTGACCTGAGAGACGAGGCCATATATAGCAATTTACTAGGGACAGAAGCGGGTGCTGTGGGCGGTCCGTTTGAAGGGGATTCCATTTATTCAAGAGCAGATCATCGATTGACGAACGAGGTCGCGCTTTCTCACAGAATAGAATCAGGCAGATTTGCGACCACAATCAACGTGTCTGTTATCGGAATGGATTCTATGACATTTGTTTTACCTGGCGCAGATTTAACAATGCGCCTAGACTCGGATGGGGATGTGTTGTTGTTCGGCTCGGTCAACCGATCTGTCCGACAGCCCTCCTTCACAGATTTATATTACAATTTAGGAGGTGCACAGGGATCCATATATTTGGTGCCTGAGCTTTCCGATAATTTTGAGACAGGAGTGAGGGCCAACATGGCTCTAAGCGAAACCACCTCTCTCATGTTTGAACAAACAGCTTTCATCCGTCAAGGTCACAACCTGATTGATTGGGTGAGATATGAAGGGTCATTAACGACACAGGCCGCCAACTTAAGAGAAGTTACATTTAATGGAATGGAGACGTCCTTGTTATTGCGAGAGAGATACAACGACTCGTTTGGTGTTTCGTTTGGTGTTTCTTATACTTTTATCAAAGCAGACGAATCCAGTGATGGCTTTGAATCAAACTATGTTCTTGACTTCCTCCGCCACAAACTTGATATAAGGACGTCCTTATCACTTCCGGCAGACCTTAAGCTTTCCTTTAGGTATTCATTACAAGACAGGGAGGGTGGCTACTACAGTCCCGTAGAAGGAGAAGAAGTTGAGTTCCTACCTGTGGGGCTTCTGGGGGCAACTTTGAGCCGCGAATTCATGGAGGGCAAGCTCAGGGCGAATATCAGAGTAGACAATGCGCTTGATGAAGAGTATGTCGATATAGGAAATGTGATGTTGCCTGGCAGATGGATGCGGGCAAGCCTTACCTTCGTGTTTAATTGACACTAATTAAATATAGATATTGATATGGCTGATATGAGAGACCTTATTGAAAAATTTCCTGAACAAATAAACACTGCAGTGACAGACATGCAGAATAAGG
>Ga0307984_1000846_pt1 | contig 13128 bp, 22 predicted proteins | sample EllFjometageno78_FD_203169 | JGI IMG/M metagenome (GOLD analysis project Ga0307984, IMG submission 203169) | Marine microbial communities from Ellis Fjord, Antarctic Ocean - #78 | ecosystem: Environmental > Aquatic > Marine > Unclassified | place: Southern Ocean | collected 2014-10-09
AAACTACAAAGCAATTACGAAAGTAATCAAATCGAAGAAGACATGAATCAGATGCCTGTCGTTAAATTATTCGGAGGGTCAGCCTGTACATGGCTGCTCTCGGAATTAGATGAGTATGGTGTAGCCTTTGGGCTATGTGACCTTGGGTTTGGCAGTCCCGAACTTGGTTCTGTATTAATAACAGAGCTTGAGGAAGCTAAATTCCCCCCGTTTGGACTCGGAGTTGAACGAGACATGCACTGGTCGCCTAAGAAATCTTTAGATGCGTATGCCGACGAAGCTCGAATTGCAGGACATATTGTCTCGTAAAATAAGTCTTGACCTTATCTATAAGCAGGGCTAATATAAACTTTAACGCAGTATAAGCAGGGATGATAAATGAAGACCAAAACCAAATGGAGCTACCCAGCGCTCAGGGAGTGGGCCAAGTTTCAAAAGATTAATGACCCTCAAATTGACCGGATGATTATCAGGGCTCGGAAAGAATCCTTGCCCATGTGGGCAGTTGAGAAACGAGAGAACGGCTCTTGGGCCACCCTTAATTACGACACCCCACAGAACATTGAAACGTTCTTCAAAGTGTACCAACCAACAATGCTAGCTTTAGCAAGGAGCAAACCATGACTACAGGCAATCATACTATTGTCGTCGGTAACTGGTTAGTCGACGTCAACGTCACCCACTTCTATCCTGGTGAATTGCCAGATATGCGCCACGACAGTGTTAATCCAGGATCTGATCCTGAACTAACGTTCGATGTGCTGTCTGCAGCTGCAGTTAAACGCAATGAAGGTGGAGATCTCGATTACCTCAATGAAGAAAGTGTCGAAGCAGCCATCTGGGAGATGGTGGCATGAATATTATGCCCAAAGGGCACTTCTTACCCATCGACTGCCACTGGCTCGATGCGCAGGGAAAGTACGATGAAGACGCTGCAGTTGCGCGAGTCAAAGTAACCAATAGAAATCTCTACAAAGAGCCTGCATACAAAACCAATGTAGCACGCGCCAAAATCGAAGCTGCCCTCGCGCAGCGCGCATTGGACAAAGAACTGGCTGAGTATATAAGCACAGCTTAACAATTTCGACACCTTGTACCCATGTACATGGCTTACTTTGTAATTCCCCGAAAGTAGTACGGGTATAGGGCAAGGTGTCACCCTTTTAACCAAATGGAGTTAACCCATGTCTACAACACCATGGCACAAAACAAGACCAGCAACCGATAAAATCTTTGAATTACTAGAAGAAGGCGTACTTGATGAAATGTCAGTCATCGTAGGCGCTCTCAGCTATATGTCCGAAGACGATGTAAACAATATGTTTCGTTCAGAATTCTTTGAGACACATCAAGCAATCTTTGGCGAAGACGAAGACGAAGACGAAGACGAAGACGAAGACGAATACGACGGACAGCCAAGCGAAGCTCAAGAATGGCACGACTTTGATCCCGACTGTTAATTTATGAACACAACGAGCCGCGTTAGGTTGCTCCTAACTAGTACGGTTTACAGCTCCGTATGATTGAAGTGGTGTCGCAGTCACAACAAAAGAGGTCGATGCAAGTATGCCGTCATCGTGTATGGCGTTAGTGAGAAGCGGCGGAGCGAAAGCTGAGAAACTGTTATCGCATACACATTCTTTTAACCAAATGGAGTTACTCATGCGTTTATATGTAAACCAAAACCGCACCCAATGGGCAGGCACACAAGCTGACGCCAAAAAAGAACTAGGTCAGTTTGATATGTGGGAAGTACCCACTGACAAAACTGGCCTGCTTGCGTTCTTAAACAAAGAAGCAGGATTCAATATCGAGCCTGCCATGACGCAAGCTAAACCAGAAACAGTAGAAGAAGCAATCATCAGAGTGCGTGCAGACAAGTTTGACCGTGAGAATACCCCTACAGTAAGTAAGGGTATTAGAACTAAACGCGTTGTGTGCTACCTAGAATACGACACAGCGGCAGATGAGGTGGTTAAAGTGCAGATGGTCAGCCAGATGCAATTAGCCAAAGACGACTACCCTTCATGGGACAAGTTAGATCAACAACTATCAAAGGACCCCAATGACACTTAAAAAACAACTAGCAAAAGCGAAGCTAGTCAATAAGTACGCTGTCGAGCGTGACTTCTATATAGAAGCCATGCGAGGCAACAACGACTATGTAGATTACTACACAGTCAAAGCCGCTGAGTTTCAGCAAAAGATCAATGCGCTTAACGAGGTAAAAAATGAGTTTAGTGTTTAAACCTAAAATCCCTGCTTACTTTAAAGGGCCAGTTGGCGTAGAAAAAATTAAACACCGGGCAATCAACCCGTTTTCTAAAGGCGAGGTTGAACTGCTTGTTAAATTACGAGCACTCAACATGTCTTACAAAGATTGTGGAGCAATCCTCAAACGATGTGAAGGCAACTGTTCACATACCGTCTTTCGTTTAAAGCTCTATTCAGAAATAGATCGCAAACGACAAATATTAATTGATGAGGTACTTGATGAAAGCCCGAATACACATTAACCAGCATGTTATCCGTGACAATCGTAAGCATGGTGAGAATCATCCTTGCATAACTGTAAAAACTTACAAAACGAATACGTATTGCCGCGAGGTCGTCATAGACGGTCCTAGCAAAATCATCTATTCACCAGAGTTCCCACTTGGATGCGGCGCTCACGTATGGATCGAAGCAAAGTTTGAGGATCTAGTCCTTAAACCTTAACCAGTGCTCGTTGTTATAAGCACAGCTAATTATAAATGGAGTTACTTATGTCCTATCACACACCCCAGTACTTTCTTGAAGACTATGCAGATGTGTTGTTCTTTCAGAGCGACGGCACAATTCGCACAGGAGAAAACCACCACACGGTTACGTCCACAATGGACATGGCAACAATGAACCATATGGGCACTACCGTTAATGACACTGGGATTTCCATAATGCAAATGTGGCCGTTGTCTAATCCCCCTACAGATTCCCCAAAAAACAGCATCTTTGAAGGTGATGTCTTTTATTCACATAATGACCATCAATTTTGTGTATACAATCCTGACAGTTTAGACGTGCCGCGTGGAATGGTTTATCACACTTCCGAACAATATTTCGGTTTGTGTAATGAACCATGTGATTGGAAATATGTAGGCCACATCGACCTGCACCTGTTCAATGTGCCCCGCTACATCCGCAGCGATGACGAGCTCAATAAGTTCTTACCTAACTACGACGCGTGGTTTGCAAACTTATTGCTCCACAACCAATCGGCCATCGACCAAGGCACAGCGAGCAAGGTTAATCACATTATTCGTAGACTCCTGGTAAGCCCAGAAGAAGTACAAAATTCTTTCTGGTTCAAACGCGAGTTCGCTCGCCATTTCGCTCCAGCAACGTTCAAGGCGCAACGCACCTTCCCCAGCTTTTGCACCGAAGGTTTCTTTATCGACAATCTAGTAGCCCCGCTTACCTTTCCTCATTACTCTGCCCAAGAACCTGGACAAGTAGCCTTTCAACCTATTGACCCTAGCATGCGTGAGGCTGATCGTCAGATCAGAACTAAGCCCGGTCGCTACCTTAACAAGTTCTTAGACCTTGACTCCGATCAAGTACGCAAATGTGTCTCCATAGAAAATGGTGACAGATCTGTGCAGCTCAAGTTTGCAAAGACCGTTGACGAGTTTACGAACGTCTACCTACGCGGACCCAGTTCGTGTATGTCTCACGGCATAGATTGGTACGATGCGTCAGCTTCTACAGAGCGATTGCCCGTTAGCATCTTCGCTAACGGAGACATCGAAGTTGCTTACCTTGAGATAGACGGCGGCATCATACCTGCCAGAGTGATTGTAGTGCAGTCCGATATGGAAATGTTGGATATTTACTGCAACAACGACGCAATGGACGGCGCGCGTGGCGAATTGCTAAGTCAGTTGCGAGACGCTGGATACAGTTATAACAGCACCGCATTAGTCGGCCAGAAGATAGAGCGCATACCTATAGATGACGACGAAGATGTTTTTGTATGTCCATACATTGATTGCGGCGGTCTTCCAGTATCAGATACTGGCGATTATCTTCAAATCTGCCACGAAGGCGAAGGCGAAATGATCGCCGATTACCAAACAGGCGTGTGCCGAAGCACCAGTAAGCATTGCAATCACTGCGATCAAGATCATGACAGCGAAACAGAATATGTAGAAGACGTTGGCGACGTCTGCGAAGGCTGCATAGAGAATGATTTTGTTTATGCGTATTGCAGGGGTAATGAACGATTCATTAACCGCGAAGACGCTATTTTTGTAGAATCTATGGGTGAATGGTATTTAGGTTCCACCCTAGTATTGGAATATTACAACATATATATATGTAGTGTAACCGATGAGTATTACCACACAGATGACTTAGTCACATGTCAAGTATCAAACGACTACGTCCATGAAGACGAAGTCTCATACATAGGCAACGGTCTGCATGTTAGTAACGAGTATGCAGTTTACAGCGATTATTTAGGCCGTCACCTGATAGAAGCTGACGCTGTAGAAATCAGCATGGACGATGGCACATCAGATTGGTTCCCAGATGACGAAATTGAACATTCTGAGTACCACCAGCAAAGTATTCCCACATGTTTAGCCTCAGAAATAGATGGCGACTACTACTGGACCAGCCATCTAGTCTGCGACGAAGTAGGCAACTACTCGTTACTAGAAATTACTACCCCTATAACCCTAGAAACAGCAGCGTAAGGAGATCCACATGTTTGCTATTACAAAACCCAATGTACAAAAACTTTATAACATCCTAGAAATACAACGCCCATCAGGTTCACAAAGTGAAGAAGATTGGGTAACCAATAACCTTTTATCCATACCAGGTGCACGCATGGATGCCTACGGCAACGTGTTTGTTGCAGTGTCCATGGACATGTCCAACACAATGTTCAGTTGTCACACTGACACAGTGCACCCCAAGCCTCATGCTGACTTCAAAAACAAGTTAGTCATCGACCCTATGACCAACCATCTGTTTACCGACCACAAGTCGCAGCTCGGTGCTGACGACGGCACAGGCATCTGGTTCATGCTAGCCATGATAGATGCCAAAGTCCCTGGACTTTATGCTTTCCACCGTGACGAAGAAGTCGGTGGGCTCGGATCAGACGAATCTGCCAAGATTAATAAGGAATATCTTGCATCATTCAACCTTGAGCGATGCATAGCGTTCGATCGCCATTACTACGAAGACGTCATCACACACCAAGGCACACGGTGTGCATCTGACACCTTCGCACAAGCGCTCAGTGACCAGCTCAATATTACTCCAGGATTCAAGTTCAAGCCTTGCGACAGCGGTGTATTCACTGACTCAGCAAACTACACACACTTGATCCCAGAGTGTACCAACATCTCTGTTGGTTACTGGTCACAGCACACCATCAAAGAAACGCAAGACGTAGGCTTTGCAGAAAAGTTACTCGATCGTTTATTGCAGATCAATTGGGAATCACTCCCAACAGTGCGCAACGTTACAGATAACGACTCTCCTTTCGACGAGTTCGACTTTATGTACAACAAGTTCAACATGGACATGTTCGATCTGTGTGAACAACACCCAGCGATCATTGCCGAAATCCTAGAAGATTACGGCGTTGGTATCAGCGAGCTACAAGAGCTTGTTGACGAAAAGCTAGACCTAGTCACAACCCCAATGGCCGACGATCAACCATTAGATCCTTGGTACATGCCATCTTGGAACGGTTATAAATAAGGAGAACTTATGTTGAGTTTCACAATAACTATTATGTGGGGAGAATCCCCTGAACCAGATGCAACCCCAAAAACATACAGCTTTAACACAATCCCTGAAAGAGATGCCTTTATCTTAGGTATTGAAGAAATGGACGGATGGCAAGGCTACGATGTCTTAGAGCAAAAAGACATTGATTGGTCCATTAAAATTTAAGGAGAACACTATGTACTTAGCAATATTTAATGACTGTCAATACAACACCCCAGAAGAAGCAAGAGACGACGATCAATTGTTTTCGTCTTGGCAAGATCACCCATTACCTTTTACCCCCAGCCATTACGATTTAATAGCGAGTTGCGTGGAGTTAGCTAACGAAAATGTAACCCTCGTTATTTGTAAAGGTATGTATGGAGGTAATGACATTGTACACCCTGTAAAAGAATCTGATTGGTACAACGAAGAAGAAACATTTGAGCAAATGAACTACGTTGAACAAGAACAAAGACTTAACAAAGCAAACTAAAAGGAGAACTTATGAGTTACGAAAAAGTAGGAATGTTCAGCGAACGAGCAACGATCAACGAAGCTTTAAAATATGGTAATGACCTTATTAACGCTGAATACCAAGGCCATAGCACAGGCTCAGGCAGTAATATGGCTGCATTAACCGCCATGTACGTGTTGTACAACACCATGGCACAAAAACTCAACGATGCACAAGCATCAATCAAAAACTAAAGATGTTAATATAAGCACAGCTAATGAGGAAAACGAAGTGAAAACTATAAAAGCTAAAATAGACTGGACTAAACAAGAAACTGATTTTTTATTAGGCAGTAAACTTTCAGATGCAAAAATAGCTAAAAAGCTAAAGCGCACTGTTCCATCAATCGCAGCGCGGCGATGGAACCTTAAACAAAAGATTGCTAAAGGCAAACCTATTTACGGTAGAAAAGGCAGGCCAGCTGCAGCCAAAACAATTGGTCCTGCAACACCTGTATTAGTGTCTCAAACTTACAGCTACAGCGGTCGACATCAAATCGTCACGTTGCACAAGCTATCTTGGCTTTCTCGAAAACTATTAGGAGTTAAATTAGCCGCATGATTGCAGAAGCCTTGTTTTGCCTAGCCCAGAATGTTTATTTTGAGGCTAGGTCACAACCTCTTATAGAGCAAGTGGCCGTCGCGCAAGTCGTATTGAATAGAGTAAGCAGTTCTGCGTATCCCAACACCGTATGTAGTGTTGTTTACCATAACAAATACCCTGATCAATTACACAAATGCCAATTTTCTTGGTGGTGTGACGGTTTAAGCGACGTACCTCGTAGCCCTGCAGCATGGCTACAAGCAAATCAAATTGCCTCGTTGGTATTAAGTCCAGGATTTCCCGATCTTGTAGATGGAGCTACTCATTATCATGCGAATTACGTTAGTCCTAACTGGGCTAGCTCGCTTGTATCAGTAGCCACCATCGGCACCCACAAATTCTATAGGTAAACACGATGCGTTTCGTTAAAGCACATGAATATTTCGCAATAGTTGACGCCCTTGAGGGTAGTTACTACTCGCAATCAGTGTTCACTGACGACGACATCGCCCAATTACAGATTGTAGCGTACGCCTTTAGGCTAAGAGAGCCCGAAGACGAACGCAACATAGGAGTAGCACTCGATATAGTCGACGCTCTCCGTCAAAAAGCAGAGGACGATCACGTCTTCACATAAATGGAGTTACAAATGTTTAATTTTAACCAAAGCAAAATGCGATGCAAGAACATGCATTGGATGAGCGAAGCAGGAGTATGGGATTGGCACATTGTGTTCACTGATCACATGTCGACACTTACACCTAAACATTCACAAACAACTTGTTGTTACCCCCCTCAAACCACTACTGCTGCAAACCGTCGTTCAGCTTGTAGTCAAATCCACATGCCTAGCGAACAATTATAGAATTGTCCTGGCTGTTGCATATCTATGGAGAACTATTATGCGCACCAAAAAAACTCAACAACTTAATAACTTATTAGCCCACTGGCATTTTGCTGAAGATGAAGATCTGATGCACGAAAAAATGCTGTCTAATGATTTATCAAAATTCCACACTCACTGGTAGGAGAACACCATGAATCTTTTTGATCTTAACCTGATTAAAATATCCGAACACGTCACTATGCCTCTTGGTAATACAATTGAGATTGTCATTGGCAAACATGTACTCAGATACGAAAAACTCATCGACGGGTTCGATGTAGTGTTCGATGTGCAATTTGACGGTGCTTACATGGACCGTGACGTACCAGTATCCGACACTGTAAAAGCTTTCTGGAACGCTGCTTTGCACGACGCCTTCTGGGAAAAGCCAGGAGTCGAGCTAGTTTCCCATCAAGCAGGCATGGAATTCTTTGCTTCTAACACAAAATACGCATAAACACGTTGCCTTATAGTATTAGCACAGCTTATACTTGTGCTTGACACATTATAAGCAGAGTTACTATGAAACCCGGGTATGAATTATATTACTGCATCCGAACTAATGGATGCATCATTCCTGAAATACCAGGGCAACCTAATGTTATGGCTCTGCCCGGCGGGTATCGCATCAATAAGCAAACGTTAATAGATCGATTACAACACGCTAATCAATCATTCACCATTGAGCAACGCCCAATGGCTGGTGCACCAGACCAAGAAATAGAATAAATCCCCTACCTCATGGAAGAAAACACATGAAACTAGTTACGCTAGACTTCGAGACCTACTACGATAAGGATTACTCCCTTCGTAAGATGAACACCATAGAGTACGTCACCGACGAGCGCTTCAAAGCGCACGGTGTATCTATTCAAATTGATGACAGCGAACCTTTATACTTTACAGGTAAGGACATGGGATGGGCACTAGGAGCAGCGCTCCAGGACCCTTGCATATTGGTGTGCCAGAACACCAAGTTCGATGCTTTTATTCTGCATCACCACTACGGGCTCTACCCTACGCGTTATGCAGACACGCGTTCGATGGCCAAAGCTCTGTTCCCATTCGAGTCAGCCTCTTTAAAAGAGTTGTGCATCCGTCTGTTTCCAGACGATGAGACAATGCGCAAAGGCGATGAGCTTGCAAACAGCAAGGGCATCTTAGACTTTGACGATGAGCTCGCCGAGTCAATCAAAGGCTACTGCATACAAGACACACACCTCACCTATCATTGCTACCAGCAGATGATTGGCGACTTCCCACAAAGCGAGCAGGATCTCATACATCTCACTACAAAGATGTTTGTTGAACCCGCTATAGTATTGGATAGGGAGAGGGTCGCTGTTCACGCTGCCATCTCCGCTGAGCAACGTACAGCGCTCATCGAACATGGATTGACTTTCATCACTGATCAGTTGGAAACAGTCTATGAAGACCAAAAAATATTCTCCTCGAATAAACAGTTTGCTGAGCTACTTGCACTTCTTAAAGTTAAAGTGCCGAGTAAGATTTCTCCTACTACAGGTAAACCTACGCATGCGCTTGGTAAAACCGATCTCGGCTTTCAAAAACTTCAGCGCGATAACCCTGATTACGAAGCTGTATGGACAGCTCGCAAAGCAGTTAAGTCAACCGGTGAGGTTACTCGGGCCGAAAGGCTTCTGCTTACTGCTGATCGGTGCCGTGGTCTTATACCTGCTGCCTTAAACTATTATGGTGCACACACAGGCCGCTACAGCGGCGGTGAGAAGCTCAACTTACAGAACCTTAAACGAGGTAGCGAGTTACGTAAGTCACTCTGCTCACCTAAAGGTAGCCTTGTCTATGTCGCAGACAGCTCTAACATTGAAGCACGTATGCTGGCTTGGCTCGCTGACCAGCGATCAATGCTCGATGTGTTTAATGCAAAAGGCGATGTGTACTGCGATTTTGCATCAAAAATATACTTACGTCCTATAACCAAAGGCGTAGACAATGCCGAACGTTTCCTTGGGAAATGTGCAGTGCTCGGTCTTGGCTACGGCATGGGCGCAGACAAGTTCAGAGACACCCTAAAGATGGGTTCCCTTGGTCCACCTGTAAATCTAGAACAACACGAAGTGCAAGACATTGTCGATCTGTATAGATCCGCCAACTCTCGCATCACCGAGTACTGGAAGCGTTGCCAAAACGCGTGCACCGCAATGCAGAACAAGAGTGCTAACTTTGCATTCGGGCCACTGATCATTAAGTACCAAAAAATTAAACTACCCAATGGCATGTACCTTCGCTACCCAGACCTACGGACTGAGGGACGCGAGACAGTGTACGGCTCTGGTAGACACAAGACTAAGATCTACGGCGGCAAGCTGTGTGAGAACATCACACAAGCCCTTGCTCGTATCGTAGTCACAGATCAGATGCTTGCAGCTGACGAGTACCTCAACACTGTTGGTGGTCGTATCGTACTGCAAGTACATGATGAGTTAGTGGGCATAGCCCCACAAACAGACCCTGAGCAAACGATGAATAAAATGTACGACATTATGCGTACACCGCCTGCTTGGGCACCCACCCTACCCTTAGACGCCGAAGGCGGCTATGCGGATAACTACAGTAAATAAGGAAGTTTTACCATGAACGGCAATTTGGTTTTGACGCGTAATGAAATGCAGCGAGTATTTATCCAAACAGACACAGGCTTAGTTAAAGTTACCGTGTTACCAGGACAAAAAAACGGGCAGATACGCCTTAGTTTTGAAGCTCCTCCCGAGATCATCATTGATCGCGAAGAAGTGTACAAACGTCGCCATAATATTGAATAGTTATAGCTATATAATTTAAAGTTATATATAAATGCTTGTGTAATATAAGCAATGCTTATATTCTAGTACGCTATCTGACGGGAAAATATAATGAGCGTTCTTACATTCATGCAGGCGAGCAACGGCGTTCGCCTAGCAAAAGAATTCACACCAACATCTAAAAAGAGCTACCCTAACGTAGCCAAGTTTGACTCTCACGCTTACGAAGTAGCTAACGATGCAGCTGGTTTAAAACAGATGCACAGTCTCATGATAGCCCATGCAGCTAAGGGCCATGCGTTGCTTAGAGGGCAACTCAAGAAACAATTAAAGGACCAATCTCGCGCTGGTCAGACACAAAGGAATTTAGTCTGCGATTGGATGACAATTGACATTGATAACCTGGACTTAGTTAAGGCTAAAGAATTCGGTGTTACACCCAATTACCCTGTGTCTGGCATTATAAGCAGAGCTAATATAATGTTTGCAGCTGAGTACCTTGTAAAGCTTCTTCCTGAAGAGTTGCACAACATCAGTTACATCGCTACAGCCAGTGCTTCTACTGGTATGAAAAGTGACAGGCTATCCATGCATTTGGATTTCATGCTGGCTAATCCAGTGCACCCTAAGACATTAAAAGGTTGGCTGACAAAGCTTAACTTTGACTCCCCTATCTTTAATGACCAGTTAAATATGAGTAGCAACGGCACTGCGCTCATCTATCCTTGTGATCGGACCGTGGCAGATAACTCTAAGTTAATCTATATCGCCCCACCTATTATGTCAGGTGTACAAAAACGATTAGACGATGACGATCGTATTGTTATTGTAGAAAAACAAGCTGCCACCATCGACCTTATGCCATTGCTTGCAGGCTGCACAGAAGATCAGATCAAGCTATTAGCTGGCAAAGCATTAAAGAAAGTCCGTAAAGACGCTGGTCTTGCTCATAAGACAGCTGACATGCAAAGCATCAGAAGCAGCGGCAAGACAATCGAGATTGTTGCTAATCCAGATCGTGCGTTAATGCAGTTCGCCTATGTCAACGAGTCATCAGGTTATGTCTACGCCAACCTTCAAGACAAAGATGGGCGTATGGGCGACAGCAACGCTTACTACTGGCCGATAGACAATCCACAGATCGTTTACAACTTCAAAGATGAACCTCCGTTCAGAATGAAAGATGTCGACATGGATTTTTATAAGTCAATTTGTGAGCAGTTCAGTGAGCAGATCACTGCAGCCAACATACCAATACCTCATGTGTTTCGTGACATTACTTCAGACGAGCATTATGCGCTGACGTATGACACAAACAATGATCTCATCATGAGACTAAATGCTACAAAAAAAGCCAATCTAAAAGATTTCATGGCTAACCATGGCGAAGAGTTGCCTGAACCCATACCAGATTGGGATCGCACCTTTGACCCACAAACAAACGTGCAGTTAGACGTAGAGAATCAATTCGTAAATACCTACGAACCAACTAAATTTATGCGCAATAGAGAAATCTCTGCGGAAGACGAGCACAAGCTTGAATACGGTAGAGGTTATTTATTAAAAAAATGCAGCCCCACGTTGTACGCAATCATGTATCACATGGTCGGGTCCAGCGACCCGGAGTTCGAGCATTTCTTCAACTGGTTTGCGTATGCCTTCCAGACGAAGCAAAAGCTGACGACAGCGTGGGTGTTCACAGGAATTGAAGGCACAGGCAAAGGCCTGTTCTTCCATCAAATTATCCATCAGTTGTATGGTAAACATGCTGCTTATAAAACGTTAGAGAACGTTGAAGATCAGTTTAATGACTTCCAAGAAAGTACTCTATTCATGGTCGTAGACGAGTTCAAACTGACTGACAGTTCGTCATCTAACAAGATGATGAACAAGCTTAAACATATGGTGACAGAAACCTTCGGTACTGTTCGTGGTATGCGACAAGCTCAACGTCAAGTTAAATTGTACGCCAACATGTGCTTCAACTCTAACGAAATAGAAGTCATTCGTTTGTCAGCTTCAGACCGACGTTTCAACATTGGCAAACGCCAAGAAGTCCCTATCTTAGCTGCTTACCCAAACATGATGCAGGACCTTAAAAAGAATCGTGACAAAGAACTAATAAATTTAGTTGAGTTTGTTAACGCGTTTGAAGCTGATCCAATCCAAGCTTATCAACCACTAGATAACAACGCTAAACAACTTATGCGTGATGCTTCTATGACTTGGATAGATCATTTTATTACAGCTATCAAAACTGGCAACTTAGATTATTTTGTAGAAAAAGTGCTCAGTGTCGATGCTGCTTTAAGCCGTGATTACGATGTAAACACACAACTTAACTCAGAACGTATTGTTAAAAACTGGGTATACAACGAAAGCCAAGAGATAGCCGTCACTAGTCAAGAGCTTTACACCTTGTGCAATGCAATTGAAAACGGTGCGTTTAGTAAAGAAAAATTCGCAAGAATGCTAGGCAAGCGTGGCGTTGTTACGGAACGAGTTAAGTGCTCCGACAAAATTCGTAGACGAGGTTTAATGAAAACATTCCGTTTAGTCGATTTTGATAAACAAGAATTAATTAACCACCATTTTTCAAATACAGATAAAGAAACCATCTGTCACGACAACCC
>Ga0307984_1000847_pt1 | contig 13126 bp, 10 predicted proteins | sample EllFjometageno78_FD_203169 | JGI IMG/M metagenome (GOLD analysis project Ga0307984, IMG submission 203169) | Marine microbial communities from Ellis Fjord, Antarctic Ocean - #78 | ecosystem: Environmental > Aquatic > Marine > Unclassified | place: Southern Ocean | collected 2014-10-09
GGTTGGCTAGCAATAGCTGTAGCAGTAATAGTGGTAAGTAAGGCAGTAGCCAAAAAACTATTTCCTGAGGACTGGGATAATGACCCGTTTTAATGACAGAGCAACAAATACAAGCAAAAAGAATTAAACAGTTAGAGGCTGATGGGTACTACGTTATTAAATTAATTAAGACCAATAAGAATGGTATTCCTGATATTGTCGCTATACCACCGAATTGCGGTGTAATATTTTCTGAGATTAAAAAACCAAAGGGAGTAGTTTCTGCAATACAAAAATACAGAATAAAAGAATTAGATAACCACGGTGTGATAACTGAAATATATAGAGGATAAATGAAATACAATGAAATAGACTACAATGTATTATTAGGGTATTATGTTATTCCTAAGCCCCAAAAAGAAAAAAGAAAAACACCTATAGAGGAGATAATAAATATTATCCAGGAAGAAAGTGATTTAATTGATATATTTATAAAATGCAGAAAAAGAAGTTATGTTGATGCGAGAAGAATATTTTATTACATATTAAGAAATTATCATTTCCTGAGTTTGGATAGGATAGGTGTATTATCTGGAAATAGAGGACACGCTACTGTGATTCACGGGTTAAAAGATTTTGATTTTTTAATGAACTCAGATCCAGATATTTCAAATTTATACAATAGGGTAAGTGATAGGGTTTTAGATTTTAAGTCAGAAAAACAGTTATTATTAGATAAAATTAATATATTAGAAAAAGAGTTATTAACATTCAAAAAACAAAAAAATGGAATACACGTTCACTGACGTAGAAAAGATAATAGAATTTAAAGCCTGGAGTAACTACAAAAAAATTGATGAACTTTTTAGAATAGATTGTTATATGTATACTAATCTAGGCAAGGATTCCACAAAAAAAGAGATAAATGAAACAAAGAGAAAATCAAAAGTTATTTATAGAGCTATTTCAAAAATAGATTCAAAAATGGGAAAAGGTTTAATTCTAGCAATGGATTAGTTAATAAGTTTTTATCTTTAAATTTATTTTTTTTTGTAGATTATAGGAACCTAAAAAAATGTCAGTAAAAAAGAACAGTCAAAACACTATCAATTACATTAATATGCTAATGGCTAATATTAATGTATTAACTGACGGCATTTACGAATCATTAATGGATGAAGATCCCAAGTCTTTAAACTCTAATATAAAAGAGTTGATTATTATTTTAAGGGACACTCAAAAATTAACAGAGGATGAGTTCTGATGAAAAAATTAGAATATGTAAAAAATGTGACGTACCCAAACCTTTAACTGAATTTCATAAAGACGGAAAATACGTTAGATATAATTGTAAAAAATGCAGTCTTGCGGTTAAAAAGGATAGAAGGAAAAAAAATAGAACTTGGTTAAAAGAATACAAAGAAACACTTTCGTGTACTGTATGTGGATACTCTAAAAAAACCAATAAAACATTTTCTAGCAGAGCATTAGAATTTCATCACGAAAAAAATAACAAAAGTTTTTCAGTTAGTGATGGTATTGCTCAAGGCAATTCAATAGACACTATTAAAAAAGAAATAGATAAATGTATCGTGGTTTGTGCCAGGTGTCACGCTGAGATTCATTCTTTAAAATAATCTCCCTCCTGATTTTTTCTTACCACCTAGTAATGGTCCACCGCTATTTGTTTTTCTTTTTCTATTAGTTTTTGTTTTTGTTTTTGTTTTTGTTTTTGTTTTTATAGGAATACCTGATCCACCTTTACTTTTATTCCCACTCTTTTTGTATGATTTTACATTATACTTAATAATAGATCCTGCTTCAGATGGAAGCATACCAAGACTATATAAAAGGTAAGCTAAACCATTAAGAGTCGCTGCTCCTTTTAACGATGGATCAATTTCTCGTTCTTTACCATAATTATCCGTGTAAGTTCCAGTAGATCCGATACCTATCATCTCAAATAAATCACCAGCAGTCCCAAATGGTATACCCAAAACACCTGCTTGCTCTATAAATGTTTTTTTATCTTTTGCAAAAAACTGAAAAGGATCATCTCCGTCACTAGCAGTTTTTATAACCTTATTAACCATCATTAAAGTTAAGTCATCTAATGGAGGTATAGGTGATAAAATATCCTTAACTACGTTACCAGCTCTACCTTTTAATCTATTTTGAAGTGCTTTATTTTTATCTTCCTCATCGTCATCTCCAGTTATCGCTTGAGACATAGCAGCCAATCCTTGAGTAATAGCTAATCCAAGTAAGTTAAATGTAGCTGTCTCTACTCCAAGACCAGCTAAAGAACGATACGCATTTCTTTTATCGTCTTTTGTAGCTGTTTTACTAAGAGCTATGTTAAAATCAGTATACATTCTTGTCTTTTGATTTAACAAAAAGTTAGCGAATGGAAAAAATATTTTACGAGCAACCTGTGATGTAGCGTTTTTACTGTTAAACAAATCACCCTGCAGGTCTGTGTCAGAAACATTCTGCTGTCTTCCTACTTGTTGTTCAGCAAAAGCACCTGCTTTTTTATTTACCTTATGATTTGACCAATCAATACTAGAAGGATCTATACCTTGTTTTTTTAAGTCATTCATATAGTATGCCATCCACGAAGCTTGAGCTGCAAACTTATCTGGATTAACCAAAAACTTTTCTAAATAAAATTTATTAGCCTCTAATATTGCTCTTCCAAATTTTTCTTTTTTTCCTTCAGCAGATTTATCTAGTCTTGTGTTAGTTCCTTCTAAGTTAGTTATAGACTGTAAACCACGATTAGCAATTTCATAACCTGATTTACTTAACCAAATTCTAGCATCAGGGTTTCTGGTTATTAAAGAAATACCTTTGCCAACAGATCCAAGATCAAACATTAAATTTGTAGCTGTATTTACCAAGGGAGTTAACTGTTTCAAAAACTGCGTTGGTCCACCTAAAACTCTAGACACACCAATTCCAGCTATCTGATTAAGAAACTTTATAGTCTCCTTGTCTTGAATTTTTTCACTTGCTCCTCTTTTAGCATTTACATAATTCTGAAACTTACTAAAAATAAGGTTCCTATTGTCTACATCAGGGATTAGATTTTTAAAGGCGGGGTTCATTTTATTTTTAGTACCTAGAAAACCTTTCATTATCTGTATACTTTCTGCTGTTTCAAGATCCGTTAAAGCGTCTTTTAATCCGCTAAACTGCACAGAATCAAAACCAAAATTTAAAACTCTTCCAGTAGGAAGGCTTTTAGGCTTAGTAACATCCATTAAAACACCTGATTTCTTATCGTAAATTTTCTGTGAAGTACCTTGAAATTGAGGAGTTCCAATTTCTTGATCTAATCCAGAAGATTCGTCACTTAATAATACATAGGAATCTGTAAGGTAGTTAATATCTTTTCCTAAAACCTTATTATATATATTGAGAGATACATTTGCCAGTTCTGGTCTAATTTCTGACCACTGACCAATCATCCATTCAATAGCTTCTTTGTTTGTTGGATCAACTTTAGCTTTTATATCTTCAATATTTTTAGATCCTGAGATTATTTTATCATAAATCTTTTGCCCAAGCTCTGCTTTTTTTGTATCTCCGTCTTGAGTATATGCGACAATAGATTCTTCTATATGTCGTTTTCTTCTGTCAAATTCATTTTGTTGCTCCTCTTTAGTTCCATCTACAGTTCTTAGCATAAAGCCATACATAAATCTTTCGATGTCATTTTCAGCTGTATTGAAATCTGTGCCGTTAGGTTGTGTTTTTGTAGTACCTTTTACTGCATTTATTCTGCTTGTTGGTTTTATAAACTTATCTACATAAGACTGAGCAATATCATTTGTTAATGCTTCAGCCTTTGCGACTCCATTCCTTAGCCCGTCAAAACCAGATAACCTGTTAAAAATCCTAGCTGTAGACGTTCCTTTAAATAAGTTTTCAATTATCCTAGGAGTTGCACCTAGTTTTTTATACCAAAAATTAGCAACTTTTTCAGAACCAAAAAGCTTTAATTTTCTAGCTGGTTTTAGCTTCTTGTTAGCTTCAATAGTGTTTTTCATTCCTTGGTTACGCTTAGTTGTAGCAACCATACCACCAGTACCTTGGTTTACAATAAAATTAACCATAGCGTCCAAAGCTTCTAGTTTTTCTTTAGCGGTAGTCATTAAATCAATGTCAACATCCATAAACTCTTTTATAACTTTACGATCAGCCTTGCTTATAACTAAAGGTTCACCACTAATAGGGTCAATTCTATTTTTTATAATATCATTAATAGATTTTTTATAAAAAGCAAAAGCCTTCTTAACAGCTTTAGTTATTTTATCGTCTTTTTCATTGGCTTTTTGTTCATTAGTTTGGTCTAACTCCTTAGAGCCTGTTTCCTCTAAAATAGAACGCATTTCCGCAATACTAAATTCACTAGGATCTAACCCTGTTAAATCACTAAAAGCTTTAGCCTCAGCATCACTAATTGTTTTTGCCTCTTGAATAATTGTTTCACTAGTATATTTGTCTATTGCTTTTATGTCTACTGTACCCGCAAAAATAAGATTACCTTCTTTATCTGTTTTGGTTTTAGTTAAACCATTTACAATTCGCTGAGCATTGTCTAGGTATAAATCTAAATCACTAACTAAGTTAGGATCAATCTTATTAAACTGCTTTGCTGCGATAGAAACCTCTGCATCTAAGCTTTCGCTTTTTAAAAGTTTTTTTATTTTATTAGACAAATTCTTAGCATCATCAAACTTCTTTGCGTTAGCAGCATCCATACTAACCTTTGTAACATACTCCAATACCTGGCTTACCAGACGAGGATTATTAAGGTTTACACCAGAAATCTTTTTAATTAAAGCTTTCGCTTTTTTTGTTGTTATAGTTTTCGATGTCAGTAAGTCCTGGATAGCATCTGAAAGTTGTTTTCTTCTAGTGGTCTGGTCAGTTTTAGACTCTCTATATGCTTTGTTCCAGCTTTTCCAGAACTTTTTTCTGTTTACATTCTCACCCTCTTCTTTTGTTTTGTCAGATGATGTTTTCTTTTTACCTAAAATTTTATCTGGAGAAGGACCTTTCTTTTTTCCAAATACACCAGGTTCAGAAGCTTCTTTCTGTGATATGTCTTTACCTTTTTTCTTAGTTACACTAATAGGTTCTCTATTAGGATCAATATTGTTTACAGTCTCTATGTTTGTTGGCGTAGCCTTTAACCCCGTTAACTGTTCAAATTTATTCTCTAAACTTGTTTCAACATTTGATATACCTGATTCAATATTTAGTTTCCCAGTAGGGTTTTCTATTATAAAATCAATAACCTTCTGCATCATTTCCTTCTCATTGTCTTGATTGTATCCATCAAGTTTTTTAACATCAGTATCTAGTTTAGGTTTTGGGTTTTGACCAAATCTATTTTTTTTCTTAAACCAGAAACGTTTCATCTGAGGGGTTGGGGCAGTTCCTTGTATTGCAATAAACTCTGCCTCAGTAATTTTACCTATTTTACCTTTAATATCTAAAGGATCAGCCTCTTGTTCTTTTTCAGCTTTAGTTAAATTTTTTCTATTTTTTCTTTCTATAGCAAGAGTCTCTGCAATTTCTTTTATGTTGTTTGAATTATCAGCTACCTCCTGAGAATATTCTGTTTCCGTTAAATTAGTTGATGCATCCAGGTCTAGTCGAGTACCTTCATTAACATCAATGACATCTTCCAATATCATCTTGTTAGCTTTTAATTGTCTACCTCTACTAACGGGTTTATCAGTGTTTTCTTTTACAGCAACAGGATTAGCTGTGCCATCAGCATTCATTTGAACCTGAGTTTTAGTTCCAGGAACTACAAACCTACGAGACTCTTGATCTATCTTTTCGTCTCTTTTTTTATTTAACTCATCAGACTTTACTTGTTGTTCTGGAGTTAGCGTCTTCTCATCAGTGACGGTAGTTTGACGTGTGTCTCCTTTTCCCACTCCTTGCAGTTCCACGTTATCGGTTTCCCTTGTTTCTTTGCTTCCGCCATCATCTGATAGCACTTGCTCCTCTGTTTTTGACTCTTGAATGGCATTTGTTTTTTCTTTTAATAGGTTATCTTGTTCTTTTAAAATATTTTCTTTAGACTCTAAAACAACAGGCAATCCAGCTTTTTCTCTAACTTCGTTCTCAGCCTTTAAAGAAGCTAAAGCCTCTTCCTTGGTAACATTAGTAGTAACAGTTCCTTCTTTTTGTTGATTCATTATAGCTTTAGCCTCTGCTGTATCTTGCTTTTTTAAAGCATCAATTTGAGAATCAACTCCCTCTATTTTCTTATCTATCTCTAACTTTAACGGTCCTTCTAATTCCGCTCTCTTAGCCATTAACTTCTGTCTTTGGTTTAGTAAAGCGGCAGCTGGCTCTATATTAGAACTAACTAACATAGTACCTTGTGTCTGGTTTATACCAGTTTGCATATTGTAAACCTCTGTGTAAACAGACTTACCCTCTGCTTCAGTAATATCACCGTTATTTACAGCATCTGCAATATCTTTTTCTATATTAGAGCTTTCAGTAGCTGCCTTCAATAAATCCTTACGACCATTGTTAGTCAACAATGTTTTTGCTCCTAGACCAGATGTAGCTCCTAAAGTAAGAACCACAGTCTCTATAACAGAAGCTTTAGACACTTCTTGATCTAAAATTTCTTTACCAATAGACTCATTAGCTAATCTATTTAAAAAAGCACCACTATACAAAACAGGAAGTTCCTCAATAACAACCTCCCTAAAGTTTTCTTTAGCTAAGTCTTTTACTTTTTGTTTAAATACCTCGCTTTTAAATACGGTCTTTGGTTTTAAAACAAGATCTCTTAATGTAGCAGCAGCATTTTTATTGGCGGTTAATAATTTTGTATTTCCTCCAGCCAAACCTGAAAACAGTCCATCTAAACTCGCTCGTCCATTTCCATATAATATAGCTCTATCCATCGCTTCTTCTTCAGAAAGACCAGCCTGCATCAATTGACTCTTTATACTATTTACTTCTGTAGCTACAGAGCTTCCGTAAGAAACCGCAGCCATACCAACACCACCCTTTACTTTTCTTCCAGTAGACTTTAATGCTTTGTTTATTGATTTAGTAGCCCACTGACCACCTTTAATTAATCCAATCAAATTAACAATCATTCCTGTACCTCCTTGAAGAACAGAACCTCCTGTTGCTGTTATTTCAAATTCTGATATATTTTTAGCAGCATTATTAACTTCTTTTACCTGCTCATTTGTTAGCAAGCCACCCATTGATACCATTGTATTCATATCAACAATATCTCCCTGTGGAGTTAATCCTACTTGCATTGGTTTTCCTTGCCAATTTATAGTAACCTCTTTCACTTCATTAAATGAAGCTCTCTCTACTGGAGATGAATCTATAGCGCCATCAAAGGTTCCAATCTCGTTATTAAGCATAGCATCCAAACTTTCATTTAGACCCCTAGCACCACTCATATCTAAACCCGCTAAATTACCACCTTGTTCTATCCAAGAAGGTATTGCAGTAAGTAACCCTCCAGCAAATTTTAATCCAGAGTCAACTGCCGTTAATACCATATTAGAAGTAGCTCCAGAAAAATCCCCAGATCTTTGATTCATAATATACTCTTTCCTACGAATTTTTTTTACATCGTCTTGTTTTTGTAGAGCAGGAAATAAAGATAGGAAATTATACTGTCTACCAATGTTTTTAACTTGAGCCTGTTTAAGTGCTTTTTGTTTTGCTAATAAAATAGCTCTAGATTCTGGGTTAGATTCAAATTTCAATCTATCACCTATAAGATCTATGTCATTTTGTATATCATCTCCTAGTGAATTTGTATAGGCTGATAATTTTTGAAAATTTCGCTTGTCTATTAAAAGCTGTTCATCTTCATCGCTATTTATTAAGTCTCTGATCTCTGAGTAAACAAAGTCATCTTCCTTTGTGTTTTCTCTCTCCCAAGCTTGATAGTCTGAAAGGTCCACATCAACCTTATCTAAAAGATCTTTAGATATAGTACCTTTTGCATCAATCTCATCAAGATCTTCCTCAGAATAAAATAATTTATTTAATAAGTTTCTTTCTCTTGGAGCTTCAGTGGCTATCACTCCCGCTGGAGTCGCTCTATCACCTAAAACTTTACCGTCTTGCGTGATAGTTGTCTTTAAGAAGTCTTTTTGCCCAGGTAGTTGTTTTTTACTGTTAAAGTTTACATAACTCTGTAACACATCTCCATCATTAAAGTCGTATGAAGACATTGTTTTAAAATCAGAAGAACCTTCAGCGTTCATTGGCTGACCAAACATATTGCTTTGTCCGCTTAAACGAGGTTCGTCCTCATCATTTTGTTTTAAACTATCAATATAATTCTGTTGTTCCTCAGTTGGTAATTCAACAAAAGGAACACCATCAACAACAACGTTATTTACTTTTTGAAAATTTTCAGTAGGATCTCCAGAATCCGATAAGATACCTTCTGTTTCTAGAATTGGTGTAATGCCACCCGTATTTTCCGTCTCCCCAGTGGAATCGACAGACGCGTCTTTTTTTTTTAATGTACCTCCATCAACTAAGGATTGTGAGCGATCTCCATATTTCTTAACAACATCTTGACCGCTTATTTCGCTACCATTAGGGCTAATATAAAACGCCTCAACATCAAAAGTAACCTCAACTTCTTTTTTAGTTTCTTCTTTCTTGGTGGCAGGTTTTTCTGTTTGCTTAAAAGTTCCGCTATCTAACAATCCTTGAAGTCTATTTCCGTATTTAGATTTAGCTTCACTCTCCGTAATTACAGACCCATTAGGGGTTTCAAATAATAATTCGTCTTCCATTATTGTATGTTGTTATTCTATTGGCACTCCAAATTCATCTACTTCTACCCCACCTTTAGTAGTTTTCTTTCTAGTTCCTGATGCTCTTCCAGCTAAAAACTTACTTATTCCGTCTGCTAAAATCTTTCTAACTTGTCCATCTAAATTATTATTATCTACAGCTACAGAAACCCTGTCCGTTTCTTCTCCGTTAGGACCAATAAAGTAGAATTTAGCAGTTTCGGCATCGTATTTTACTTCAACACCAGCACCTTGATTACCTCCTTGTTCTGCTTTTAAAGCATCAAACGTACCTTGTATTTCTCCTTGTAAGCCTTGTAGCTGCACAGTGTCGTTTTTAACACCTGATTCCTTCCAATTATCTTTAATATTTGCATAAGAACTAGATCCAGTTATTGTTGCAATTGCAGATTTATCTCCTATTTTAGTATTAACAGAAACGTCATCTATTGCTGTAATGTCAACATCCTCCGTGCTTGTAACAGACATACTTCTATCTGCATCTGTATTTAATTTACCTATTGGACTGTAGTTTTTATTTTTACCTGCAAATGCATTTCTTGATTTTGAAACAGAAGGCTGATCTCCTTTACCTTTAAATAATTCATAATACTTATCTTCAAACTCTTGTTTTGAAACAGGAATAAATTGAGGCTCATAGCCTTTATCTCCTTTTTTCAATTTCGCTTGTTTGTCTTTGTCATATTTAGGATTATCAGTCATCAAACTTAATTCAAACGACTTAAATACTCCATCACCTTTATCTACCTGATAAGTTTGACTCATTATAACTCCTTCTTCATCTGCTCGATCACCATCTTTTTTGCTTACAGTTGTATCGCTGAATGTAAACCCACTTTTAACCATTAAAGTCTCAGTAGCCGCCTTAACCTCTGCATTTGTTCCTCCGTGAAGTAATTGCACTTGTTTAAATAAATCAACTCCAGAATCTAATTTATCATTCTTATCTGTTACTGATTTTCTATAAGGATCAAACTGAGCTACAGCTACACCAGATTTAATTCCTTTTCCTATTTTACCATCAACAGCTCCTCTTACAATTCCTGATGCTGCTAATTTATGTTCGTCTGTAGTTTGAACAACAATACCATCTCCCTCTACTTTTGAACCTATATATTTAGGAGCGCTTTTAGGTTCATATATTGGTTTTCCATTACTATCATATCCTGTAAGAACTTGAACAGTAATTGTGTCTGTCATATCAATTTTTTTACCACCAACCACACCGCTAGCAGTTTGATCAGGGTCTAATTGATAAAATTCTGAACTATAATTGTCAGTTAAAGTGCTAGAAACAGCTCTGTTATTAGGTAATGTTTTTTCAATAAAAGTATCTTGATACCTAGTAAAACTTGGATTACGTCTAATATTGTCTTCTCTACTGCTACCCTTCAAATATCCTGGATGGTTTATAGAAACCTCATAAGCAGCGATAACTTCTTTACTAAAAGATTTATCAACAGCACCAACAACGTCTGTTCTTTGCCATCTTGAATTTTCTCCATTCATTAAAGACATTACACTTGTTCCACTAATATTTTTATTTATAATTGGATTATCATCTTTATCTAATACCCTCTTCTGAACACCTGAAGCTGGGTCGTACACTGTTTGATAAACCTCAACAATACCCATACCATCTTCACCAGATATTATTCTAGTATTATTTAAGTCACCTATAACGCTTTGGTATCTTTGAAAAGCCGCTTCTCCTGCTCCTGCTACTGGAGGAACAAAAACACCATCATCGTTGGTATATCCTTGCGCTCTTTTTTTAGTTTCTTCTAGTTCTTTTCCAGCTGAATCAGCTCTTCCTTTTACGGCTTGCCACGTTTGTTTTTGATTGTTTTTAAAAATACCATAATCTCTTACAGCAAATGAACCTCCTAAACCTGAAGTAACAATCTCTTGTTGATTGTAAGAATCTTGTATAAATCCATCTAATTGTGTAAGTGTCCAGTTAGCTAATGTAGTGCTAGTTGGTATATCACCCAATTTAATGCTTTGTCCCGAAGAACTTTTGTCATCTGTTGCTCCTGCTGCTTGCGCCTCTGCTCTTAAAGATCTAAGATCTCTTATATCTGATGCACTCTCTTCTTTAAACGCTTGACGAGTTTCTCTTTTGGCTTGAACATCTGCATCAATACCACTAAATAACCCCTGTAAGCCATCTGCTACTGCTGTACTTGGTGCGCCTTTACCGCTTAATAAACCTTTCTCTAGTTTTAATTTCGCAATATCTAATCTATCCGCCATATTATTTTTTTAGTTTAGCAATAAGTTCTTCTATCGAAATACCTAGCCCTTTAGCCATTTCAGCTAATTGAGATTCACTAAAATCTTTACCATCTCCAATACCAGTAAAATTAGATAAAGCCCCAGCAGCAACCCCAGCAAATTTTGAAATACCCTGCCCTGCTTTAGCTAATAATTTACCTATACCTGTTTTGCCTTCTAACCCCTGTTCGTTTGCCATTTTTAAAGCATCTGTTTTAGAAAGACTAGGGTCTGCATCCATAAGGTCTTTAGCCGCATCCCCAGCTTTACTTCCAAAAGCTGTATTTACTGCGCTAAAAGCTCCAACACCCGCATCTACTAAATTAGATACACCCGCAACCTCTAAGCTATCTGCATTTTTTTGCATAGCATCAGCCTCTAAAGACATCTCAATTGCTTGATCTGTTTTGTACTCAGACGCTAACTCACCCTTTCTATTTCCTTCTTTAGCTGCATTAGTATCCAACTCTAATTGTACTTTAGCAATAGTGTCTCTAGCTTCAGTTCTAGCCGCATCTTGAGTTCCTTTTATTTTACCAGCAGTAGCTTGAACACCTCTTTGATCTCCCTCAGCTGCCGTTTCTAAGATAGTAGAGCCGTCTAACGTTTGTAGTTCATTAGTGGTATCAAATATTTGCATAGGAGCTTGTACCGCCTCTAAACGATTTTGTTCTATATCTGCCAAAGCATTTCTCTCTAATTCATCTGCTTGCTCGGTAAGCCGACCAGCTTCTCTAGATTGTGATTTTGCTGCATCTATAGCAGAAAAACCTTTGTAAGCCATTGAACCTATAGATAAAACCGCTGATGTTATTGCTGCCATATTATAATTTTTTTATCATTTCTTTATTGTATTGACCAGCTTCTAAGTAACCCTCTTCCTTATAAATATTTATTAAAGAATCAGATTTAATTAAAGCATAAGCATACTTGCATTTACTTATTTTTAAGGTTTCAGTTAAAGTTAATATAAGCTTCTTTAAAGCCTCTTTTCTTTTTAACTTATCCTTGTAATTAAAATTAGAGATAATCCAATCACACCAACCTACTTTGGAATTAGTCACATAAATAAAGCCTGCACAAACAGGAATATCTTCATCGTAAATAATATATCCACCTTTACCATCTTCAGGTAAAAAGTCTTTAGGAGGAGCTTGCCATCTCCAATCATTCCACCAATTTACTAAAATTTCATCGTAATCGGTAGGGCTTAATTTTTTTATCGTAAATCCCATTAAAGCAAAGATACAAAAATCTATGGATAACTTTTGAAGACTTGACTATTTACAGCAAACAACTCGGTTGCTACAGTGCTAGTGTTTGTTAAAGTAAACTCTAAATAATATCCCAACATACCATAGGACTCGGCTACAGGGTCTTTTAAGTATACTATACTATCACTCCCAGTTGCATCATCAACAGGGCTTAGTATCGTAACAATTCGTCTATCTTCAGATATTGCCGTTACAGGACCTAACTCAATTAAAATTCCAGCATCAATTTTATATGCGGTTGCACCTATATTGAGTATAGAGTCAACTGAGAAATTAAACTCAATAGCTAAAGGCGGTGCGGCAACACTTCCAGTTACATTAGCACACGTCCCTATACCTTGCGTAGATCTTAAATTTAAATTCTCTTGATTTTGGTTATACCTAATAAAACTAAAATAAGAACCTTCTTTTAAAGAAAAGTAATCCGCATTAATACTACCTACTTGTAAGTCAGTTAAAAAAGTTGCACCCCAGCTAGAATCAGATTCTAACTCTATGGTTTTAAAAACCTTATTCTGTAATGGTTGATCATTTAATACGCTTGTAATTGTAGAGTTATATTGATTCCCGTAATAATTATTCCTAACAGGGTTTGTGTTGTGTCGATATAAATCTCCATTTTTAAAAGTATACAGGTATTGATTCATACCCATAATATATTCAGGGAAGTAACTGTAAAACGAAGCCCATCCCTGAACGTCTTGACTATGTGTTAGTGTATAATTTGGCATATATTTTTATTTT
>Ga0307984_1000849_pt1 | contig 13118 bp, 6 predicted proteins | sample EllFjometageno78_FD_203169 | JGI IMG/M metagenome (GOLD analysis project Ga0307984, IMG submission 203169) | Marine microbial communities from Ellis Fjord, Antarctic Ocean - #78 | ecosystem: Environmental > Aquatic > Marine > Unclassified | place: Southern Ocean | collected 2014-10-09
ACTTTGAGGTTCGGCTTGAGAAATATCAGCCTACGAATCTGCACGAATTTCCTGATTGTGGAGGAGCAGAAGACGGGGAGTGAGGAAGAGGAGAAAGAAAAACGTTTGATTGGGCCAAGAGGAAGGAGAGTGCGGAGGTGGTTGGGTTCTTGACCTACCGAAACTCCGCTATAATCGCATCGAGCCCGCGAACTTTACTAAAACAGCCCAATGAACTATCTTCTCGATATGAATGAGCGAAGCTCCAGACCTTTCCATCTGGAACCATGCGATGGTCGAAGATGAGTCCGAAGATTTTGTGAAAGGATGGTAGAATCTTGAATATCTTTCACGATTCACACTGCTGATATCAAAAAAGAAAAACAAATATACTAACAATAAAAAAACTAATTTTCCTATTCTTGCTTAAGTCATCGCTGACTTCTTTCGGAGAGGAGACTACAGTGACTACAATTGACCTCAACCGCTGGAAAAGTGGTTGTGAATCAAAATGGATCGGGATCTCTGATTTATGGTTCCCATCGTGGGCACTCGAAACGGTTTCCTCCTGGCAGCGGTTCTTTGTCTAGGTGTGTTGTGGAGATTTTTTGGAAAGAGGTCGGGGTGAGTTGAGCCGCTGTTTGCGGAGGGAGGTGGTTTTGGGGCTGCGGGTGAGCTACTCTGAGAGGCGTGGTGCTGGGCTTGTCCATGAGAGGTAGAGGATTTGAGTCCCGGGGTTTTTAACCCCGCGCTATTGTATGGATCCCCGCTGGGGATGATGAGGTTTGGTCACGAAAGATGGTTGAGTTCAGGAATCTTTGTTTGCGGTGAAAGGGTGGATTCGGCAGGGTGGAAAGATGATGAAGGGTTTGCTTGGGGTGACTGCTTATTTAGCGATGAGCGGGGTGAGCTGGGCGGCTCCCGTGGTGCCGGGTTTGCATGGGAAGCATCCGCTGAGTGAGGCTCAAACGGGTCATCTTTTGGCGAAGGAGTTACGGTGTGCGGCCTGTCACGAAGGCGCTAGCGCGGAGGGGATGAAGACGGCGCCTGATTTAAAAACGGTGGGGTCGAGGTTGGGCGGAAGTTATCTTGAGAAGTATATCGCTGATCCGCATGGAACGCATCCGGGGACGACGATGCCGGACGTCTTGGCCGGGCTTCCGGCTGAAGAGAAGAAGCGGGTGAGCGTATCGATCAGCCATTATTTGTCATCGCTGAAAGCGGATGGGTTGACGGAATCGGTGGCGGGAGACTCGGCGAAGGGCAGAGCGACCTATCACGAGATCGGATGCATTGCCTGCCACTCTCCACGGGATGAGGCGGGGAAGGAAATGAGTCCGAATGGGGTGATCTCGCTGGCTCATGTGTCGGGGAAATATCAGGCGGGTGCTTTAGCAGATTTTTTGATGAACCCGCTCAAGGTGCGGACATCGGGACGCATGCCGGACATGAATTTGAGTCAAAAAGAGGCGGCAGATTTGGCGGCTTTTCTTGAGACGGATGTTGTCGAAGGAGGCTCGATTCAAATTGCTGATCGAGTCAGCGAGGGAAGGAAAAATTTCCAGAAGTTCAACTGCCATGCCTGCCATGAGGTCGAGGATGCTCAATCGGAAATGGGCCCCGCCTTGGCCGCGATGAATTTCGCGAAGGGCTGTCTTTCGGAGAAGCCAGAAAGTGCTCCGAATTTTGACTTGGATGAAGGGCAGAGGACGGCGCTGCGCTTCGCGCTGGAGAAGCCGGTGAAGTTTTCCCCCGCGGATGAGGTGAAGATGCGGTTGACGCAGTTGAACTGCCTTGCCTGTCACGAGCGCGATGACTTTGGTGGGGTTTCCCTGGAGCGCGATGCCTTTTTCGGGTCGACGGAAGAAGCGCTCGGTAATGAGTCGCGCATTCCGCCGCTGCTGACCTTGATCGGAGCGAAGCTGCGACCGGGTTGGTTGCGGAAGGTGCTCTACGACCGGGAACGGGTGCGGCCTTACATGACGACGCGGATGCCGCATTATGGAGACGAGGCGCTTGCGGGTTTGCCTGAGTTGTTCGGAGAAGTGGACGAGATTGCGGAAGTGATCTTGGCGGAGCCAACCCGGGAGACGAGACCGATGGTGAGCAATGGGGGACACCTTTTACTGGGCGACAAGGGGCTGAATTGCATCGCTTGTCACAACTACAACGGGAAGGAATCGCCCGGGATGAAGGGCCTGGATTTGACGACCTCATTTCAGCGACTGGAGCCGAGTTGGTTCTATCGCTTTATGATGAATCCGGGTGCGCATCGTCCGGGAATCATCATGCCGAATTATTGGCCGGGTGGGAAAGCGGTGCAGCCGGATATTCTCGGGGGAGATCCCCATGCGCAACTGGAGGCACTCTGGTATCAGTTCTCGCTGGGGAGGTCGGCACGTGATCCGTCGGGACTGCGTTCGGAGTCCTCGAAGCTGATAGTGACGGACAAGGTGCGGACCTATCGCGGTAGGAGTCGGGTGGCGGGATACCGCGGGATCGCGGTCGGTTTTCCGGGGGGCATGAATTACGCCTTCAATGCGCAGAACGGGGCGCTTTCGGCGATCTGGAAAGGAGAGTTTGTCTCGGCAAATTGGCGCTCCCAAGGGGCGGGAGATTTTAATCCGGCGGCACGATCGATCAATCTGGCACAAGATGTCGGCTTCCTTCAGTTGGAAAGTGAGGGAGATCCGTGGCCTCTGCGACCGACCACGAACAAGGAGGCGCCCGTCAATCCGGATCCTCTTTATCCCAAGAATCGCGGCTATGCCTTTAAGGGATATTTCTTTGATGGAAATGGGAACCCGACCTTGATGTATCGCTGCCAGGAAATCGCGATCGAAGAGAAATCGGTGGTGGTCGAAAACAAGATCTTGCGTCGGACCTTCCGCTTCGATTCGCCCGAAAAGACGACGGTTTATTTTCGGGCGCTGACGGGAAAGATCGAAGCTTCTTCAGGTTCTCTCTTTAGCACTCCGGATCTCAACGTCAGCGTGGGTGATGCGAAAACAACGCTTCGGGGTTTTGGGGATCAAGGAGAAAAGGAACTCTTGATCCCGCTCACCCTTTCAAAAGGAATCTCAACTTTCACGATCGATTATGAACTGCTTCGTTAAAACATTTTTATTGGCATCCATTTCTCTGGCGAATGCCGAAGAAGTGGGCGAACGCTGGGGGACGGCGGACCGCGAGCGGGAGTATTATCGCGTGGTCGATGTGCCGACGCCGGAGGGAGTGGTGATCGAAGCGGGAGCGTTCGAGAAGCTGCCAGATGGCCGGATTGCGATTGGGACACGGCGGGGAGATATTTTCTTCGTTTCCGGAGTGGATGTGGATCGCCCGGAGCCGAAGTTTCATTTGTTTGCTGCGGGTCTGGATGAAATTTTCGGGCTGGCCTGGAAGGATGATGCCCTTTTCGTGACCCAGAGTGGGGAGCTGACGAAGGTTCAGGATACTTCGGGTGATGGGAAGGCCGATCGTTTTGAGGTGGTGTCGGATGCTTGGGGATATGGGACATACCATGAGTATGCTTTCGGCTCGAAATTTGACCCGGAAGGAAATCTCTATGTCGCGCTGGGGCTTTCGAAATCCTACAACTCGTGGGAACTCCTGCGTGGCTGGGGGCTCAAAATTACTCCGGATGGAAAAACGATTCCGATTGCGAGTGGTATGAGGAGCCCGGGCGGGATTGGATTTAACAAAGACGGGGCTCTTTTTTATATCGAGAGCCAGGGGCCGTGGAACTCGGCCTGCAGTTTGAAGTTCGTGAAAGAGGGCGGCTTCATGGGGCATCCGGCGAGTTTTAATTGGTATCCCTATGCGCCAAATCTTGGGGAGGCGCCGAATGTGCCGAAGTCGGGCTCTAGCATTCTCATCGAGAAAGAGCGCGTGCCGGAGTTGGTGCCTTATGCGGTGATCTTTCCCTACATCAGAATGGGGCGTTCGATCACGGGCTTTGTTCTTAATGAGACGAAGGGGAAGTTTGGACCTTTCGAGAATCAGATGTTCCTGGGCGACTTCACGCAGTCGCTCATCATGCGGGCCACGACTGAGCAGGTGAACGGCGTTTGGCAGGGGGCTTGCTATCCGTTTCGCGAGGAACTCTCGACGGGGATTTTGAATATTCAGTTTACTCCTGATGGGAAACTTTTGTGCGGCGGAACGAATCGGGGCTGGCCGGTGCGTGGTCTGAAACCTTTTGCGCTCGAGCGACTGGAGTGGACAGGAAAGATGCCTTTTGAGATCGAGGAGATTACGATTACGTCGGACGGGTTTCGAGTCACTTTTACGAAGCCGGTGGAGGCTGGGTCGGGCACGAATTTAGAGTCATATCAGATGGCGACCTTTACTCATCGCTATGGCGCAGGCTATGGCGGGCCTGAGGTTGATCAGACGATACCCAGGGTGGAAGCGGTGGTGGTCGCTGAGGATGGACTGTCGGCGACTATTCGGTTGAATCAGTTGCTTAAGGGACACGTGCACGAGTTTGACCTCGGGGGCTTGAGATCGCGCGATGGGGAAGCGCTTCTTCACCGGAATGCCTACTACACGGTAAACGAGGTGCCGAAGTCGGGATCCAGATGATGCCTGAGATCGGGAGCCTTGTGTCATCTCTTGTCCCCGAAAAAGGGGGCATCTTTCATGATCGAAAGTGCAGGCGAAGAATCGTATGAGGTAGTCGATGAAGCGATTGATGGCATTTGCGATGGTGATCGAGATAGGAGGGTGTGTTTTTGCGCAAACGGTATCGATGGATGAGGCTTATTCCATTTTAAATCCGGCGACGAAGGCGGAGTCAAAGCGAGAGAATCCCTCCGGAATCAAGGGTCGTGTTCTTACCGGTTACCAAGGATGGTTTCGGACCCCGGGGGATGGTTCGGGGATGGGGTTTTACCATTATCAAAGGCGCGGCAAGTTTGAGCCAGGTTCCTCGACCATTGATATTTGGCCGGACCTCGCGGAGTTCGATGCGGACGAGAAGTTCGATACTCTTTTCAAGCACGAGGACGGGAGCACGGCGCAGGTTTTTAGCTCGCTGAATCCCAAGACGGTCAATCGACACTTCAGCTGGATGAAGGACTACGGGATTGATGGGGCTTTCGTTCAGCGCTTTGCGTTGGTGGGGGCGAAGAACTCTCGTTCCTACAATCATCTTAAGTCAGATAATGAGAAGCTCCTGCATTGCCGTGATGCTGCCAATACGAATGGTCGGTGCTATGCGCTGATGTATGATTTGAGTGGATTGAAGTCGGATGATTTTGAGCGACTGGCGCGCGACTGGAAGATGCTTCGCACCAAGATGAAGTTGGGAACGGATCCAAATGATCGGGCCTACCTTCAGCACAACGGAAAGCCACTCGTGGCGATTTGGGGAGTGGGGTTTAGCGATAAGCGAAGGTACGATCTCGAAGATGCGGAGAAGTTTATCCGGCTCTTAAAGGACAATCCGAAATGGGGTGGGATGAGCGTGATGTTGGGGGTGCCTTTTCATTGGCGGGAGGGAAAACGGGATGCTGAATCGGCTGAGAGATTGCATGAAGTTCTCAAGTTGGCGGACGTGATCAGCCCTTGGGCGGTGGGACGGTATCATGAAGTAGATTTTGAAACCGGCAAGCATGTCGCGAATCTCGTGGAGGATCGCAAATGGTGTGAGCAGAACAAGATCGCCTACCTGCCCGTCGTTTACCCCGGGTTTAGTTGGCACAACATGACCGGCGAGAAGCTTGATGCGATTCCCCGTCGGAAGGGGAAGTTCCTCTGGGATCAATTCGTGGCGACACGCGCGGCGGGGATCGATACTGCATATGTGGCAATGTTTGACGAAATGGATGAGGCGACTGCTATTTTTAAGGTGAGTGATAACCCGCCGGTGGGCGAGGGGGTTTCATTCCTTGATAACGAGGGCCTTCCTAGTGATCACTATCTCCGGGTGACTCAAAAAGGCGGAATACTCCTACGTGGCGAGGTGTCAGAGAAATAAGAACTGTCCCGTGTTGTCCCCGCTTTGGGGACTTGTCATTGGGTGGTCGCAAATGTTCAATTGAGAACCGTTTCTATGATCCGAAAATTCAAGCTGTGCGCAAAGGCGATCTTCCTAGTCTCAATCATCGTGAGCTCTGCTCTCGCGGAGAAGAAGCAACCCAATGTTCTTTTCCTCGCGGTCGATGACATGAACGATTGGATCGGGTGTCTTAATACGACGCCCAGTGCGATCACGCCCAATATCGACAGGCTGGCGGCTCGTGGGCTGAACTTTTCCAATGCGCACACGTGTGGTGTTTACTGCGCCCCGGCGCGCGCGGCGATTTTTTCGGGGCAGTTTGCTTCGACCACCGGGTGCTATCAGTCGGCGGATTACTTTACGGATCGGCCTGAGATCGAGGGGCTGCAGACGAGTTTTTCTAAGGCGGGTTACACCACGCTGGGAGCCGGGAAGCTGTTTCACCATCGTGAAGGAAGTATTGATGTCCGCGGGTGGGATGAATTTTTCCTTCGCAAGCCATCGCAGCGCAAAGAGGGCTGGACGCTCGATAATTGGAGCGAGGAAACCCCTTTTCCAGATCCTTTCCCTGCCAGTCCCTTCAATGAGGGCAAGAAAGTGACCGGCGGGCTCTTCCTTGAGTGGGCTGGTCTGCCCAACGAGAAAGAGGAGGAGATGGCAGACACGATCCGGGTGAACTGGGCGGTGGAGCAGCTGAAGAAAGATCACGACAAGCCCTTCTTCATCGCGTGTGGAATTTATGCGCCGCATTTTCCGAACTACTGTCCGCAGAAGTATTTTGACCTCTACGATCGCGATGAGATCGAGTTGCCACCCTACAATGCGAATGATCTCGATGATCTTCCCGAACGCATCAAGAAGGCCAAAACCGGACGCTCAAGAATCCACAAGGAACTCGAAGAAAAGGGAGCGGTGAAGGATGCGATCCACGGATATCTCGCCTGCATGAGTTACGCCGATGCCATGATGGGTCGTATTCTCGATGCGCTTGAAAAGAGTCCTCATGCCGACAACACCATCGTGGTTCTTTGGAGTGATCACGGATATCATCACGGAGAGAAATACGATTGGGGAAAACACACTCTTTGGGAACGGACTTCAAATGTTCCCTTTATCTGGGCGGGGCCAGGAGTCGCGAAGGGTGCCAAGACCGATGTCACCGCGAGCCTTATCGATATGTATCCCACATTTGTGGAGATGTGCGGTCTTCCGAAGCCGCATCAGAAGCTGGAGGGCACCTCGCTCGCTTCCACCCTGGCAAAGCCTGAAGCAGCAAAGGATCGCGACGTTTATCTGCCCTACATGGCTCCCGGGGAATACGCCGTGATCAACAAAAACTGGCGCTACATTTCCTATGGCAAGGACGGCGAAGAACTTTACGACGTGAAAGCCGACCCCAACGAATGGGACAACATTGCCGACAAGCCCGAGCATGCCGGGGTGAAAGCGAAGCTTCGGAATTCCGCTCCCAAGGAATTTGTGAAGCCCGCTCCCAAGCGGAACATCGGGAAGGATCTCATCATCGAAGGCGAGACCTTTCGCTGGCGCAAGGGTGGGGAACAGGCACCGGCTCCTAGAAAGACGGCCCAAAAAAAGAAGGGGAACAAAAAGAACATTCTCTTCATCGTTTGCGATGATCTCAACACGCACGTTTCGCCATCGGGCTACGATCACATCAAGACGCCCGCTCTTGCGCAGCTCGAGTCCGAAGGAATGACTTTCAATCGCGCTTTCTGTCAGTATCCCGTTTGCGGTCCGTCGCGAGCGTCCTTTCTCAATGGGCTCTATCCCACGTCGAGCGGGGTGATCGATAACAAGTCCGATGTTCGTCAGGCGCGTCCGGGGACGGTTTCGATGCCTCAGTTTTTTAAAGAAAGCGGCTATTGGACAGGTGGCGTAGGGAAGGTCTTTCATACACCCCGCCACAACCCAGGTGAGGTTGCTTGGAGCGAATCGCATTTTTACGCCAACGACGAACTTCCGGTCGTGACAGCGGCGCGCAAGAAGTTTGAAGGGGAGAACGGCTCCGTCGAACTGCCTAAAAATGGCAAAGCGTGGCGCGCTTTGGAGAAACAAGCGAAGGCCAAGCTCGATGCGCAGACTCCTCCCGGTTACGGCCCGAGTGGACTCAGTGACGAACAGCACAAGGATGGCAAGAACGCCCGCACCGTGGCGCGTTGGCTCACTGAGAAGGCCAACGGTGACAAACCCTTCTTCATCGCCTGCGGAATTCAAAAGCCCCACGTTCCCTTTCTGGCCCCGCAGAAGTATTTCGATCTCTATCCGCTCGATTCCATCAGCTACACGCCGGAAAAGGCGAACCTCTGGGACAACATTCCGCGTAAAGCGATCAACACGCGCTTCAGAGAATTTGGCTTCGAGGAATTCAAAGAAAACGATGCGCTGCGCCGCGAATACATGCAGGCCTACCATGCCTGCGTTTCCTTTATCGATGCGCAGATCAAGATCGTGCTCGATTCACTCAAGGAAAGCGGCCAGTGGGAGGACACCATCGTGATCTTTACCTCCGATCACGGCTATCATCTCGGTGATCATTTCCTCTGGGGGAAAGTGACCCTCTTTGACATCGGCGCTAAAGTTCCCTTCATCATCCGCGCGCCCGGTCTCACCAAGCCCGGCACGCGTTCTGAAGCGATGGTCGAGTTGATCGATATCTATCCGACCTTGGCGCATCTTACTGGATTGGATCGCCCGAATCATCTGCAAGGCGCATCCCTGCGCCCGCTTCTTGATCACCCCGAGCGACTGGGGAAAAAGAAGTATGCCTACAGCATCGTGACTCGTGGGAAAGACATCGGTTACGCACTTCGGAATCAAAAATGGCGTTACGGAAAGTGGCCCGATGGCGAAGAGCTCTACAACCTTACGGATGATCCCGAGGAAAAAGACAACCTTGCCGGGCGAGAGAAGCTCACCCACCGCCTCGATGAGTTCCGTCGTGTCCTCCAGATCAGACAGAACCAGGCTTCCAGTCGTCGCAACAAATGAAAGCCAAGCTCGCCATGGAGCTATAGAAGTTTCATAATCGTCCATGCGGTGAATTCACCAAATAGATCATGCCCACTATTCCAGTTTCCAAAGCTCAACCTGAATACGATGTCATCATCGTCGGCTCCGGTGCCGGAGGCGGCCAAATGGCCTACACCCTCACGCTCGCCGGATTAAAATGTCTCATGCTCGAAGCGGGACGTTCTTATGATGTCGCGACCGAGACTCCGATGTTTCAAACGGGGAAAGATGCCCCGTTGGGTGGCGCTTCCACGCCCGACAAGGACTTCGGCTTTTTCGATGCCACGATCGACGGTGGTTGGGATGTTCCCGATGAACCTTACACGCAGGCGAGTGATAAAGCAGAGGAGCAGTTCATGTGGTGGCGCGCTCGTATGATGGGGGGGCGGACCAATCACTGGGGTCGTATTTCGCTGCGGAACGGGCCGTATGATTTCAAACCGTATTCACGGGATGGTCTCGGTTTCGACTGGCCTATTTCCTACGATGATCTTGAGCCTTACTACACCAAGGTCGAGAAGCTGATCGGAGTTTATGGGTCGAATGAGGGGATGGAAAATACCCCTGATTCGCCTGCCGGAGTTCTCCAGCCACCGCCTGCGGGACGGGTGGGAGATCTCATGATTCAAAAGCATGCCAAGAAGACCGGGGTGCCGGTGGTGCCGATTCACCGGGCGGTTCTCACGAGACCACAGGATGGCAATAAGCTCGCTCCCGAGCTACATCCGGATGATCCGAAGGCGCAGAAGATTGTCGCTGATTCGATGAACACGCGGGCTGCTTGTTTTTGGGCCACCGAGTGCGGGCGCGGTTGTAGCATTCGGGCGAACTACCAATCCACGACCGTTCATCTTCCCCCTGCGCTTGCGACGGGGAACCTCGACATCATTCCGAATGCCCACGTGCGTGAAGTGATCGTGGGGAAGGATGGGAAAGCGAAAGGAGTTCTCTTTATTGATAAGACGACGGGCAAGGAAGAGCGCGTGAAAGGCAAAGCGGTGGTGCTGGCTGCGAGCAGTGGTGAGACGGTTCGTATTTTGCTCAACTCGGCGAGCGGCGATGGCATCGCGAACTCCAGCGGGCTGGTGGGGAAATACATCATGGACACGGTTGGCTCTGACATGCTCGGCCAGATTCCGTCGCTCGAAAATCTCCCGGCGCACAACGATGATGGTGCGGGCGGGACTCATTTCTACAGCCCGTGGTGGCTTTATAAGGAACAGAAGGCGGGCAAGCTCGACTTCGCTCGTGGCTACCACATCGAGATCGGCGGGACGCGCGGCATGCCGAAGGGAAACAGTCCGGTTCCGACGCACTATTTGAAAGGCCTTTATGGCACGAAGCTTAAGGAAGCGGCGCGCCGTTACTACGGCTCCTTTGTCCACCTCGCCTGTCGGGGCGAAATGATTCCGAACGAAGGTTCCTTCGCCGAACTCGATTCCGAGGTGAAAGACAAGTGGGGCATTCCGGTGATGAAATGGCATTGGAAGTGGAGTGACCATGAAACCAACATGGCGGTTCACGCGCAAAAAACTTTCAGCGAGATTTTTGAATCGGCGGGAGGCAAGGGCCTCTTCGATCCGAAGCAGGATGCGCGCAAGACCATCCTGAAGGGCGGTCAGGTCATCCACGAAGTGGGGGGCGCGATTATGGGAGCCGACGGAAAGAAGGCGGTCTGCAACGAATGGAATCAGACCTGGGATATTAAGAACCTTTTCCTCTGCGATGGTTCTCCCTTCGCCTCGAATGCGGACAAGAATCCTACCGAAACAATCATGGCGCTCGCCTGGCGGGCCGCCGATCACCTCATCGAAGAAGCCCGTAAAGGAAACCTCTAACAGAATCGAAACCATGGACTCACAAGATTCACAAAACCGTCTCCCACGTCGTCGAGTGTTGCAACTTTTTGCGGCGGTCGCCGCCGCTGAAGGGGTGGCCCTCCCGGCAGCTCTTGCGCAAGTAATCAAACCCGCCGCAACGGGATACGGGCAGGACCCGAAGTTGGCAAAAACGTATGAGAAGGGAGAAGCCTGGCCGCTTACTTTTACCGATGCGGAAAAGAAAGCGGCCGTTTCGTTAGCGGACGTCATTTTCCCGAAGGACGAAGTTGGACCGGCGGCGAGCGAAGTGCGCGTGGCGGACTTCATCGACGAGTGGGTGAGTGCGCCTTATTCGAGGCAGAAAGGGGACCGCAAAGTGATCATTCCCGGGCTCAAGAAGCTCGACGAAGAATGCCGGAAGCATTTTAAGAAGAATTTCGCTGATCTTACTGAAGAGGAGAAGACGGCGGTTTGCGATGTGATGGCAAAAGGGGATCACTTTTTCCACGTCTTCATGAGCATCTCTGCCGGAGCCTACTACAGCGATCCGCGCTGTTGGAAGGCCCTCGGGTATGTCGGGAATGTTCCATCAGGGGGAGCTTTTACCGGCCCGCCGAAGGAGGTGCTCGATCAACTCGGGTTGAAGCAGACGGTGGAGTGACGATGGGTTTTGTCTTTTCTGTCAAATGAAGAGGTTGCGGCCGGGTTCAATTCACGAGGTGATTTTGAGTATCTCGAGCTGATGAATATTCATCCCACGAATCCGGTTTCACTGGCCGGAGTTTCCTTTACCGGCGGCGTGACCTTCACAGGATTTGACAACAATCTTTCGGTCGAGGCTCTCGTTTTGGCTTCGGGTGAGCGAGTGCTCTTGGTCGACAATGAAGCGGCCTTTCAGTTTCGCTATAGAAATTACGGAGCGACGGGCGTGATCTTGCGGCCATCGGCGGCGACGGGGAAGAGTGCGCCTTGGGCTTTGAGGCGGGTCGTCATTTCTGAGAAGAGACGTTTGAGCTCGGCGGGGTTTTTGATGGAGAGGTTTTCTTTTTCGAAGGGGTCGGAGCGGAGATTGAAGAGCTCGTAGCGCTGTTTCTGTTTCCCGACGGGGTAGTGGTAGATGAGTTTCCAGTCGCCGTGGCGGAAGCCGGTGTAGTAGTTGCTACGATGCTCGTGGGGGAAGTGGCTCAGGAAGATTTCGGGGCGGTCGGGATTGGGGGAGCCGCTGAACTGGGCTTTGAGATCGTGGGCATCGATGGGGTGGTCTTTGGGAATTTCCTGGCCGACGAGGTTGAGGATGGTGGGGAAGAGGTCCATGACGGTGGCGAGCTGGGTCTGGGTGGTGCCTTGTGAAATGGGGAGTCGTTTTTGGTGCGGGTTGGCGGGGTTTGGTTTGGCCCAGGCGGCGATGAAGGGCGCGCGGGTGCCGCCTTCGTAGTGGGCGCCTTTTTTTCCGCGGAGCGGTGCCGAGCTGCCGTAGTCGTGCGCGCCGCCGAGGGGGGCATCGCCTCCGTTGTCGCCAAGGAAGAGGACGAGGGTGTCTTCGGCGACGCCGAGTGCGTTGAGGTGGTCGAGGAGATCGCCGAGTGATTTGTCCATGCCTTCGACGAGGGTGGCGTAGGCTTGGGCATTTTTAGGTTTGCCGGACTTGAGGTAATTTTTCGCGAAGCGGGCGTCGGAGTTGAAGGGGGCGTGGAGGGCGTAGTGCGCCATGTAGAGGTAGAAGGGCTTTTTTTCCTCGGTAGACTGGGTGAGGGCTTTCTTCGCTTCGATGGTGAGGGCTTCGGTGAGGAAGGTGTCGCTGCCGTGGTAGTCGGTGAGGTGGGAGACGCCGTAAGTGTTTTTCTCGTCCTGTCCTTTGACTTTGTTGCCGTAGTTTCTCTTGCCGTAGTAGCTGCCGGGTTGGCCGATGCTGTCGCCACCAATGTTGACGTGGAAGCCGAGATTGAGCGGGTCCTGGCCTTCGTGATCGAAGGGTCCGAAGTGGCCTTTTCCGACATGGATGTTTTGGTAGCCGGACTGCCCGAGGAGTCGAGTGAGGGTGAGGCTGGATTTGGTGAGGCCGGTCCAGTTCCAGTTGGCGGGGGTGAACTTGGACCGGTTGTTGGATTTGGGTTTGATCCAGTTGGTGGTTTTGTGGCGGGTGGCATTTTGGCCCGTCATGATGGAGATGCGGGTGGGGGAGCAGACGGACTGGGCGTAGAACTGGCTGAAGCGGGTGCCCTGGGCGGCGAGGCGCTCCATGTTAGGCGTGCGGTAGAAACGGTTGAGCGGATGCTTTACCGGGGTGC
>Ga0307984_1000850_pt1 | contig 13116 bp, 16 predicted proteins | sample EllFjometageno78_FD_203169 | JGI IMG/M metagenome (GOLD analysis project Ga0307984, IMG submission 203169) | Marine microbial communities from Ellis Fjord, Antarctic Ocean - #78 | ecosystem: Environmental > Aquatic > Marine > Unclassified | place: Southern Ocean | collected 2014-10-09
CTTTCGTTATATCAATGTCATAATTGGACATTTAAGTATAACATAAGTTTAAGTTCAAACTAAAACCAACAGTTTAAGTTCAATTTAGAAAAAAAAAGAATAAAAAAAATGGATAAAAAAAATCAAAAAGAAAATAATCAAAACAATTATAATCCAAATAATTTATCAAGTTTTTTTATGCATTTTGGTTTTGAAAATTCTCTTCCTTTGTATGTTTCAACAGTAAATAGAATAGATAAAAGAACTAAAAAATATGGTAAACAAAGAATTAAAATAAATAAAAAATAATTATGTTTATATTTAAATGTAAAAAATGCAATAAAACTAAAGAGCTTTCTAAATCAATTATTCAAATTAGAAATGGATCTGTTTATACTAAAAATGCTCAATGTGAATGTGGTGAAGAAATGAGAGAAATTGAAAAAAAAGATTTCGGTGGATTTCCGCAATTAATAAGAACTGAACCAAGTCTAAAAAAATAATAATGGGAAAAGGAAGAAAAAAAACTCCAACAGTTTTAAAGGAAATGTATGGAACAGTTAGAGCTGATCGTGTTTTAGAAAATGAAATGCAAGTTGATTTGGTTTCTGATATACCAGAAGCTCCAGAATTATTATCTACTATTGGAGTTGCTGAATGGTATAAAGTAACTACACAATTATTTAATTTAAAAATGTTGCATGATGTTGATCAATCTTTAATTTTAGCATATTGTAATGAAATGAGTTTGTATATTGAAAGCGAATTAGAGTTACGGCAAAATGGTAGAATAGATAATTTTAAAAATTCAAATGGAGATTTGATAAGAAGTCAAGCTAAACCATTAGTCAAAGTTAAAAATGATGCTTTAGCAAATGCTTTAAAATTAGCTACACAATTTGGATTAACTCCAGTTGCAAGAGCTAACATATCAGCACCAATAAAAACAAATAATAATACTCAAATAAATAATTATTTTGAATAAATTTTATTTTGATAAAGTAGCTGCAAATAAAGCTATTGGTTTTATTGAGCAATTTGTAACTCATACAAAAGGAGAGCTTTCTGGTAAAAAATTAAAGCTTGAAGATTGGCAAAAAAAAATAGTTGGTGATATTTTTGGTTGGAAAAATAAAGAAACAGAATTAAGAAAATATAGAACAGTTTTTATTTTACTTGGGAGAAAAAATGGTAAATCAACTTTATGTGCAGCCATAGGATTGTATATGTTATTTGCTGATGAAGAAAGAGGAAGTGAAGTTTATAGTGCAGCTGGTGATAGACAACAAGCTGGAATAGTTTTTGAGATTGCTAAAGGCATGATTTTACAAAGTCCAGAATTATCTGAAAGAGGAAAAGTATTTAGAAATTCAATTGTCAATGAATCTAAAGGAAATTTTTATCAAGCAATAAGTTCTGATTCAAAAACCAAACATGGTTTTAATGCTAACTGCATTATATTTGATGAATTACATACACAGCCAAACAGAGATTTGTGGGATACTTTAGTGACATCAACTGGATCAAGAAGGCAGCCTTTGACAATTGCTATTACAACAGCAGGATATGATAAGCAATCTATTTGTTATGAGGTTTATTCTTATGCAAAAAAAGTTACAGATGGAGTAATTAAAGATGATTCATTTTATTCTTTTCTTTGTGAAGCTGGAAAAGAAGATGATATTACTTTAGAATCTACATGGAAAAAAGCAAATCCAAATTATGGAATTAGTTTAAGAAAAGAATACATGGAGAGAGAATCACAAAGAGCTGTTGATGTTCCATCTTATCAAAATACTTTTAGAAGATTGTTGTTAAGTCAATGGACAGATTCTTATTCTGCTTGGTTAACTGCTAAAGAATGGGATGATTGTTATGTAGAATATGATTATAAAAGTTTAGAAGGAAAAAAATGTTGGGGTGGGATTGATTTAAGTACTACAAGAGATATAAGTGCAGTAGTATTATTGTTTTATGAAAATGAAAAGTTTATTATATTACCTTTCTTTTTTATACCAAAAGACAATTTAAAAAATAGAAGAGATAGAGATGGTGTTGATTATGAAATGTTTGTTAGAGATAATCATGTTATTGCAACAGAAGGAAATGTAATAGATTACAATGTTATCAAAGCAAAGATAAATGAGCTTGGTAATAAGTATAAAATTCAAAGCATTAGTTATGATCGTTGGAATGCATCAATGCTTGTAAGTTCTTTAATTGAAGATTATGGTATAAATATGAGTCCTTTGGGAATGGGATTTGTTAGTCAATCAGCACCTACTAAAGAGATTGAAAAATTAATATTAGAAAAAAAAATAATACATAATAATAATCCTGCTGCAAATTGGATGCTTTCAAATGTTAGCCTTCAAGAAGATCCTGCTGGAAATATCAAAATAAGCAAAAGTCGTTCAAAATCCAAGATTGATTTTGTGGCAGCAATGATTTTAGCATTAGCAGATTTTATGAGTTGTGAGTCTGGTGATAGTGTCTATGATACAAGAGGAGTTTTATCTTTTTAATGTTAATAAAAACCAATCAAATTATTTTTTATTAGATTTTAATAATCGTATTATTGTTGAAATAAAAATTTTACTTTGAGCTTATTAGATAGAATTAAAAATGTTTTTGTTCCTATTCCGAATAAAGTAGAGAATAGAAATTTAAATTTTACAAATGGTTTATATGCTGGTAATGATATAACCAATGATAAGGCTTTAACATTAACCGCAGTATGGTGTGCAATTAGATTATTAGCTGAAAGTGTTTCTGCAATGCCTATTTCAGTTTATACAAAACAAGCTAATGGAGATAAATTAGAAGATGTTAAAAATCCAATTTATAATTTACTAAAATTTAAGCCAAATTTCTATCAAGATAAAGTAACATTTTTTGAATATATGATGCTTTCAATTTTAACAGAAGGTAATTCATATGTCAGAATTATTAGAAATAATAGCGGTACTCCTACACAATTAATTCCATTAAATCCAAATGATGTTACTGTTGTAGTTAATAACAATGAGCTTTTCTATCAAATGGATGGCTCTGGAGTTTTAGATTCTAGTGATGTTCTTCATATTAAAACTCTTACTGATGATGGAATAACTGGAATCTCACCTTTACAACAATGTGCAAAATCTCTTAAATGGTCTGAAAGTTTAGAAATTTTTGGAAATAATTTCTTTGCAAATGGAGCAAAGCCAAGTTCAATCTTGCAAACAGATAGAGCTTTATCTGATTCTGCTTTAACAAGATTAAAGTCAAGTTTCAATAATACTTATGGAAATTTAAAAAGTAGTAATTCAACTATTGTTTTAGAAGAGGGATTAACATTTAAACCAATATCATTAAGTCCAGATCAATCACAATTTTTAGCTTCTAGAGAATTTTCTATTGCAGAGGTAGCGAGAATTTATAGAGTTCAGCCGCATTTATTAATGGATCTTACAAAGTCAAGTTTTAATAACATAGAAATGCAAAGTCAAGAGTTTTTAACTTATACCTTAATGCCGTACATTAACAGAATAGAAGCTCAATTAAATTTAAAATTATTTAGATCAAATGAATTAGGCAAGACATTTGTTGAATTTAATGTTAATGGATTATTAAGAGGTGATGCAAAAACAAGAAATGAATCATATAAAACTGCAATAACAAACGGATATATGTCAATCAATGAGGTTAGAAGAAAAGAAAATCTTAATGGAATTGAAGGAGGTGATAAACATTTTATGCAAATGAATATGACCACAATTGAAAAAATAGGAACAGATGCTGATGAAAATACTGCATCATAAAAATATTTAAAATGGAAAAAAGAACATTTAACATAGAAACAAGAGTAGACACTAATGAAGATGGAAAAGAAATGGTTATTGGTCATGCTTCTGTTTATGATTCAAAATCAAATGATTTAGGTGGTTTTTTTGAATATATTGAAAGAGGAGCTTTTACTCAAGAGTTAATTGATAAATCAGATGTTAGAGCTTTAATAAATCATGATGCTTCTTTAATAATGGCAAGATCAAAAAATGGTGAAGGAACATTAAACTTAAAAGCAGATGATAAAGGTTTGGGCTATGAGTTTGATTTAGATCCAGAGCTATCTTATGCAAGAGATTTAGCTGTATCATTAAAGCGAGGAGATGTTACATCAAGTTCATTTGCTTTTACTGTGGGAGCTGATGAATGGTCAACAAATGATTTAGGTGAAAATATTAGAACTATAACAAAAATAGATAGACTATATGATGTATCACCAGTAACTTATCCAGCATATAGTCAAGCTGAATCTGATTTAATAGTTGCTCAAAGAGGTTTAAAAGAATATCAAGAAAGTTTAGTTGAAGAAACTAAAGAAGATATAAAAGAAGAAACAGAAAAAAATTTAGTGGTGGGATCTCTTACATCATTAAAAATTGAATTAATAAAGAGAAAATAATAATAAAAATTTTTAAAATGAAAACATCAATCATATTAAAAGAAGAAAGATCTGACATTATTTCTCAGTTAGAAGCAATAAAAGATGTTGCAACAACTGAGAGTCGTGATCTTTCATCTGAAGAAAACAATGAAGTGGATGGATTAATTACTGAGGTAGATAATCTTGATTCTAAAATTGTTAGAGCTGAAAAACTTGAAACAATAAAAAGAAATAGTGCTGTTATATCTGGAGTTGTTTCAACAAACGTACCAAAAGAAATCGAAGATTATTCATTCCAATCAGCAATGAGAGCTGCTTATACTGGAAATGTTGAAGGTCTTGTTAAGGAAATGGATCAAGAAGCAAGAAGTAATGCTAGAAATACTGGTCAAACTTTCAAAGGTTTAGCTATTCCATCTACTGTATTAACAAGAGCTGCTGTTGGAACTGCTGCTGTTAATTCAACAGAAACAATGAGCTTTACTGATCAATTAGAAGCTAATTTAGTATTGGCATCTGCTGGAGCTAATTTTTATTCTGGAATAGAAGATATGAAATTCCCAGTTATTTCTGGAGTAAATTCTTATTTTCAGCCAGAAGCTGGTGGAACTGCTGGAGCTGCAAATGGAACTGCTACATCAATTACTTTAAGTCCTAAAAAACTTATATCAGTTGTAAATGTATCAAATGAAGCTTTAACTCAAAATGTTTCTTTAGAAGCTGCATTAAGAAGAAATATGGCACAAAGTATTGCTGCACAATTAGAAAAAGCTTTATTAGGTGAAGTAGATATTGCTAATGGACCAACATCAATCTTTTTAGATGCTGCTGCTGGATCTGTTGCTGCTTTTGGTGCTGCTACTGCTTTAGTTCTTGAAGCTGCTGTGTTAGATGCTGGTGTTCAATTAGAAGGTGCTAGAATGGCTTATTTAATGAATTCTTCAGCTTACCAAGCTATAAAACAAGCTGCAATGGTTTCTAGTGTATCTCCAGTTTATGATATGAGAGAAAAACTTGTAAATTCTTATTTCTCTTTATTTAGTTCAAATGTAGGTAATGGTGGAACTGCTGGTAAAGATGGTGTATTATTTGGAGATTTCTCTAAAGTACACGTAGCGATGTTCGGAGGTTTGGATGTGCTTTATGACCCATTTACGAACGGAGCAACTGGTGAACCAAGAATGATTGTTACATCTTTAGTTGATGGTAATGCTGTTCAAAATGGAGCTGCTTTTGCAAATCTAATTGAAGCGTAATTAATATTTAATAATAATTAAAGAGGTGGTGGAAATCCATCACCTCTTTTTTTTTAAACTAAATAAAAATGAGTTATTATTCTAATACAAATGATGTTTCTTCATTAGGAATGAAAACATTTCAAGTTGTTACGCCAGCATCAACTTATCCAATTACTTTATCTGAAGCTAAAGCTCATTTAAAAGTGGATATTTCAACAGATGATAATTTAATAACTAATCTTATTATTGCAGCTACTCAATTAAGTGAAGAGTACACTAATAGATTTTTTATTGAAACAGTGATAAATCAAACTTGTACAACATTTTTTGAATTAAAATCATTATTTAAAAGTAAAGTTATTAGCGTTGCTCATGTTAAATATTATGATTCAGATAATACTTTACAAACATTATCTTCAAGTAATTATGTTGCAAGTGTACAATTTGAACCAGCACAAATAAATCCAGCTATAAATTTTAGTTATCCTAATATAGTTGATAGAATAGATGCTGTTGAATGTAGATATACTGTTGGTTATGGTAGTGCTGCAAGTGATGTTCCAAATTCTATAAAGCAAGCTATTCTTTTAACAATTGGTAATTGGTATGCAAATAGAGAATCTGTTATTATAGGTAGAATAACAAGTGAGCTTCCTCAGTCAGCTTTATGGTTGTTAGAAACTTATAAAGTACAAGTAATATGTTAATAGGTGAATTAGACAGAAGGGTTAGTATTTATTCTGTTGCAACAACAGCTAATAACTATGGTGAACTTACTAGAGCATATAGTTTATTTAGAGAGGTTTGGGCTAAAGTAGAATGGAAAGGAGGAAGTGAAGGAACAGATCAGTCAGAAAAAATTACTGGAATGACAAAGCTTCATGTTTATATAAGAAATTTAGATATGGGAAATTTAAGTTTACAATCAAGAATAGATTATGATAGTAAAGAATATTTCCCAAAAGTTATTAATGAGATTGATGGAAGAGATGCTTTTCTTGAAGTCATATGTGAAAATAAAGATTAATGGCTAAATCAAATATTACAGTTTTAGGATCAAAAGAATTAAATGATATGTTTAAGCAATTGCCTAAACAAGTCAATAAAAACGCAATATGGCAAAAATTTTGGAGAAAAAATAGTAAACCATTTATAGATGCAGCAAAATCTAATCTTAATAGTTTAACTGGTCAACAAAATCAAAAGGATGTAAAAAGAACAGAACAACTAAAAAGAAGTATTGGTTATTTTACAACAAAATCTAGCAGAAAATATTTAGGAGGTTTTGTTGGGCCAAGAGTTAAAGGAAGATTTAATAGTAAAGATAAAGGAGGTTATTATGGTGCATGGCTTGAGTATGGTGGTGAAGTTAAATTTGGGGGAAGAGGATTTGGAAAAGATCAGCCATTTATAAAGCCAGCTTGGGAGAGTTCATATTTAAAAGTGCAGCAAAATTCAATGAAAGATGCTGAGATAGTAATGGCAAAAGCAATTAAAAGTCATGAAAGAAGATTGCAAAAATTTGGTAAATTTGGTTATTAAATGGAAATAGGAAAATCAATATATAATATTTTAGCCGCTAACACTAATGTTAGTAATTTAGTTGGTACAAGAATATTTCCAAATGTAGCTCCTCAAACAACTGCATTTCCATTTATTATTTATGATGTTACTGGAGTACAGCCAAATGATACAAAAGATGGTGTTTCAACTTTAGATACTAATGATATAATGATTTCTTGTTATAGTGAAACATATTCTGAAGCATCTGATTTAGCTCAAAAGATTAGAATTGCAATGGATAGAATTCCAGAGGGAACATATGGAACAGAACAAATACAATCATCTCAATTTCAAAGTTATAATGATATATTTGATGATACAAGTGGTGATGCTGGAATATATAGAAAAGCATTAGATTTTCAAATAAGACAAATTAATCCTACAAGTTAAATAAATATGAAAATAAAATTAAAAAAAAATTACAGAGCTTTTGGAAAAGTAAATAAAGCTGGTGAAAGTTTAGAAATAAGAGATGAAAAAATTTTAGAATTTCTAAAACAAAATGGTTTCATAGAAACTAAAAAGAAAAAAAAGAAAAAAAGTGATGAAGATATCACAGAAATAATAGATTTAATTAATTAATAAAATAAAAGAAAATGGCAATATTAAACGGAACAGAGCTAAAAATTTACAGCTCAGGAACAACAAACTTAGTAGCATTTGCTCAAAACTGTACTATTACAGTTAACAATACTACTAGAGAAATTACAAATAAAGAAAGCGCAGGATATAAAGAGGTTTTAGAATCTTTAAGAGATTGGTCAATAGATGTAGATGGAGCTTATGCTTGGACAAATGCTTCTGGTGCTGCATTAACTAATGGTGTAGATGATTTAATAGAAACTAACATTCTTGCAAACAGAGTACAATTTGATGTTATTTTTGGAGATACTCAATCAACATCTGATATTAGTTATGCTGGTAAAGTTTACATTACAAGTGCATCAATGACTGGAGGTACGGAAGATACAGCAACTTATAGCTTAACATTGGAAGGAACTGGAGCATTAACGCAAACTGTTACTGCATAATATTAATATAGATGATTAGCTTAGGCATCTTTCGTTGGGTGTCTTTGCTATGATTCTATTAACCTAACGAAAAAATGAATTATACTTTTATAGAAATAAATGAGAATAAGCATCCAATTAAATTTGGATTTAATGCTTTAAGAAAATTTTCATCTAAAACAAATACATCTCTTCAAGATTTAGATAAACTTGGAACAGATATGACATTAGATAGTGCTTTAATTTTAATATATTGTGGTATTATAGATGGTTATAGAGCTTCAAAGCAAGAATGCGAACTAACTGTTGATGATTTAGCTGATCAAATTGATGGTGATTTTAATAGTATTACTAGAGCAATGGAAATATTAAGTGAACAAATGGGAGGGAATACTAAATCAAAAAAGTTAAAAGCCAAGAAGAAGTAGATGTTCTTACTTGGCAGAAATTAGAAAGATTAGCATTTGGATATTTAGGTTTGGGAGTAGAAGAATTTTATAATTATTTACCCAAACATTTTTGGAATAAGTTAGATGGTTTTTATGAGCTAGAAAATTTAAGGGAGAGAGGAAATTGGGAAAGAACAAGATGGCAAACTACTCTTCTTTTAAATATACAAATAGCAAAAGGCAAAAAAATAAAACCTACTGATTTAATTGAGTTTGAATGGGATAAAAAAGATATAAAAGTTAATTACGATAAATTAAAAGCTAAAGCAGAATATTTAAAAAAGATGAGTAAACATGGCAAATAAGAGTGTAGGATTATTAACAATTAGATTTGGAGCTGATTTAAGAGGTTTTGATAAGGCAATGAAAAAAGCTCAAAGAAGTGTCAAGAAATTTGGCAATTCTATGCAAAGAACTGGTGAAAATTTAACAAGAAATATAACTTTACCAGTTTTAGGATTAGGAATTGCAGCCATTAAAATGGCATCTGATTATGAAGAATCTTTAAATAAAGTTAGAGTTTCTTTTGGAACAACATCTCATGCAGTAGAAGCATTTGCAAAAACAACATTAACAAATTTTGGTATAGCAGAAGGATCAGCATTAGAAATGGCATCTTTATTTGGTGATATGGGAACATCAATGGGTTTAACAGAAAAAGAAGCTGCTAAAATGAGTATCTCAATGGTAGGATTGGCTGGTGATTTATCTTCTTTTAAAAATATATCAAATGAAATAGCTACTACTGCTTTAGCAAGTGTTTTTACTGGTGAAACTGAATCACTTAAAAAATTGGGTATTGTTATGACAGAAGCAAATTTAAAACAATTTGCTTTAGAAAATGGTATTAGTCAGAGTATAAAAACAATGAGCCAAGCTCAAAAAGTACAATTAAGATATAATTTTGTTATGTCTAAATCTGCTAATGCTCTTGGTGATTATTTAAAAACAAGTGATGGTGTTGCTAATAGTACAAGAAAATTGCAAGAAAGCATTAAACAATTAGCTGAAAAATTTGGTACTCTTTTAATTCCAGAAGCAAAAAAAATTATTGCTCAACTACAAAAATTAGTAGATGTTTTTGCTAATATGTCAAAAGAACAAAAAGAAAATTTAATTTTTTGGGCAAAATTTGTTGCAATAGTTGGTCCATCTTTAATATTAGTAGGTAAATTATCTCTTGGAATAGTTGCTGTTTCAAAAGCTGTTATGGGATTGAGTAAGGCATTTGGAATATTAAGATTAGCAATGCTATCAAATCCTATTTCTGCTATTGTTCTTGGTTTGGCAACTGGTGTTGCTTTATTAGTTGCAAATTTAGGCACGATGGATATAGCAACAAAAAAATCTAAAAAACTTTATGATGATTTAATTGATACAAAAAAAGAATTAAAGAAATTAAATGATGAAGAATTAAAATCATTAAAAGCTAGAACATTAATAGAATTAGAAACTTTAGGTGCTGAATTAAAAATTGCTAAACAAAAAGCAACAGATGCTGCAAAAAAAGTTCCAAAAGGTAATTCAATGTTATTGGGAGCTGATTTAGGTGATTCTGGTAATGGTCAAAGTGCAGCAAAATTTCAACTACAAGAAACAAGTGATGCATTAACAGAAGTTCAAAATAAATATAATAAACAAAATAGTGTTTTAAAATTAATTAATGAAAGTTTAAAAGTTCAATCAGATTTAATTCAAGATAATGGAACTACATCAATACCAATAGTAGATGATTTAACTGGTAGTATGTCTTTATTAAGTGATCAATTAATTTTTATTTCAGAAAAGCAAAAAGAATTTAATGCTGTTATGAATATGTTTGAAAATATTATGACATCTGCATTAACAAGTGCAGCATATAGTTCTGAAAATTTCTTTAAATCTTTTATAGATAATTTAAAAATTGCAATAAAACAATTATTAGTTCAAATGGCTGTTATTATGGCTATAAAACTTTTACTTGGTGATGCAACAACTGTTAAAGCAGCTTTTGATTTAGCTAAAGGTAAAGTTTTAGGTTTAGCAAGTGGTGGTTTAGTAACTGGTCCAACAATGGCTTTAGTAGGTGAAGGAGCTGGAACATCAGCATCGAATCCAGAAGTTGTTGCTCCTTTAGACAAGCTTAAAAACATGATAAATAATAATGGTAAACAAACAGTAGAAGTATTTGGAAGAATTAGTGGAAATGATATTTTCCTTTCAAACAGTAAAAGTACTAACAGCAGATTAAGATCAGTTTAAAATATGGCTTTAACTAAACAATATTTTTCTTCTTATAAAAGTAATAATAACATTGATTATTATTGTGAAATATGGGTTGAAGATTTTTCTGGAAATGCTTCTGAAATTACTCTAGGAGCTGGAGGGCCATTAATAAAATATGATACAGATTCCGAGCATAGATTTTCAAGTATTATTAGCTCTTCTTTAGAATTACCATTTGTTGTTCAAGGTGCTGGTACTCAGTTTTTTATAACTCAATTAAGAACAGTTTTAAAAGAAAGACAAGTTTATATACATTTATATAGAGCAACATCTTCTACATATTCATCTGTTAAACCTTTATGGAGTGGTTTTTTAATTATGGATTTAGGTGCTGGTGAAGATGTATTTTTTCCATATGAACAAAAACTAACTTTTGTTGATGGATTATCATTATTGAAAGACATTGATTTTGTTGATTTATCAAGTACATTAGTACCTCCAGCTGGCCCAGCTTTAAACTTAAGGACACAAGGAAATTATCTTGCAGAAAATATGTATTATGGGCCAGCTACTTATATTTTTTGGATTAGAGAAATATTAAAAAAAACTGGAGCATCATTAGAAGATACAACTGGAGTTTCAAAAGATTATGGATTTACAACAGCTGTTAATTGGTACAATGGTTCAATGGCTAACACTAATCAAAGCAGCGATCCATTAGCTTTAACAAAGTGTAATGTTTCAATGTTCCATTCAAAAGATAATCAAGATGTTTATAATCCTAAAAATTGTTATTTAGTATTAAAAGAATTGTTACGACATTGGGGAGCAAGAATTACATATTGGAAAGGAGAATTTTGGATTGTTCAAATACCAGAATATATAACTAATGAAAGTGGTTTGTTAGATAATCCAGATAATATAAATTCTAGACAATATTCTTTTACTGGAGCTTTTTTAGGTTCTCAAGATCATTTAGGTTCTACATATTACACAAGGTATGAACAAAATTTAACAAATGGACAAATAAGTAAACTTACTGGAACAAAGTATAATTATTTACCAATGATAAAAGAAGTTGAGGCAGATTATTTAAGTTTATCTGGAACAAATTATTATGGTGGTTTTCCTTATGGAAATTCAACTCCTTTTGCGCCATCATTAGAATTATTTCAAGGAAGAATAATAGATCCATCAACTGCTAATTATTTATTTTTATCTATTCCTTTAGATTGGATTTGGGATATGTCTGGTTCTCAATTAACAGCTGGTCATACATTGGGATGGTGGTGTTCTGTTAAATTTAATTGTTATGCTGTAAGAGAAAATACAGATGGTAGTTTAACAACTTTTTATTTACAACAAAATCAAGGCGATTATTACTGGGTAGATAAAAGTAATTGGAATCCTTTGGGAAATGCTTCTCCAAAATATATAATTAAATCAAAAAATATAATAGAAACAAATTATATTGGTTTTCAAGAAAAAATTTCTTTTGTAGATGGTTCTGGTAATAATATTCAAATGCTTGGCGATTGGAATTTTTATTTAGATATTGAAGATTATGGAACAAGTCAAAGTAATGCTGGTTCTTTCTTTTGTAGATTTTCGGGTTATAATCCTTTAAATCCAATAAAAAGAAATCCTACATCTACAAGTCCAAATGTTCCTTATGATGTTGGTTCAACATCTTCTGGAACTGTTTCATGGTCTAATTCTTTAGAAGCAGTTGGATTGGTTGTTGCCTCATCAAGCAGTCCAAATATTCCTAATTTTAATGCTGGAACAAGTCAGCCAGATTCAATTTTAATTACAACATCACCATTTCAAGGTTTTTTACAAGCTGCAACAACAACATCTATTGCAAATGTTGGTATTTCTACAAATACACAAGTAACAAATGGAGTTACAAATAGTGAAATATTTAGTTTTGGAACTTTACTTTGGGGTGATGCAATTGAGGCATATGCTTTAGGATCATTAAAAGTTAAAAACGCATCTAATAATTTTGTTCAAACTGATCCAGATGGTGAATGGGGAAGAGGTGTTTTAACTGGTGAATTAACTTTTACTAATATGTTAATTAATGAATTTTTAACTGGTCAAGTTGATGTTATTATAACTCCTACAATGAGATTGACAGTTGGTGATGCTAATAAAAATCAAACTGGTACTGGTACTGGTGGAAGTGTTACAAGACCAAGATATATTAATCCAATTGGAAAATTAAGAGAATTTAGAGC
>Ga0307984_1000851_pt1 | contig 13106 bp, 25 predicted proteins | sample EllFjometageno78_FD_203169 | JGI IMG/M metagenome (GOLD analysis project Ga0307984, IMG submission 203169) | Marine microbial communities from Ellis Fjord, Antarctic Ocean - #78 | ecosystem: Environmental > Aquatic > Marine > Unclassified | place: Southern Ocean | collected 2014-10-09
TAGTACCATCAGACCAAATTGTCACTGATGCATATACTTTCTCTAATACAAAATTAGCTCCACCATTAATTGTTTCTGATCCTTGTGCATCAAGTGTAAGTGGTTTTGCTGCTGTAGTTGTACCATCAGTAACAATAGTTATTTTTCTGTATTGCCAGTTCTCTGTTCCAGCTGCCGGAGGTAACTGAAGTGTTCCTGCTCCATCTGCTCCTGTTCTAGCAACAAGAAATAATTGACCTGGTGAGTTAGTATTTATTACTGTAGTAGCACCAGTTGCAACACTTAAAGCAGTAGAGTTTACAAATTCTTTGGTATCCTTACGGTCCATGTCTGCTGTAATAGCAGTACCTCCTACTCTAGTTAGAGTTAGTAAATCAGTGGCTCCATCATATGATACTGCGTTAACATACTCATTAGCTAATCCTGCATTAAAAAAAGTTTTTAATCCTGTTAGTGTTACTAGTTCCGTTTGTAAGGTAGGTCTAGGCTTTAATCTTTCTTGTGGGTTAGGATATCTAGCTACAGTTATATAATTATCCCCTTTTGGAGTAACAGTGCCATTCCTTTTTAACATGCCCATCATGTCTTGTAAAATTGTACTCATTTTTTTTATTTTAAATTATTATTTTTTAACGCACTTGTTTACCATCTTAGGTCTACCGCTTTTAGTTTTTTTACCACTAGGAGATTTCTTTTTACCTACTGCCTTATATCCTTTCCAACAAGACATTTTCTTTTTCTTTACTGCCATTATTCTTTTATTTGCGGATACGTTTTTTCTAAAATCTTATTTAACTTAGCACACTTCTCATACTCTTCAGTCTCTACATAATAGTCTATCATATTCTGTAACTCATGATCTAATGGACCACTCTCTGGATCAAAAGATAATATTGCCTCTCTACCAGTTTTAAACTCATTAACTAGTAACTCATCAAAAGTAACTTGACCGGAAAGAACTAACCATGAATTATTATATGCCTTCTCAAGCAATATATTATCATACTGAAGTTGCTCCATCTCTGTTAAATCATCTTGAAATTCATCATTTGCCATATTATACCATTTAAGTTAGTAACTCTTCTATAAGAACAATATACTCATTTTCCTAAAACCTTGAAAATTTTTTGGCAACTAAAATTTTTGTCCCCACCAAAATATTGTGTGTGTGGCATAAACAAGACGTACTATGGTTCTGCTCCCCAGCAATTTTTTGGCCGGTGGGTACCCCCTATCGTGTCTGCTAAGAAAACTTTGCTGCGTTGGGTGTAAAAATAAACAATCCTAAAACAACAAGGTGTCTTCTCAATCAGCTAGCAAGTGCATGTAATACTACATGTCTGCTGCCCAGCTACAAACTGCACGGTAAGGTGCATGAAATCTAACTTACAGTATCTTATCATACTGTATCTCACAAACTGAGCTATATAACGGCTCAACTAAAACCTTTTTTATTATGAATAACTCAAACGTAAGTATTAGTGCTGATGACATGGGAAATGTTGTCAGAGTATCAGGGAATAACTCTGATTATGGATTCATTAGATTAACTCAATCTCGTACAGTATTGGGTAATGGAGTGAATAACTTTGTAAAGACATCTAACTTGTCTACTATCCTTCTTGGTAAGGTAGATGATTTGGTAGGTCTTAACTTTAAGTCTACTGATAAGATACCAGGACGTATCATTATCAAAGAATCATTAACACCTTTCAGTAGTAATGACCCTGACCGTGACTTAAAAGTTGCAGGGGAAACTGGAATAGTGTGTAGTGTAAATGGCCAACCTATTTATAGGAAAACATTCTTTGTTGGTAATGTATCAGCAGAAGATGTACTTGTAGCTCATGACAATGGTAACGCAATCAGCGTTGCCAATGGTAACTCAGAGGCTAAGGTCAATACTAAAGTAACAACTGCTGAAGCATTTGGCATTGGTGAGACTGAGCAAGTAGAAGAACTTGTTGAGGCTGAAGAAACATTTGACCTATAGTAGTGGAAAAATCAAGACGGAGAGCATTGCGCTCTCTGTTCCTTGGTTAACTAGGTAAATAGTGTGCATAGTTACAACTTAACCACATTAACCCTTTAAATAATGGTTAAAAAAGTTTTTATTCATGTGTCACACTGAAGAGGACATCATATAAGGCCTATTTACCACCTTTAATACAATCATAACTACTACAGTGCATATAAGTATAAATATAGCTAACGCAAGCAACAATACAAGTGTTACTAGCTTATACTAATGTTATGTAGTCTTAGTCTCTTCCTCTATAGGAATACAAGCATATTACCCGCAATAAAGAATCAGTTAATATAAACCAATTACTAAATCATTACTAAATCATGCAAATAATAATCAATAACCCAGAAGCTTTTGTTACATACAAGAGTACAACAGGAGTAGTATTACATACACCTGAGAATCATCAAGTCGTTAACTTCTTTAGCCACAAAGGTCATCGTAAAGTAAATCGTAATGACTTAGGTAGTCCTTCTATGACAAAACTAGAAGAAGAACTTTTAACTAATGAGCATCTAAGAGCTATTGCCTATGAGCATAACTTCATTGAAGTACATGATCAAGAGGTAGTAGACTTCTTACAATATGCTAATTCGTATAACTAATAAAACCGCATATATGAGAAAATATATCATATTACTTTGCTTCCTCTTTATAGGAGGACCAATGATGACATCATGTACCTCGTCAAGAGGATACTGTAAGAGTAAAGGAAAACCGGCTAAGTGCTGGAACGCTAAGAAACAAAAGTATGTCAAATGTTACTAAAGAAAATAATAATAGTATTAGTACTAGGAGTATTCTTAACTGGATGCTCCTCTACTCGTACCTGTAAGAAATTACCAACATATGGTTGGTATAAATAACTAACCTTTAAAAGATAAATATCATGAAAAAATTAATTAAATCCTTAATCAAAATCTTATTCGTAATCATACTACCAGTTGTTTATAGTATAATATGCTATCATTGGATTGTAAGTGGAAACTTAGTACTACCTGTATTAGCAATGATCATAATAGGTATACTTATTATAGCCAACGCAGTGTTTTATTATTCATTTATGAGTAATACTAAAATGTTTCCCGGTGTAACAGCAGAATTTGCACCTGTTGTTGGCCTTGGCTTAGGCTTTGATCGTGCATACTACACACATAAAATAATTATTCTGTTACCGTTTACTGTAATAGATATAACAACTTGGAAGAAAAACAATACTAAAAAATAGAAATCATGAGAGATATAAAATATAGTAAAAACGTATTAAGACTACAACTAGTAACATTAGCAATGATGTTATTTGTACTTGTAGCAAGTGCCCAATCAAAAAGTAGAGACTTACAACCAACAATTAAAACAGCCTTTGCTACACCTGATGGGTATGAAAGACACAACCAAGATGATTATTCTACTTGGTTAATTAATCATCCACTAAAGGAAGATATAATAGTAAAATATTATGATGGTCGTATAAAGCCTAATAACAATGTATATGCAGCAGTATTTAATTATGACATTGGTAAGAGAGATCTTCACCAGTGTGCTGATGCTGCAATATATTTAAGAGCAAGCTATCATTATTCAACAGGACAGTTAGAAAAGTTAAAGTATAGATTTACTAATGGTTATCAATCTACTTATATTGGTTACCTCAACGGTGATAAAATCAAACTTCTTGCAAGTGGTACTGATGTAAGAACATTCAAAGGTAAACCTCGTAGAGATAGTTGTACTACATTTAGAAAATGGTTAGACCAAGTCTGGATGTATGCAGGTACTTATTCTGTTGGAAAGTTTGATACAAAAGCAGTTAACATAATGGATATGAAACCAGGTGATTTATTTGTTCAAGGAGGATTCCCTGGACACATAATTTCTGTAGTTGATATGGCTAAAAATAAGAAAGGGCATACAGTTTATATGCTTGCTCAAAGTTATATGCCTGCTCAAGAGAATCAAATCTTAGTTAATCAAGCAACAGGAGGAGTATGGTATTCATTAGATGAAATGAGTTATGTTGATACACCTGAATTTGTGTTTGAAAACAGCCAATTAAGAAGATTTAAGAATTAAAAGGCTCACCAGTGAGCCACTAACAGTACCAGAGCCTATATACTATATATTATAGTTAGTATATAGGCCTTGTGCTTTAAAACCAAAATATGTCAAAGACTTATACAGTACAAAAAACAATTATACATCAGCTATTTAAGAAAGGCTTTAATAATAACTCTTTTCTTAAAGAAGGCAACGGTGATCACATACTAGATATTCTTATTAAAGAATTACCTGAGCACTCTATGGAGAATATAGTGCATCTTATGGTATTAGATCATAAGTATGAACCGCTAAAGATAGGTGACTATGTAAAGCTAAACCCAATCAGTTATCATGCTGGTACCGAATATGAAATAGATGTTATGAGAGATATGGGTCTTATGCATGCAGATGGTGACATCTTTGCAGAAGTACTAGCAGACAGCTCATGGCGTGATGTTGAATTTAATCCGTTTTATTCACAAATAAAGATTAACTTGATGTATCATGATGCAGATAAGGATCTTAAATTCTATGAACATAACGTAAACCCAATGGCTTTAACTAGACATCACAAGGGACATATCAAATATTTTAAATCTAAAAACAAAGCAAATGCCAAAGATATCAATAGAACTCCTACGGACTGAACAGGAATTGTTTAAGTCTCAGACTGAATTTCAACATCTTGGTCCATATATGGTCAATAAATATAAGTTTAATGACTCAGCACTAGCATCTGAATTAGATTATAATATGGCTATGCTGCGTTTAATCAAAGATCATGTACAAGAGGGCAACGGCTTCAAGTAGATTTGGAATAGTTAAACATCATGTCATGACTGATCCTAATTTATCAGTATCAGCCAAGGCTTTATATTCTGTCTTATGTTGTTATGCAAATAAGAATAGATTATGTTGGCCATCAATTAGTACGTTGGCAGATGATCTTGACTCAAGCCAATCTAGCATAAAGAGATGGTTAAAAGAGCTAAAAGATCATAAATACATATTTAGAATAGGAAGAAAACTGACAATAATATGAAGCGTTAGCTATATATATGCTGTTTATTTTCACCAATTCAACAGATTATATTAGTTATAGTGTCTCAGCACTAGTTAAATCATATATCTTTACAATAACAATTAAAGATAATGATAATACAATTACCTAATGGACGCATAATAGAATGTTCTCTTGAACAGTATCTCTCTCTATCAGATCAAGAATATAATGATCTAAATGGATTGAGTACCTCTTACACTAAAGAAGTTAGTGATCCATTTTATGGTAAGTTCTCTAAAGAGACCAAAGCTGAGGTAGAAGCAATAGAATCTATTGAAGAATATGAGCCTGCACTACATGAGATAAATGCTTTTGAAAAACTAGAGGATCCCTACTTCCATTCAGACGATACATAAATTATAAATACATACTATACAATTCTAAGAGTTACTTAACAGTAGCTCTTTTTTTTGCTTAAATAATTACTAAACCTTTAATAAAATATATATGCTAACAGATATCCAACTTCAACAGATTAAAACTAATGGTGCAGAAGTATCATTAAGTCAACGTAAAGAACGTTATGAGTATCTAGGATTACTAGATGAATATCAACTCCACCCAGACTCAATTATTAATAACTTTGAGTATACTAAATTAAACCCTTATCAGCATTTCTTATTTAAGAGAGTGTTACATGGTATAAATGTATATACTCCTGAAGAAGCTAAGAAACTACACTGGGATAAGAAGAGAAGAATCTCAAGAGTATGGAAACGTGGTCAAAAAGAGATCAACGCATGGAAGCAAACAATTTGTAATAAGAGAATTAATGCTTATCTTAGGAGAACGTTTCAGCACTCTCCATTAGCTCTATATATTGCTAGCATTCCTGCTGAAGAAACACTAGATGATTATAAAAATAAGTTCACCTTCAAGGATTTAGGTATCAAGTATGAAGACGTAATATTAAAATTTATGTCTTTAGGCTTATTACCTAGAAACTTCTTTACAATAAAACCAAATGTTGACTAAGAAAAAGTTATGTAGTAATTGTAATACTGAGCAGTTTATCTGGAAAAATGATAAAGGCAATAAGTATTGCAAATATTGCTGGTATAAATCTAAAAGCATAGATGCCAAGCCACTAAAGAGGACACCAATAAAACAAAAGTCAAAGAAAATGCAAGTCATAGACTCTGCTTACAGTAAACTTAGAATAAAGTTTCTTGAACAGAACCCTATGTGCCAAGCAGCTTTGCATTGTTGTACTGGCTCTTCAACTGATGTACACCACAAGAAAGGACGTGGTGAATATCATCTAGTGGTTAGCACTTGGCTTTCATCTTGTAGATCTTGTCATATGTATATTGAAGAGCACCCAAAAGAAGCTATTGAACTTGGCTTATCAACTTTAAGAATTTAATCATGGATAAAAACAAACATAGACTAATTAATAGATTAATTAATATAGTTGCATGGACTGCAATTTTAGCAATAACAATAACAATATGGCAAAAGATACTGGAGTGGCTGATATAAGTAATAGAGAAGTAGTACAAGCAGATGCATTATTAATAGCATCAAAACATAAAAGATGTGGCTTAGCTGTATCTATGGGTGTTGGTAAAACAAGGATAGCTATTCAACATCTACAAAAGAACTATAATCCTTTTGTTCAAGCTTTAGTTGTAATTCCTAAACACTCTGTAGCTCAATCTTGGAAAGATGAGCTTGATAAGATGAACTTAGAAAGTTTACTTACACATATAACGTTTACAACTTACTTATCTATCAATAAACATAAACCTACAGAGTTTGATATAGTATATTTGGATGAATGTCACTCATTAAAATTAACACATGAGCCATTTCTACAGAAGTTTAGTGGTAAAATCTTAGGTTTAACAGGTACACCACCAAGAGATAAACAATCAGAGAAAGGTAGACTAGTTCAAAGATATTGTCCTATCAAATATGTATTTGATGTTGACAGTGCAACTGATTCTAATATTCTTAATGACTATAGAATAGTTATACATGAGTTAGAACTATCTAAGCTACCTTCTTTAAAAAAGAAGAATAAGGCAGGTGGCCAATGGCATACCTCAGAGCTTAAAGATTATAACTACTGTACTGGTAGACTAAGAGACGCTACTAATCCAAAACAGATGCAGTTTGCTGCTATTATGAGGATGAGAGCTCTTATGGACTATAATACTAAAGAAAACTATGTCAAAAGTATATTAAAACGGATTGATGCTAAATGCATAGTCTTTGCTAATACACAGAAACAAGCGGATAAGCTTTGTAAGCATAGTTATCACTCAGGTAATAATCAATCAGATGAGAATCTAGAACTATTCTCTGACGGTAGGATTAACCAGTTATCATGTGTTTTACAATTATCAGAAGGTGTAAGTATCCCAAACTTAAAAGCAGGGATAATTATGCATGCATATGGTAATGAAAAGAAAACAGCACAAAGAATTGGTAGATTACTAAGGTTAAATCCTAGTGAAGTAGCAGTTTGTCACATACTATGTTATAAGAATACTAAAGATACTGAGTGGGTAGCATCTGCACTCAAATCATTTGATAAATCAAAAATTAAATACTATAACCCTTTAAATAAATAATCAATGGAACTATTAACTTACACATTAGGAGCATTAGCTCTAGCAGGAGTAATATCATTCAGCTACACATTAGGCAAGAATGTAGGAAAATCAATGGGAAGATCAAGTTTAAAAAATGATCTTAAGAGACTCACAGTTAGAAAAACTTTAGATCTTAAACGCAATAACTACTTAAATATATAATCATGGGAAGAATGAAAGAAATTTTTATAGATCAGCACAATCAAGAGCACAAAGGAAGTCATGATGCATTTATTCACAGCATGTCTAGACGTGCAATTGAAGAGTATATAACAGAAGGTGATACACCTTGTCCTAACTGTAGTCAACCAACCTTATTACGCAATGAAGGCAACGCTAAATGTTTAGAGTGTGCCCAAGAGTTTGTTTATGTTGGTGAAGCTTTAAGATTCATATAGTATGAGATATTTTAAAGAATGGGAAAAGTATGGAAAAGTTAATGATGTATTAACTATAGAATATAACCATGAACCAGGTGAAGAAATGGTACATACTGAACCTAACGGAGATCCTGGAACACCTGGATATGCTGCTGGCATAGAAATCATGGCAATATATGTTACATTAAAAGATGAAAATAATAATCAAGTTACGGTAGATATACTACCTCTAACAGATGAGTTTATTACTGAAGGTGATGTAGAGGATTTTGAAGAAGAAATATTGAATTATCATGGAAGATAGAAAAACAAAAATTATTAATCATAAAACCTATGCTTTTAGAAATGGTAAGTGGATAAATGAAAGATCAGATAGTGAACTAGATCCTCATGATCCAGATTACCGTGAAGTATGGAACATACCCAAATTAACTTAGATGAAAAATAAAGACCTTAATGCTCATAACGTTAACCCAATCACTGGGTGGGTAGAGACTAGAAGAAGGGATATATATGAAGAGAAAGCTAAAAGAAATAAAGCTATAAAAGATAAAATTAGAAATGATGGAGAAAAAGCAGAAGAAATTTAGACAGTATAGAAGCAATCAAGGAAGATCTCCTGAAAGAACAGAAAAAGTATACCAAGGTTGTTTAATGACCTTAATCTTAGGATCTGTAACTTTAACCTGTTATGCAATATATCATTTAATAACAATATGAAAGATAACTTATTTATAAAAGCATCTATTAAAGATGGAGAGTTATATTTCCCTATAAAAGCTACAGGAACTAAGTTTAAAAAGTTTCTGAATCAGTTACCTGATGACTCTAAGTTAGAGATCTTTATAGGAGTAAGCGGTGATAAAGGTAGTAACCCTCAGTTAGCTAGGTTACACGCTATGATCAGAGAAATTGCACAAGAAATAGGATATACATTTGAGGAAGCCAAATTACAAGTTAAGAGATCATCAGGACTATGCTTTGTAAGAGACAAGCAAGAGTACTGTAAATCTTTTGGTGATTGTGATAAGGATGAATTAAACCTGGCTATTCAATCTTGTGTAGAAATAGGAGACTTTAATGGTATGAATCTAAGATAGTAATTAAACTATCTTTAATGTAGATGCTAATTTTTCTACTTCATCAGCTAAGTCAGGTGAAATATCACCACCTACAATTTTATTAGTTAAAGCTTGTAGTTCAGCACCATCATATTCAACTTCTTTTTCAGTGGCTAAGCCTTGTGCATTAGCTTCATACTTAAAATATTGAACCAAAGCAAATAAAGTATACATCTCTTGTTCCCACTCATCAAGTATGACATCAGATTGTCCTTTACTATGATCATGAGACATTAACTTTTCAAATTTTTGAATAGTTTCTGGTAATCTTAGTTGATCTTCATTTGAAGAAGCAAGTATTTTCTTTGATGTAATTTTTTGTAATGAATCAATAAAAGAAGGATTAACTTCAAGATTTTTTATGGTTTTAGTATAATCATAAACATAAACGGTACGTTTTCTTAAATCTTGATCTGCCATAATAAATAGTTTAGTTAACAAATATATTAATAAAATATGGAAAATATAGAAATAAACATAACAAATCTTAGAGAAAAACTAAATGATAACCTTAAAGAAAGCGGATGGTATAAGATGTTATCACCTTATATTAATGGTTTAAGCTTTGATCATATAGTAAATACTCTAGTAGATAATGTAGATAAAGGTAAAAGGTTTACACCTAGATTTAAAGATATATTCAATGCATTCTATGAGTGTAAATATGATAATCTTAAAGTTGTAGTAGTAGGTCAAGATCCATATCCACAACTAGGTGTTGCTGACGGAATAGCATTTAGCTGTTCAAGAAAGGGTAAAGCGGAAAAGTCTTTACAATATATAAATGATGCTATAAACACAGATCATACTGATTTAAGATGTTGGTCTAATCAGGGTGTATTACTTATTAATACTGCATTTACTTGTGAAGTTAATAAGATTGGTTCACACTATGGTATATGGAAATCTTTTACAGAATATCTATTTGATAATCTTAATAAACATAAACCTAATACTATTTTTATACTAATGGGTAAGAAAGCTGAAGAGTGGCAAATATATATGGGCAACCAAAAAATATTTAAAGTAACTCATCCTGCTTCTGCCGCATATAGAGGTGGACTATGGGATAGCAAAGATGTCTTTAATCTAGTGAATGAAGAACTAATAAAGCAAGGTAAAACTTGCATACAATGGTAAGAATAACTACATTTGTAACTCTAAATAATATACTAAATGGCTAATACCCAACAACTTACACAAAAACTTGAGATAGAAAACTTTAAAGAGAAATTCCTTAAATCTTTTGGTCTTAACGTCTATGTTTATACTGAACAACCTGCTAAACATAGGATTAGTTTAGATGTTTTTCTTAACTGTACAATGATTGCATTAAAGAAATATGAGCCTGAATATAGTTCTTTAAAAGACTTAACTAGTAGAAATAGATATAAGAATTATTTGGTTTATGTACAATCAATGTCTTATATAGCTTTTAAGGAAGGACATACTCAATCTAAAATAGCCAGATCATTAGATAGAACTCATGCTACAGTAATTAATTCAATTAGACAAGTTGAAGATGCATTTGATACTAAAGAATCTATGATGATTAAAGCATTTAATAACATTTTAAAAGAAATAGAAACATATGTGGGAACTATTCCAGAAAATTTTAAGAGAGAAGTTATCTCCAAATCAAAGTCTGATCCTATTTGGAATGAAGCAAGGCATTTCATTGCCTCAAACTTTACAAACAGATAAAGATGCATTACTAAACCTAGGTTATTTAAACTTAGAAGATGGTAGATATACACTTACAGATCAAGCAAAATTGTTTGTTGTGAGGCTTGATAATTACTTTATCAAAGCTAAAAAGAAAACTGATATACAACTGATGGGAGTAAACTTTGTAGATAAAATAAATGACTATAGAGAAATATTTCCTGCTAAGAAGATACCAAGTGGTAAACCTGCTAGAAATAACGTAAAAGCTCTTGGGGAGTCATTTAGATGGTTTTATGAGACTTATGACTATAAGTGGCCTGATGTTATCAAAGCTACTAAGATGTACGTTAATGAGTACAGAGACGCAGACTACATGTATATGCAGACTAGTCAGTACTTTATTTGCAAACAAGATAAGCATAGGGTAAAACACTCTACACTTGCTGATTATTGTGATATGGTTCTAGAAGGTGTTAGTAATGAAGATGAACATTTTAAAGAAAACGTAGTATGAGTAAAACAGCAAACGCTTGGGTGGGGCAATACTCTGCATTTAATGAAGCATTGAAATATATGCTAGCAAGATCTAATGGTGAAGAAAAATCTATATATACACCATGGCCTAAGTTTAATGATGCTGCTACAGATGGTTTAGAATGGAATACTCTAACTGTAATTGGTGGACGACCTGGTTCAGGTAAGACATTGATTAAAGATCAAATCATAAGAGAATCTTTTGCTTTAAATCCTAATGATAACTTTAGAGTATTAGAGTTTCAATTTGAGATGGTAGGTAGAACTTCAGCTATTAGAGAATTTAGTTCATTAACTGGAAAGACATACAAAGAATTATGTAGTGCTGGTTCAGTATTAACTAATGAAACTTTAAATACATGTCACCAATATGCTAAGGAAAGAGTTAAAAACCCAGTAGATATAATTAGTACACCTTTAACTGTAAATCAAATGCGTGAGCAAGTAGATGCTTACATGACATTACATAAAGGTGCAAAAACTATGATAACTTTAGATCACACTATGTTAGTAAAGAGAGCACCCTATCAGAATAACACATTAGATATGATGTTTGAGTTAGGTGAGTTCTTTACTCAGTGTAAGAGAGACTATCCGTGTTTGTTTATAGCTTTATCACAGTTAAACAGAAACATAGATAATCCAGACAGAGCTATAGATGGTAAATATGGTAATTACATTCTTGAATCAGATATATTTGGATCAGATGCTATGCTGCAACATGCAGATATGCTTATAGGTATTAACAGACCTGCAAAGCAGAAGATTAGATATTATGGTCCTGATAGATATATGATTGAAAATGATAGAACTCTTGTATTACACTTTCTTAAAGCAAGAAATGGTGATGCAAGGATGAGTTTCTTTAAAGCTGAGTTTGAGAAAATGCAAATATCAGAAATGGCTACACCAGGTCAACAAGAAAGAAGATAAATAATAAATAACAAAGCTATGGGGCTAACACCTACACAACGTAAAACAAAAGTTGCAAAACTTAAAGAACAGCATATAGATTACTTTAAAATAGAAGGTAAAACTAATGCATTATATATACCCAAGATGGCTTACAGGCCTTCTGGTAAGGATGAACTACACGTTAGTTTTTTTCCTAGTGAATTAGATAATGAACAAGATATATATACAGAATTTGTTAGTATAGATTATGACAGTGAAGATCCAAAGAGAACGTTATATTTACATAAATATAATCCTCATTGGAAATCAGAGTATGAACTTATTACTTCTAACTCAGGATTTGTAAGACATTTAATTCCTGCTAGTGAACTAAAGGTTGTCAATGATGCAGCTGTAAAAGCAATATCAAAATTTAGCACTTCTACTATTGAAAAAGAAAAACTTGAAATAGTAACAACTATCTTTGACTTACCTGATCCTGATGAGACACCATCATCTGCATTAATAGATAAGCTAGAAGATATTAATCAAACCTTAATAATATTAACCAAAGTAATTAATAAATTAATCAAGTAAAAAATGGCACAAAGCGTATTAGTAATTGCTGACTCAGGTACCGGAAAGTCTACCTCAATCAGAACATTAAACCCAGATGAGACTTTCATTATAAATATAGCCAACAAACCTTTACCGTTCAAAGGTTGGAAAGGACAGTACAAGCCCATTAGCAAAGACAATCCTAAAGGAAATATAACATCT
>Ga0307984_1000857_pt1 | contig 13021 bp, 4 predicted proteins | sample EllFjometageno78_FD_203169 | JGI IMG/M metagenome (GOLD analysis project Ga0307984, IMG submission 203169) | Marine microbial communities from Ellis Fjord, Antarctic Ocean - #78 | ecosystem: Environmental > Aquatic > Marine > Unclassified | place: Southern Ocean | collected 2014-10-09
AGCAGGTGCATCAACTGCAGCATACGGTAGTGCTAATAATGCAGGTAACTCTGCAGTAGGAAACTATGGCGTAGCAGGGCAGCAGTACATGGGCGGTATGGCTCAAGGCGCAGGTACTATTGGTTCTGGGTACAACATGCAGATAGGCGGACTAGGACAAGCTCTTAATAACCAAACTTCGTACGCTATGAATCAAGCAGATAATAGCCTTATGGGAGGCATAGGTGCTATTGCTGGTGCTGGATTAAGTGCTTATATGGGCAGAGTACCATGATAATATCTGATATTAGACTTAAAGAAAACATTGAACCAGCAGGTACAGACTCACTGACAGGGCTTAACCTTTACTATTTTAACTACAAGTGGGGAGTAAAACGTTTTCGCGGCGTAATGGCTCAAGAAGTTATGGACTTGTTCCCGGAAGCTGTTTACACTTCTGGTGCTGGTTGGCTAGGCGTTTACTATGAAAAACTAGGAATAGAAATGAAGGAGATTCACTAATGGCACGTAAAAACCAATGGGAACAATTTGCTGATAACTTTACTACTTTTTACGACATGGGTAATAATTTGCAGACTGGTATGGCTACTAGAAAAATAATGGACGAAGCCCCAGAAGTAGTAACTGCAGGTGGTATTAAGCAACCTCATCAAAATTATCAAGCTACTTACGACGGTAAAACTTACGATAAAGAAATTACTCCTGAAATGCTTAGAGGGCTTCAGTACGACAGAATAGGTGACGTTAGAACTAAATTTGGTGACGCTACAGGTGGTATGGAACTTAGAGAAAAAGCAGCAGGTATCAGAAACGATAGAGCAAATCTTGAAGCTACAAACTTATCTAATACGCTAGCCGAAAGAACACTTAACTTTAATGTGGAACAGGCTGGGTTAAAAACTGACAGCATGAAAACTGACAATGAGATTCTAGAACAAAAGCTTGCAGAAATGGTTGCTAGCATGCCTTTAGATTTAGCAAACAAAGAACTTTTAAACTACGGTTACAAAATAGATAACAGTCGTAACCTAATTAAATTTAAAACTGAAAAACAAACTCAAAAAACTGAAGTTAAACTTAAAAATTTGGAATTAGAGGCTGCACAAGTTGAAGTTGCAAATCAAAAATTGTTAGGCGCAGGTTACAAAATTGATAATGACGGTAACTTAGTTCAGTTAGGTGTTGATAAATCAACGGCAAAAAATAGAATTAAAAAAATTAAGCTAGACGTTGATACGCAACAACAAGAAATTATAAATAAAATACTAGTGGGTAATGGTTTAGTACTGGATAACAGAGGCAAAGTAGTTGCCGCTGACATTGCAGAAAGAACTAAAGTTGGCGTTATTAAATCTAAAAACGCAGAAGAAGAAGCCAAAATGCAAGCCGCTAAACTTAAAAGTACAACCGCGCGCCTTGAAAACAATGCTAATATAGCTTTACTTGAGTACAGTAAAATTATTAAAGACGGTGGAAACTTTACAAACAAAGCCGGTAAAAAAATTACTGGAGCGGAATGGTTGCGAGAAGGTTGGACTGGTGATGATGCAACGCTTAAAGTATTACAGAACATAGACGACGACGAACTTAACCAATTAATGCGCAAAGGTACCATGATTATTAAAGGTGTTGAAGCTGCTTTAATGGGAACTAGAGATGTAACAGAACCTGCTATTTTAAAATTAATAGACGAACAAGACAGTATCCCAAACAATGTGCAAATACTGCAATCTGACGAAGGTGAGTTTATTAGAATGGTTCAAACAGATGCAGAAGGTAAAAATCCAATCACAATTGCTGAAGGTGAGGATTGGTCATCTTTTAGCGACAATTTAATAGCTAGCATAACACCTATGAAATCTGTAACTCTTGCTAAAGCAAATGCAGACATAGCTTTAGTACAAGCGCAAGCTGAGGAAATAAACGCAAAAATAGCAAACAATGGCATATCTATTAAAGACGTAAATGCACAATGGACTAGCATAGAAAAAGAAATGCAAACGACAGAAGCAAGCCCATTAGACATAAGTAACGCAAAAATGAAGTTTGTAGACACTTACATAACGAATACTAAAGGTTTAGGAGCTGGTACTAACGGTGATGACAAATATGAAGTAATAGAACTACCGTAATAAGGTTAACCAATGGCAACGTATCAAATAACAGCACCTAGCGGTAAAAAGTATAAAATAAATGGGCCGTCCGGAGCTTCTAGAGAAGATTTAATACGTCAAATAAAAAAACAAGAAGGCATAGACGCTAACACCTATGGCAGCGATAGCTACGAGTACGAATCTGAAGACATCGGCTATCTTACAAAAGTAAAAGACAATGTTGTAGCTGTAGCTGCCGGCATTCCTAAAGCTGTTGGTGGAATAGTAAGTCTTGGCTCTTATATACCTGGTGTAAAAGAAGTTGCAGACCCTTTAGCTAAAGGGTTAATGAAGACTGGCGAGTTTATAGACGACATTGGTTTATCAGGCCGCCAGAAAGAACTCAACGAAGAATTAAGCGCTAGGCTACAAGAAGCAGCTGGTACTTTAGGCCCCGACGCTTCTATATCAGACTACATGGACGCTATTTACGCGCAAGGTGGAGAAGCAGCTCAGTTTATAGGGGAGAACCCTACTCAAGCGTTTCATTTAGTTGCCCAGTCTCTACCTTACATAGTTGGAGGAGGTTGGGTTGGAACAGGTGCTAAAGCTGGAGCTAAAGTTGCATCTATAGCTGCAAGTAAAATGGGGCTTACGGGCACTGCTAAAGTAGCTGACAAAGTAGGTAACATGGGTCTTGCTACTAGACGAGCCGTAGGTGAAGGTGGTATCTCTATGGGTGCTAACGTACAACAAGCCATAGCAGAAAAAGAAGCAGGCGGTGAAGAACTTAACATGTTGGATAGGTACAAAACTGTTCCAAGTGGTATCTTTACTGGTCTTGTAGGTTACAAAGGCGCTAAGTTTGCTCAAAAAGCTGGACTTAAAGACGTAGACCTTTTGTTAGGAGGTAAAAATGCTGCAGTAGGAGTAGCTACTAGTTCTGGTTCAAAATTAGCCAACATTGCTAAAGGTACTTTAATTGAAGGTAGTGAAGAATTTTTGCAAAGTGCTGGTGAGAAAGCTGGTGAAAACTGGGCTCTTGATAAAAACATATTAACTGATATTGGTGGCGAAACTGTTTTAGGTACTGTAGCTGGTATAACACAAGGCGGAATTGTAAATACACTTAGGGAAACTCCTAACAGAAAAATTAAAACGCCAGAAGTTCCTGAAGAACTTCAAGAAGAACTACGAGAAGTAAAAGAAGATAACGAAGAAGCAATAGTAAAACAAGCTACCGCAAACGAAGAATTTGTACAAGGCGCTTCTGCAGTAGAAACTCCTGAAGATTTAGTTGCTTTTGCAATGCAACAAGGCGTTACCGTAGATGAAATTAAAGCAAACCCTGAGTTCCAAAGAATACAAGAAGAACAAGCACAAATTGAACTGGAAAAAGCTAAACGTGCGCAAAGAACAAAACACGCAAAAACGTTTCCTAATGAAAAAGATTGGGTTAATTTAGAAAAAGAAGATATATACCAACAAAGACGCTCTGAAATATCAAACCCAGAATCAGAATTAGGTGTAGCTTTTGATGCATGGGCGGAAGACGACCAGGTAGTTTTTGAAGGAAAACTAGACCGCGATGAGGTTACAGACAACCCTTCAGAAATAGCGGTTAAAGGATTTATAAAAGACAATCCTTCTTTGTTTGACAATACGTTACCTAGTACTTACAAAACAGCTCTTGAAGAACACGCTGCCTTGCAAGAAGAAAAATTAAGAGACTCAAATAGAGAGAAACAATTTTACATTAGCCTAAAAGAAATGTACGACAGTAAAGTTGCCGCCTTAGAAGACGGAGACTTACAACGAGCCGCTGCAGTAGAAGCTGATGTTATTGCATTGTCTGAAGAAGACCCTATGCTCAAGGTAAGATGGAAAGAGTATAAGCGTACCCAACTTGAAGCACTTGACAATGTTTCAAAACCTAAGAAAAAACCTAAAGGTACTACTACTACTACTACTACTGCAGCAGCAGAAACAGATACCGTTGTAAAACCAGTAGTTGATGAGTCGTTAGGCGAAGACATCTCCCAAGAAGATTTGTTTGGCGCGCCTGTAGGCCCAGCTCAACAAATGGAAGATTTGGTAGTAGTACCAGATCCTTTTTCAGAAGAAACAATTAAAGCCGAAAGAGACGTTATTGCCCCTGGGAGTGATAATGTAACAGAGCAAAGAACGCTAGAGTTCCCTCAAAGTGACAGTAGAATAGGAACTAAAAAACGTACCAGGTTTGACGAAGCGCAAGTTGAGTTTGCTAGGCCAGGTCAAAGCCCCGAAGAAAATCACCCAGAACTTTTTAAAGCAATAGAAGCCACTGTTCTTGACGAAAATTACGCTAAGAAATTAGAGAAAGCTAGAGAAGATCAAAAACTTATGGATTCTGGTCAACTTATTACTCAAGTAGGCGCAAGAACATCTGGTGATTTTGATATGCCAGAAGGTCAGTGGCAAGGTGCAATAATAACTGTTTTAGAAAAAGCTTCTGCAAGAGGAAACTTAGGTGATTACGTAACTTTTAAACCTTATATACAACATACAGTCGGGAAAAATGAAACCCGCAAAAAAGTTGCTAAAAAATATGGTTTGCCGGTTGAAACTATATTTGGAAAAGTTCTTACTGACGATCAACTTGACAAAGAAATGCAGAATAAAACTTTTAAAACTGCAAAGAAAAAAACAGCTTACCTAGAAAGTATTGGCAGGGTAGAAAAAAGAACTCAAGTTAAAGGTACGGGTATTGGCAAAAGTAACCCTGCACGGTACACAGTAAAGTACCCTCCTATACAACAATTTCAACGTTTAGAAGAAGGTACAGAAATACAAATTCCAATGAGTAAAACAGTAATGGATGCTTTACCTATTGAAGAAAAATACAAAGCTGCTGAGTTTCAAGACACTGCAATTGCTGAAGAAGTTATTAATGCTAATGCGTGGGCAAAAGATAGCACTCCGGAAAAAGGTAGAAAAAATGTAAACTTTGCACTTGACAGCTACAGAAAGAAACATATAAAAGTAGGAAAACAAAAAAATAGTCCAAGAGAACCAATGGACGTGTTTATGGAAAGAACTGCTTTTGCAGAAGCCTATAGTGGAACTGATGCCTCAAATCAACAATTGGAAGACTACAAAACAGACTCTGCTTACGTAGAGTCCGCAAGTAACCTAGAGGAAAGACCAGAGCTACTGGACAAGCAAATAGTAGGCGACCTTAGCGCTTCAGGAGTTCAAGTAATAAGAACTCCAGGAGATTTTAAAGCGGGAACTACAAACGATTTTCAAGCAAACCAAGAACTTAGAGTACTAGAAACCGAAATAGTAAACATAGAAAAAGCTTTAAATAAAGCAACAAAAAAAGCTGAAGAAAGTAAAACTCCAGCAGACAGAGCAAACGTTACAAGGCAACAGAACATATTTGATAATGTTAGCGAAAGAATAACTGAAATTAAAAATTTCGAAGATGAATCTGGCAAGGTAAGAAAGCAAAGAATATTTAACGAAAAAGATTCTTTACCAGCAGGACAGCCAACACCCGAAACACTTGCACAATCAGAAACTAGAAATAAAGAGCGTACCGAGCAAGCAGTACAAGTTTTAAGAAAAGACAGAAGCAAAGTTATAGCTTCTTTGTGGGACACAAACAAATTGCATCTTTATACGCCGTCGTTTAGTAACTTAAATACAGAACAACAAAGGGAATGGGCTAATAAAGTTATACTAGCAGTGAACGATGACGCCCTACCAGATTTAAAAAACCAAGCACGTTTTATGGAGGTTACAGTAAATGAAAATATCACAGGGAGAAAAACTGAAAGCAAAGAAGTGGTTGATGGACGAAGCCAAACTGATACAACAAAAAGTAAACCAAAACCTGCCACTAAATCCGACAGAGGAACAAATGTTAAAAAGATTTCCTCAAAAAATGAAGCAGAAAAATACGCAAAAGAAAAGTTAGCACCTATAGCTGAGTACGGCAAGTTCTGGAGAGCTAATCCAAAATTAGCAATATTAAAAACACACCTCAAAAACCAAGACTTTGGCGCTTACCAAAGGATAGTTGACAAACGAGTAGAAGAATCGTCTACAGAGAAAAAACCGATAGAAATAAAAGCAATAGTAAACGGTAAAGAAAAAATTCTAAAAATATATCAACCTGATTTGTTTGATAAAACTCAGGAAGCAAACAAAGAGTCTACAAAAATATTTGATTATTTGTTTACTAAGCTACTAGGCAAAAGCGACTACAACAAAATAAAATCAGACAGAATATTCTATTACGAAACTAGCGAAGATATGCTTAAAGCTGGTTGGCAAGGTGAGGATTTAGAACTTGCATCTGCTTGGGTAGTTCCTGCAGGTATGGTAAACACCGGAGTAAAAACAAATACTGAAACGCAGATGGTGTTTATTATGGATAAAATAAAACCTGGCGACGAACTGCAAATATTCTTGCATGAAATAGGTGGTCACGTAGGTATGGAAGGTGTGCTAGGCGAAAAAGGCGCAAAAGAATTATTCGAAAAAATAAAGAAATTATATGAAGAAGACTTAGCTAAATACGGCGACGAAGACTTTTACACTGATACTATGGAACAAGCTTTAGCGCGTTACCCTATTGTTAGAGCTGACTCTGAAGCGCACTTTATGGCAAGGCACGCTATGAGAGGTGCTTTATCTGCTGGGTACCAAGACAAATCAGGTAAAGTTCCAGAAGATACTTTGCAGAGTGAATCAATAGCTTTCTTTGTACAAGCAGCTGGTGCTATAGGTGTTGATCCAAGTGACACAACTGAAGTTGGTAGGATTTTAAGAAAGTTTATTGCCGCGGTTAAAAAGTTCTTGAATATAGCTGTAGGTAACACTGATTTTAACATGAGTGCTTCTGACGTTGCCGCAATGGCGTGGGGTGCTGGCAAGTTACAACTAAAAGGAGGGTCAGAGTTTAGTCTTATGATGCGTAGGGTTAACGCTTTACAAACTGCTGCCAAAGGTAAGTTTAAGATGAGTATTAAAGACTGGACTAACTCAATTGATGCCGCTGTACGAAGAAACTACCCTAAAAACGATAAAGGTAAATACGTTCCTTTCGACGGTTCGTTTGTAAAAGACTGGAGTACTTACCAAAAAGAAACATATAAAGAAGCAGAAGCTTACCGTAGCCAATCAGAAGCGCAAGCAGCAGATATTATAAAACAAGCAGAAGAACATGAAAGAAGCATGTTTGAGCCGGGTAACAAAAAACTTAAAAGGTCTTTTTCGTTCAACAGACCTCCTCTAAATACAGAAGAAAAAAATAGAAGTAAAAAAGAAAGTTCGCGTATTAGAGACTTAATAGTGTTTACAACTGGAAGCGAAGATGCTGGCTACCAATACGATACTATGGCTAACCTAGCAAGCAATGCAGTAGATTCAACAAAGTTTTTACATGAATACGCAGAAGAAAATAAAAAAGAATTACCTTCTGGAATGGATCTGCTAAACGATTTTGACCAAGCTGAACTTATGAGAAACAATATCAAACAAACAGTAGATGATATTGCTATTCAAGCTCGTGACCTTACAATCAAAAGACAAGTAATATTAGACAGAATAATAGCTTTTGGAACTCAAGAACAAGTATGGCCTGCTGATCCAGGTATGGATGATAAATCAGTAGCAAACGGAAACGTAGTTGTTAATAAAAAGTTTGCAAAAGTATTTACTGACAACCTAAATGAAGCTGAACAAAAAATAGTCATGGACATATATAGGCATGGCGAAAAAATGATGGCTCTAAAACGGGCTATTCTTAAGTTACTAGGATTAACTGAAGATTCAACTTTTCTCGGTCTTACTTCTTTAGACGGCCCTTATGCTGCGCTACGACGTACTGGTTCACATACTGTAATTCTAAAATCAAAAACTTACGTCGAGCTAGAAAAACAATTTAAGGGAAGCTCTGAGTCTACTTCTACAATTAAGAAAAAAGACTTGCAGGCTAAACTAAACGACCTTCAAACAGATCCAAAGAACTACTCTTACTCGTACTTTATTACCAAAGGAGAAGCTGAAAAATATTTAGACCAATCTATTGCTACAGGCAAATGGGACACTAGCAATGATGGTTCTAAGTACACGCCGAGAGCTGAAACTGTTGGACAAGGTAGAGAACCAGACAAAAAAGTGTTTGATAAAGTATTAGCTGCTATGGGAACTTCTGAGTTAGATCCTGCCAGTAAAGCGTACGTAGAAGCGTTACTTAGTAAAATGTATATGGAGTCAATGGAAGAAACCAACGCAAGACAGGGAGAAGGTAAACGAAAAGGTCGAGGCGTAGCTGGATTTGACTCTACTATGATAAGTTCTTTTGTAGACAACGCTAAGTCCGAAGCTAACTTGCTAGCCAACATGAGATATGGTAAAGCAATTAATGTATCTATATCTAATGCTAGAGCAGAAGCAGAAGCAGCTAATGATCCAAAGGTAATGGAAGTCTATAACATGTTTGTTGTTCATTACAACCTCATGTTAACTGCTAAAGATACAAGCATAATGAACTCCATAGCGTCATTCACTACTGCAATGATACTTACAACGTCTCTTGGTTACCATTTACAAAATGCTACTCAACCATGGGCAGTTTCTTATCCTATATTAGCTGGAGACTTTAACGATTGGAAAGCTGTTACCCCTGCTATGACAAGAGGATACAGAATTGCTAGTAGTTTAATTACTTACGACGGAAAAATTCCTGTTATACAATGGAATAAAACTGCCACTTGGCAAACTGAAGTTAATCTAGAACAAATACCTACATGGGTTACCCACAAAACTAAGTTTAAAGCTACAGGAAATTTAACCGGTAGCAAACGAAGTAAACCTGAGATGGAAAAAAGATTAAAAATGTGGAACGAGGTAATTAAACCTCTGCTAATAGCAATGCAAGAAGCAAAACTAATTGACTTAGGTATTGAGCAAGATCTTTCAAACACTGTAAGTTTAAAACCATCAGGTTTTGAAACCCTAGATACATTAATGGTAGCTGGTGGTAAAGTTAGCCACACGTTGTACCAATTACCAAGATATGTAGAAGCTTATAACCGTATTGCAACTGGGATAGCTGCTATAGAATTAGCTACAAACCACCGAAACAGTGATAAAGTACTAAAAGTATACGGCGACGGCAAAAACGATACAACTCCTACTGCGTACGCTGTTAGGTTAGTTAGAAGAACGCAAGGAGACTTTACTGCACTTGATGCTCCAGCTGTTATTAAATATTTTACAAACGCCGTGCCAGCAGGTAAATTAATGGTGCAGTTTAAGAAATTTGGAATACTGATGGGTTGGGCTCACGTCACTGCTTGGAAACAAGCAAGCAAAGGTTTGTCTCCAGAAGAAAGAGCTATGGGTTTTAGGGCTGCAGGTTACTTACTAGCACATACTGTAGTACTTTCTGGTGTTAGAGGTCTACCATTTATTAGTTACTTTACGTTGCTGACTTTCTTAATAGGAGCAGGAGAAGACGACGATTACGACCCCAACGATACTGAGGGAGTAATAGAACGCAAGCTTATGGAAATGTTTCCAGAGAACATAGACTTTGCTAAAGCAGTTGCTAGAGGGCCATTTAACTTATTAGGAATAGATACTCATACTAAACTAAGTCAGGCAAATATCTTTAGCCTTTTCCCGTTTACTGATTTTGAATTAAGCTCTGAAGGTTTCCAAGACCTAGGGTTTGCTCTCTTTGGAGCTACTGGAGCTAATGCGCTAAACATAGGTAGAGGTTTTGAGTTTATGGCAGAGGGTAACTACTATAGAGGGATTGAATCTATGATACCTAAAGGCCCAAAAAGCATGATGGAATCGTGGAGACTAGGAACAGAAGGGTACACAGCGAGAAACGGTAACGTTGGTGTAACCCCAGACAGTTTTTCAAAGTTCCAATTACTATTAAACGGTTTAGGAATACCTGCAACTAGCATAGTAGATCTTAAATGGACAGCAAGTGAACAATTTCAAATAAAAGAATTTTTTACTAAAGAACAAGCAAAGCTAAAAAGAGAATACAAAAAAGCTAAAGATGAAAGAAACAAAACTAAAATGAAAGAAATTAAAATTAAGTTTCGTAGGCTACAAGACGGAAAAGATAGAGCCCGCCCATTCTTTAACAATTCTCAGTACGAGTTAAAGCGTAGCCCAATAACAGTATTAACCTTCGCTAATAGCAGACAAGCTAAAGCTGAAGAAAAACTACAAAAAAGACTAGGCTCCTTTGGAATAAATAGTAGGAACTAAAGAACTACGTATAGTTCGTCTACCAGTTTTTCTTTCTTCTTGCGTTTATCTAGTTCTACGCCATGCTTACGACCAATTTTCTCTAACGTTTTAGCGTCAAGTTCCATAAGCTTCTCTTTGTTAAGTGATGCTGACCAAAATGGTTTGTATTTATTACTCATACTTCTCCTCTTAGTTATAAAGACTTTATTGTTCTAGTAAGGTTTCAGTTTCTACGCCTTCTTCTGTCTTTACCAAATGTAAAGGAGCGCTATCACCAAACAACTTACCGTACTTAAATTCGTAACATCTTGACTGTCCACTAGGTATTGTGGAACCAGAACCAATGTACACCTTAATACTAGGTGAACCGTCGGCAGCGTAGATTAAATACCCACCCTTATCAAGTTCTTCTTTCATCGTCGCTGGTGCTACGCCGTGCTCTTTGCACCAATCGTTAACTGTCTTAGCAGTTATGTAGACTTTCTTATCCTCTATGCACACTCTACCAACGGCAGGGGCTCTAAGCATTTCCATTGGAGACTCCTTAGTCTTGGCTCTAGCATCGTTGAAGTGTTTAGTTATGATTAGTCTTCCTGGCAACGTCGCTATAAATTGAGCAATGTGTTCGCCAATGTCTGTGTTGCTTTCCTTACGGCTTTCTCTCATAAGTTCCACTTGGTTTATCGCCCACTTCTTCATACTCTTAGTGTTAAACAGTATCAATCCTAGTTTCTCTGCAATCTTTCCTGCAACAACTGCGGTAACAATAGTGTCGCGGTAGAAACGTTCTTTGTTATCTTCGTTAGACTCGGGGTTAAACTTCCCTCTAGCTGCCGTAAGTTGTCTGCATACCCAGTCGTGGTTCTTAATAATAAACCTAATAAAAGGTCGACACGCTTCGCCGTACACATTGTCCATATGATTTTCAATGAACGACTGTGTTATATCCGGAAACACTTCAGTTCTAAAGTCTTCGGGTAGTTGCACCTCAAAGAATCGCAGCTGCGTCGCTTCAACGCGGTAACCTGCTGGTAACTTGCTGATGTTCTCGTGCAATGAGTCGTTAGATGTAATAAAGCTATTCTTAAACCACTGCCCACCAACTGTAGCAAACTTACCATTAGAACCAAGTCGTTCCTTATCACGTCCGTTGGCAAGTGCATATCCTGTTCGCGTCAGTTCATCTGGCTGTCTACCCGAGAACTCGTCTAGTAGCATAGGCAGTGCGCCCATGATAGCAATTCTTTTTATTACTGCGTTCAGAGTAGCGCCTTGTTCACCTGTTTGGCGTTCCATGTATTCGGGGTTGCCGTAGAAACCACATGCAATCTTAGCTGCCGTCGATTTGCCGGTACCACCATGTCCTGTAAATGCTAGAGGTAATCCATGCCAGTTAGATGAACCCATCAACTGTACAAGGACTGAACCCATTGAATGGCATAAAGCAAACTGAAATGGCTCTGCCCCTGGTCTGTTGTATAAGGTGTCTATGTTAGAAATCCATTCGTCAATAGAGCCGGAGGTTCCAAAGTCTACTGCTATGTCTGTGGGTATGTCCGAGTCGCATAGTACTGCTTCCTCGTCCTTTAGCTTAATCATTTTAGTTCCCATGACAAAACCTTTTCTGTCGTCTGTCCAACCAAATTGACTATACGTTTTAGTTTCTATCTTCCATGCTTGAAGCGTTTCAATTAATCCTTCTGCAAATTCAGCCATATCATTCCTCGCTTTTTGAGTTCTTACTAAAAATATTTCGTGAGAAGCTAAGGTCTTACACATTAAGTCAGCTGATGCTAACTCTGCGGTAGGCATAAAAAACTCTCTCCATCTACCATTCTTTTCTTTTGCTCTCCAGTGTACTACCCATGTGCCTTCCTTATCTTTAATTCTGTTAATAGGATATATAAACGAACGACAAAAAGGTCTCCATTGTACAACGCCGTCTTCGTCCTTGATCGACCGGGACAACGATTGACCGTTCCATCTGTAGCCACTACTAGGCCAGTAAGGTATGCTCTGCCCTTCTATTACTGTGTTAGGTGCAGCAGTGTTAACTGGGGATGGATTGGTTTCTTCCTCTACCGAGTTAACTTCTTCTTTGTGACCTAACTGAATAGAGAATTTGCATTTGTCTGACATGGGACACGCTTCCATACAACCAATTATGGCGTCCATCTCTATACAAGAAGTCGGCCCGACTGCCCATTCATCAATCTTCGTTTGCGTCTCTGCTTCACTGTAACCTTCGTGTCCTTTACTCCACTCGTGGATAATCTCTTGACCGTTCTCACAGTGCTTGACTACTCCAATGGCTCTATGCCAATGAGGTTCTGATATGTCACCTTTCTTGTCGCGAAACTGACCAATAGCGAAACAGTGGTCTGCAACAACGTTGGCGTCTGCAGCAGGGTATTCCCCTAGTGCTGCCGCGAAAGGATTAACTGATTTGTTTTTGGTATTAGTTGGTGCCGGTGCAACTGAATTTTCCTTTATATAGCTTTGGAGTTTATTCCTAATAATATCTAAAGGGTAAGCCTTGCCTAGCTTAACTAACTCAACCTTAACTGGTGGCTCAGTCTTACGATTGTGAGTACCGACTGGTCGAAGTATACGAGCACTGTCCATGTCGACGGCTCGGTCTGCTTTAACGCCTAGGTGAG